>Ga0268263_1000286_pt1 | contig 101591 bp, 94 predicted proteins | sample Biomet5_FD_190358 | JGI IMG/M metagenome (GOLD analysis project Ga0268263, IMG submission 190358) | Microbial communities from bioreactor (seeded with sewage sludge) at LBNL, California, USA - Biofuel metagenome 5 (SPAdes) (version 4) | ecosystem: Engineered > Bioreactor > Anaerobic >... | reverse complement strand
CCGTTTTGTTGACTTGTCCAAACTCAAAGTATAGTTTGTCCAAAATACTTGCATAACATGTCCAGGATTTTTCCTTGAAATGTTTAAATTCTTGATTCTCGTGTCCCAAATATGTTGACTAGTGCAATACAGGGAAAAGGGATTCATCGAACATGAGGGGGTGTGTATGTGGGGGAAAAAGGGGTTCTTTTTTTGATGGTCATTCTGATTTGTTCAGGGATTGTCTTCGCCACTCCCCTCTTCACCAAAATCGAGGATTTTGATGGAGCCATCATGGGATCTCTGGTGGGAAGCATCGATGACCAGCAAATAGCACAACACTTTCCCAATGCGAAGATTTTGTACTTTGCGACCATGCCCGATGAAACGCAAGCGTTGCAGGTAAATAAAATCGATGCATTTCTTACAGACCTCCCTTTGGCAATAAACATTTCAAACACAATACCGGAAGTCAGTTTCTTTCAGCAACCTCTGGCAAAAGACAACTATGGTTTTGTTTTCGCAAAGAATGAAAAAGGTTCGGCGCTGAGAGATCAGATGAATGCGTTCCTCACCAAAGTGAGATCAGACGGAACCTTGGACAAAATAGACAAGCTGTGGTCGGGAACGGATAAGCAAGCGAAAAAGCTAGATGATTTATCCTCTCTGCCGATGACCAACGGAGTCATCAAATACGCATGCAACTCGGTCAATGAACCGTTCTGCTATATCGCCGATGGAAAGGTTATCGGTTAGGAAGTGGACATCATGTACCGGTTCTGCAAGGAATACGGATACCGGATGGAAATCCAGTCCATGGATTTCGGGGCTTTGATCCCCAGCGTCATTTCGGGGAAAGCGGATATTGCAGGATCCTGCATCAGCATCACTGAGGAACGCGCCAAATCAATCCACTTCTCCATTCCGGAGTATTTTGGAGGATTCATGTTGGTGGCCCGCACCTCCGACCTCCGGACAGAAGAGGTCAAAAGCAACCAAACTGCAGGTTTCTTCACTAAACTGTCACAGAGTTTCTCCAACAATTTCATCAAGGAAAATCGTTGGAAACTGATCGCTTCAGGTCTGGGTGTGATCATCATCATATCCCTGCTCTCCGCTTTTTTCGGCACCATCCTCGGGTTCGGCATCTGCATGCAAAGGCGTTCCGCGAACCATTTTGTCTCCTCCCTTGCCGGTGTGTTCATCAACTTTATCCAAGGGATTCCGGTCGTTGTCCTTTTGATGGTTCTTTATTATGTGGTGTTCGCTTCGGCCAGTATGAGCGGTATCATCATCGCCACCATCGCATTCTCCATCAATTTCGGCGCTTATGTATCAGAAATACTGCGGAGCGGCATTGAAGCCGTTGACAAGGGACAATGGGAAGCTTCTTCCGCGCTTGGGTTCAACAAGGTTAAAACCTTCACCAAAGTCATCATGCCACAAGCCCTCGAGCATATCATGCCCGTATACAAAGGCGAGTTTATCTCCATGGAGAAGGTGACCTCGGTAGTCGGTTACATCGCCATTCAGGATCTGACCAGGGCATCGGATATCATCAGAAGCCGCACATATGACGCATTCTTCCCGCTTATCGTCACCGCGTTCATCTATTTCTTCCTGTCTTGGGGATTGTCCTTTCTGCTCGATTTCATCAAAACGGATTCCGAGAAACGCACACACACCATCAAGGGTGTAGACATGAACACCCAGATCTCCGCGAACGGCAAGGAAATGAACGCGGAGAACAACCATGAAGAAGTCATCCATGTCGAGCACTTGAAGAAAGTATATGCCAATGCGGTTCCGCTCAAAGACCTGAACGCCAGCATCAACCGGGGCGACGTGGTGACCATCATCGGTCCTTCCGGAACGGGAAAATCCACCTTTCTCCGCTGCCTCAACCATTTGGAGATACCGACAGAAGGCAAAATCACCGTCCTTGGACAGGATATCGAAGGCCCCAAAACCGACCTGTGCGCGGTGCGCGAACAGATGGGCATGGTCTTCCAGAGCTTCAATCTGTTTCCCCATCTCACCATTGCGGAGAACATCATGCTTGCTCCCATGCAATTGAAAAAAATCCCAAGGCAGAAGGCCTACGAACAAGCTATCTTGCTTCTCAGGAAGGTGGGTATGGCAGAAAAGGCCACCAACTATCCCGACGAACTTTCCGGCGGGCAGAAACAACGTGTGGCCATCGCACGTACGCTTGCCATGGATCCGCAGATCATCCTGTTTGATGAGCCCACTTCCGCACTTGACCCAACAATGGTCGGAGAAGTGCTTTCCGTCATCCACAATCTAGCGACGCAAGGGATGACCATGTTGATCGTCACCCATGAGATGAAATTCGCCCATGACGTTTCCACACGTATTTTCTATCTTGACCAAGGAATCGTCTTTGAAGAAGGTACTCCTGACGAAGTGTTCCTCAATCCAAAGAAAGACCGCACCCGCATCTTTGTCAAACGGCTGAAAGTGTTCGAGCAGCATATAACGAGCCCTGATTACGACTTCATCGCTTTGAACTCCGCGCTTTCCGCCTTCGGCGAGAAATCCATGCTGGATGAGAAACGCATCACCGACATGCAGCGGGTGTTTGAGGAACTCATCGCCCAAAACACCATTCCCCGGCTTGGCGCTTCGTTCGATATAGGTATGTTCGTGGAATACACCCAAGAAACAAACACCATTTTCATACGGTTCGTCTGGAAAGGCGAAACATATAATCCGCTTCAGGAGGCAGACAAACTTTCGTTGCTGTTGGTGAAATCCATCATCAAGGTCCAGAAGTACACCTATGAGGGAGAAACAAATGATCTGGCGATCCTCTTGTGACAAACAAACCGATATATCTTTTCAAACCTCTTCATTTTACTGGATGATTATTGTAGAATGTCACACAATAGAAAGCTGTTTTTCATGTACACCCGGAGATAAGTACTAATTGCATAAATCAGAATAAGGAGAACGCATTATGACGATTGAAACAAAAAAGAACGGAACCGAACTGATCATTTTCCTGACAGGCAGATTGGATACCTCGACCGCGCCCCAGCTCGACGCCACCTTGAAGGATTCCTATGCTGGGCTCACCAGCCTCATTTTTGATCTTGCTGGACTTGATTATATTTCATCAGCAGGTCTCAGGGCCCTTCTCGCGGCACAGAAACAGATGAACAAACAGGGAACGATGAAAGTGCGTCATGTCAATGATGCGGTGATGGAAGTGTTTGAAATCACCGCATTTGTCGACTTGCTCACCATCGAAAAGTGACCTGATAATGGGAAAACCGCTTTTTTTCCTGTCGCTGACGACTTTTTTCATGTGCTCTCTATCGGTGTTGCTATGGTTCATGGACAAAAAGAAACTGCTGGGAAAATGCACAATAAGGCTCAAACGGTTTATTATTGGCTTTTTGTTCGGCGGATTGGCTGTTTTTTCCACCCATTTCGGCATCCATTACCAAGACCTGACGCTGAACGTACGGGACATGGCGCCTCTTTGCGCAGGACTGCTGTTTGATCCGTGGGCTGGAATAATCGCCGGTTTGATCGGTGGAGTTGAGCGTTTCATCGTCGGCACATGGTTTGGCATCGGTTCATATACCCGGATAGCCTGTTCCGTTTCCACTATATTGGCGGGCTTTGTGGCGGCAGCATTCAGCATCCACGTGTTTGAAGGCAAGAAACCATCACCGTTCTATGCTTTCTGCATCGGAGCGATGATGGAAGTGTTCCATATGCTCACTATCCTGCTCTCTCATATGGGGGATCTGTCAAAAGCGTTCTTCGTGGTACGCGTTTGCGCGGCTCCAATGATCTCGTGCACGGCCGTGGGCGTCATGGTCGCTACCCTTGCCATCGGCATCCTGTCAGGACAATTCCTGATGCCTTCCCGTTATGGGGAACAAACTGAAAAACCCATCACCAGAACATTCCAAGTCTGGCTTCTCATCTTCGTCTCCATCGCATTCTTCTTTTCCTTCTCGTTCACCTATGTGGCCGAAACCCGCCTGACCATTTCCAATATGCAGGACATGATGCGGCTCAACTTTGTCGACCTGAGGCAGGAATTGGAAAAAAACGAAAAGAGCCTGTCCGAGGCAAAAATCATTCTCAACCATCAAGCCTTGGCAACCGCTTACGCTATCGCAAACGATATCAACGCAGCTTCGTATGACCCGAAACTGCCAGGGAATGACTTGCGGGGTTTGGCGAGACAATACGATGTATTCGAGATCAATGTAGTTGACAAAAACGGCATCATCACTCAGTCAACGAATCCCAATTACATCGGATTTGACATGAAAAAAGGAAAGCAATCCAATGAATTCATGATCCTGCTTTCGGGTGTCAGCGCATATCTGCAGGATTTCCAACCCATTTCCTATGACAAGAACATCAAGGTTATGTATGCAGGAGCCTCCACCAAAAACGGATTCATCCAAGTCGGCTACAGCGGTAAGGAAATAGCGGAATTTGAGTCTCTTGCGGAAATCACCCACATCGCCTCCGACAGACGCATTGGCAAAAACGGATACGCCATGATCGCAGGAAAAGACGGTATTGTGGTCAGCAGCGGCGGCAACAACATCGGGAAGGATATCTCTTCTTTGGGTGTGGATGGAACTCACCAATCCGGTGAATATTTCTTCGCTCGTATCGATGGCGTGAAATCGTACTGCCTGTATGAACTGACCGATTCCTACGCAATCGTCTTGACGATCCCTGAGGAGGAATTGTATGAAGAGCGGGATATCTTCGCTTATGAGACCGCATTCATGGAACTCATCCTTTTCTCGATGATTTTCATCCTGATCTTCCAATTAGTGAAGAAAAGCATCGTAAAGAATCTTGACAAAGTCAACGAATCGCTTGCCCGCATCACCGGTGGTGATCTTTCAGTAGTTGTGGATGTCCATTCCAATGCCGAATTCGTTTCCCTTTCCAATGACATCAATTCAACGGTGGCGACACTCAAGCGTTATATTGCGGAAGCGGCCGCCAGAATCGACAAAGAATTGGAATTCGCCCGGGCCATACAGCTTTCCTCTCTACCCAGTGTCTTTCCACCGTTTCCCGCCAGAAATGAATTCTCCTTATTCGCCCAAATGGATACGGCGAAAGAGGTTGGTGGGGATTTCTATGATTTCTTCTTCATCAACCACAGAAAGCTTGTCCTTATCATCGCTGATGTGGCAGGGAAAGGCATTCCCGCCGCTCTCTTCATGATGAAAAGCAAGACCTTGATCAAGAGCCTTGCAGAGACGGGAAGCATGCAGCCGGAAGAAATCCTGTCCAAGGCAAACGGAGAATTATGTGAAGGAAATGACGCCAACATGTTTGTGACGGTATGGATGGGAATTTTTGATACGGAAAGCGGCATCCTTTCCTGCTCCAACGCCGCCCATGAATTCCCCATTGTACGCAAGCAAGACGGACCTTTCGCATTGGTGCGGGACAAGCACGGGCTTGCTGTCGGCGCGATGGAAGGAGTCCGGTACAAAGGATATGAGATACACCTTGATCCGGGCGACTGTCTGTTCGTCTACACCGATGGCGTAACTGAGGCGACTAATGCGCATAATGAGTTGTACGGTGAAGACAGGCTTATTGCGGCTTTGAATTCCTCCCCGAACACAACACCGGAAGAACTCCTGCCACAGGTCAAGAAAGACATCGATGCGTTTGTAGGTAAAGCCCCGCAGTTCGACGACATCACGATGTTGGCATTACGCAGAGAAGGAAATAACGGATGAAAGAACTTGTCATATCCGCCACTTTGGAGCATCTCGAAGTTGTGCAGCAATTCATAAGCGACATTCTGGATGAAGCGGATTGTTCCATGAAGATCCAGTTGCAGATCCAAGTTGTGGTTGAGGAGATTTACGTCAATATCGCACATTATGCCTATGCGCCGGCGGCAGGGGACGCCGTTATCCGTTGTGGCGTGGAAGGTTCACCCAAAAACGTGTTCATCGAATTCCAAGACGGAGGCAAACCATTCAACCCGCTGGCAAAGAAAGATCCTGACATCACGCTTTCCAGCGAAGAACGGCCTATCGGAGGACTTGGCATCCTGATGGTCAAACGCATGATGGATGAGGTCACCTACCGCTACGAGAAGGGGAACAATATCCTCACGATGCGGAAAAAAATCCAAAATTGACGATCAGACAGCAAACGTAAATTGATCCCACGGAATACTGACTGGCGCTTTCTTCGTGAGAATGTCGTCGACATGCAGGAGCAACGGGAAATCCTTCGCATCAAGTTTTCCGTCTGAAGATGCTTTTCGTACAGCCCTCGCCACACGCACAGCGACCACAAGCGACTCAAGCGTCACCCCTTGGAGTGCGGCCTTCGCCGCATCAATGTCCATCCCTCTTCCCAGTAAGATGCCGATTTTCCTGGTTCTCCCGCCATAGACAGTGACATACAAATCCCCTAACCCGATCGCCAGATTCTCCAGCGTATCCGCCTTCTGGTAGGCCAACAGCTTTTTCATTTCCCGGACGCACTGGCTGAAGACCGCTGCCTGGGAATTGAAGTGCAGTTCGCTATCGATGCCGAAACGTCTCTGGTTTTCCCCTATGGTCAACGCAATACCGAGTGCATATCCATTCTTGAGGGCTACGGCGCTTTCAATACCCGTTACATCCCTCGTGATGCTGATATGATAGTATGAAGTACCCAAGATGGCCTTCAATTGTGCCAAGATGGAAAGATCAGGACCACAGAAAGCGACTTCTGTCTGGTCATGAGCGACCAGCTCATAACTGGTGCAGGGACCACCGATCGCATTGAGAGACCTCGTCTTTTTGTCCTTTGCGAGCATTCTTCTCCACACTTCGGGATAGGTGAGCAGTTCTCCCTCAGGGGTGTCTTGAAGGCCTTTGGTGACGGTAAGCACTGGGATGTCTTGAGGAATTCTCGGAAGGACGTATTCCCCAAACCAATCCACACCGAAACTGCTCACCCCGCCGATAATCACATCGGCATGGGCGATCGCTTCCTGCATGTCTCCGATCTTCCTGAAGTTGATTCCGCTGGGGAAGTCCGTATGGAAAGCAGGATGACGTCCCGTCTTGGTGCAAACATCAATGATCGCATCATCAAGAGGGCTTCCCACAAGCCACACCTCATTTCCATTCTCCCGTGCAGGGAATGCCAAAGCCGACCCCATCTGACCCGAGCCAATAATCGTCACAACAGCCATGTGAAGACTCCTTTTCGCAAACAATTCTGATACTATCATGAAAAGGAAAAGGTTCCCATTCCCTTTCTGGTGTTTGAGCGGAATTTGGCGACAACCTCTTCGTTTTTCTGAAAAAAGGATTTTCTTGGGTAATGCCAAAGAAGGCATAGAGGGAAAACCAGACGCACAAGTTGCGCGCGTCTGGTCCCAAGCTATTCGTTACAGAGAAACTTCTTTGTTTCCCGTCACTTTCATGTAGATGAGAAGCGAAAGAATGGTGGTGACGGTCAGGATTGTCGCATATGCGGCTGCCACTCCGTAACTTCCCCTGCTCACATAGGTGTACACGGCAAGCGTCAAGGTGATGGTATTGGCATTGTACAGGATCACGGCGGTCGATAGTTCCGTGATGATCGTCACCCAGCTGAGAATCGCTCCGCTGATGATGCCGTTCCCCATCATGGGGACCGTTATCTTGAAGAAGGTCTTCATCTTGCTGGCTCCCAGCGAAATGGCGGCTTCCTCAATGGTCAAGGGTATCTGCTGCAAAACGGCGACGGAAGACCTGATCGTATAGGGTATCCTGCGGATGATCAGGGCTATCACCATGATCGCAGCCGTTCCAGACAGAAGAAGCGGACGCTTGCTGAAGCTCAACACCAATGCGATTCCTATCACGGAACCGGGAATGATGTACGGGATCATCGAAAGTGTGTCGATCACTTTGTTTGCCGTATTACTTCGTCTGACGACCAAATATGCGATCAGGATCGCCAGGATGACAACAATCGCCAAAGCCGCGATTCCAATCATAAACGTATTGGGGATCGCCTTCCGGAGATGCGTGAACGCAAAACGGTAACTGTCCAGCGAATAGCCTTTGACGAACAGCTTCCCGCTTGTTTTCTGGAAGGAAGAATAGATGACATACACCTGCGGCATGAACGAAAGGCAGACCACAAACCACGAATAGATGTGGATCAGCACATTCTTCAGGCCATGCGCCTTCTTCCTTTCAATGGGATGCAAGGCATTCATCGTAAAATGATGCCGGTTGCCAAGCCAGTTCTGAAGAAGGAAAATGCCGGCCGTGATGACGATGCCGATGATGCTGACTGCGGCACCGAACATATGGTTGCCGCCCGTTTCGGCGAAATACGCGTCATAAATGATGACGGGAAACGTTTTGTATCCTTCTCCAATCAACAACGGCGTCCCGAAATCAGCGAAAGCCCGCATGAAGACCAAGAGCGAAGAGGCGATGATGGTCGGCATGCACAACGGAATGACTACGGTGAAGAACATCTTGGCACCGCTGCATCCCATATTGACGGAAGCCTCAAGCAATGAATTGTCAACGTTCTTCAACGCACCGCAGAGGTACAGGAAAACCAGAGGGAACAGTTGCAGGGACAAGACCAACAGGATTCCATTGAACCCATAGATGCTTCCGACATGGATTCCTATTCCTTCCAAAACCTTTGTGAAGATGCCGCTTCTGCCCAACAAGACTATCCACGAATAGGCTCCGATAAACGGAGCGGACATGCTGCAAAGGATGATCAGAACCTGCAACAGGGACTTCCCTTTGATCTCATACATCTGATAGAAATACGCCAACGGGATGCCGATCACCAAAGAGACGAGTGTGGTCGCGAAACTCACCTTGAGGGAGTTCCCGATCGAACCGACATAGTAACTCTGGCTGAAGAAGGTCTTGAAACCATCAAGCGAAAACTTACCGTCGGAGATGACCGCTTCTTTGAGAAGCCTGCCCAGCGGATACACCAGAATGAGGGCATACAACGCCAAGACAAGTGCGGAAATCAATTTCCAGACATCCCGTTTCTTGGAATATGCGTATGTCATCATGAGGCTCCATTGTATGCGTCAAGGTCGTTCACGACACCCTTGACCAGATTTCTCTTTCCTTCGACATCAAAGACATTGATCTTCTGGGTTTTCACACCGAGACAAATCTTGGTGCCTTTCTTGATGATGCTGTCAATCTGTGACTCTTGGATGATTTCAGCTTTCTCGGAATTTTCAAAATGAATAAAGTAATGGGTGTTCAATCCGAGGAACACAGCATCATCCACATAAGCTGTCACTCCATCCTCACCTTCCGGTTTCACATACAACTCTTCCGGACGTATGGAAAGAACCACATCCTGAGGCTTCATTTCCTCTTCTTTCATGGTGTCCACCTGCAGTCTGTGTTCTCCGGGCAGGATGACAAACGCCTTGCCTCCGGATACTTCCATACGAGATTTCAACAGGTTGGTTCTGCCGATAAAAGAAGCTACGAACAGATTCGCCGGCCTCTGGTACAGGACCTTCGGAATCCCGATTTGCTGTATCACTCCGTTGTTCATCACCGCGATCCTGTCGGAAACGGCCATTGCCTCTTCCTGATCGTGAGTGACATACACAGTCGTGATGCCGATCTTGTTCTGGATTTCCTTGATGACGGTGCGCATCTCCACCCGGAGTTTTGCATCCAGATTGGACAGGGGCTCGTCCATCAAGAGCACATCAGGGGTGACGGCCAAGGCACGCGCCAAAGCGACACGTTGCTGTTGCCCACCGGAAAGCCGTTCGGGCATCCTGGTCCGGTATTCTTCTATCTTCATCAATTTCAGGAATTGGTCCGTTTTCGAAACGACCTCTTCCTTGGACAGTTTTCTGTTTTTCAAACCGAAGGCCACGTTCTTCTCAACAGTGAGATTCGGGAAGATCGCATAGTTCTGAAACACCATGCCGATGTTCCGTTTCACGGGATCCATATCATTGATCCTCACGGAATTGAAGAAAAAATCCCCGCCTTCAATGGAATTAAACCCCGCAATCATGCGGAGCAATGTCGTTTTGCCACAACCTGACGGACCCAGGAGGGTGAAAAACTCACCCTCCTTGATGTCCAGAGACAAGTTGTTGATAATAATGCTCTCACCGTATTTTTTAACGGCGTTTCGTATCTTGATGTCAACACTCATCCAATTCGACCTTTCAGAAACTCATTACTTGGAAGCAGCTTCAAAAATCTTTGTCCACTTGGCACCCCATGCTTCCTTGTTCGAGGCGCAATACGCAAGATCCTCATATGCAACCTTGATTGAAGAGAATGGCTGCATGACAGGAGTCGTGTTGTTGATGGCGGGATTGACAGGACGAGCCGTCGATTTCGCCACTTCTTTCTGGCCGTCGTCGGTGATCAACCAATCCATGAACAGCTTGGCGTTGGCCATGTTCTTCGCATTCTTGATGACAGCGGCACCGGCGGGAAGCCAAACGGCACCTTCGGCAGGATACACCAGTTTGATGTTCTTGGCGCCATCAACCAGCAGACCTACGCACGGATCCTCATAAGAGACGCCGACTGCATATTCGCCGCTCACAACGCCTTTGTAAATGGCGGAGGACGATTTGATCATGATGCCATTAAGCTGTTTGGCGAATTTCGCCACCCAATCCCACGCGGCATCGTCATATGGCTTGGTGCCCATGACCAGAAGCATGTTGGTCAATTCGGCCCATGCGCTTGAGGAAGAAGCCGGATTGCCCATGGCGATATGTCCCTTGAGTGCAGGATTCAGCAGATCGGCATAGCCTTTGAAATCGTTCGGGTTGATCCCCAGAGTCTTGAAAACGTCAAGATTCAGGAGCAAAGCCGCGGAACCATCAAGACAATACTTGGTGACGCAACCATTTTGGTTCCTGTAGGCTTCAGGAAGTTTCTCGTTGCCGGCGGCGACATACGGCTCAAAATACTTGGCATAATTGACGCCGTTCGCATAGTTCACCCCACCATACATCACATCAGCCTGCGGGTTTTCGGTTTCGCTGACAATTCTCTGGAGACACTCACCGGTTCCCATGGAAAGGATCGTCACGTCCACACCATATTGTTTGCCGAATGCGTACGCCGCATTCGTCAATGCGTCAGTATTCGGGGAGTAGATGACCAAACTTCCCCCACCAACTTTTGTCGCCGCTCCATTTGTTTCATTGGCAGGCTGCGCGACAACCATGCCCAAAGCGAGAGCGAACACTACCAATACCATCAATGCTTTTTTCATTTCTTCTCCTTCATCCCGCAAAAAAGTATTGCGGGGTATCTATCGCATCCGATTATCGCACAGGAAACACTTCAACTCAAGGATATTTTCTTTTCAGCAAAGTCAATCAAGAAAGATCACAATCGGACAAGCATCCCTCCCTGTTTTCGTAACCAGAGGAAGAGGAAAAATGGGTTTAAAACCTGTGGACATCACACCAAACCCTCGGAAACAGAGACAGACAAACATGTACGGTAGTCCCACGCCGCCTAAACGCAGCCCATCGTCTTCCAAGATACTGAATCGCTGAGGCACTGACGTACAACTTGTTGGAAACCGGCATACCAAATCCGCAATCCTCGAAATGAACTTGGCGCCGTAGGGTCCAAAAGACTCGTTTTGTGACTATTAAAGCCTCATACCATCAAGGGCTAACGCATGCACCTCTTCTTCGTTGAACTTCAGCGGATAAGGCCATCGGGAAAAACGGTGAATCCTTTCCTCGTTGACCTTGACGGTGACACCTACATCTCAGATCCAACTCCCCGCTTCTTTTCGGAAACGTACTCAAAAGGACATCTCAGGAAAGAACAAGGGCTTTCCCTTTCCTTTTTCCAGGTATCGGACGAAGGACACTGCTGAATAGGTTGTGTGGCAAAAAACATCATAGACACAAGGGGACCGTACATCCTCTCGCCCATTCTCTCAGAACCTGTTGTTTCGATGCGCTTTCCGCCGTACAAAATCCTGATGGATTCATCCAGCGGAAAAGGCGTCACAACACCTATGCGTTCGTATGCGGATAATACGGAAACAGATGCGCATAGGGGACAAGCGTGTTGCATGCCTTGGAGAGAAGGACGGCATATTGCTCCAACACCTCATCTTTCATGGAAAGGACAGAGCCTGAAATGCTCAAAGCGCCGGCCACAGTCCCGTTGCCCGAACGGATCGCAGCCGCGACACAGCGCACCCCCATACTCTCCTCTTCGTTGTCAATCGAATATCCCATAGACCGGTATTCTGCGAGTTTGCCAAGCAATTCTTCCTTGCTGGTGATGGTATTGGGCGTCACCCGGGGCAACCCTCTTTGTGCGATTATCGCTTCCACCTGTTCCGCGCTCATGAAACTCAACATCGCTTTCCCGCACCCGGTACAATGCATGGGAAGCAGTTTTCCGGAAATGGAATACGAAACAAGGCGTCTGCTGGGATAGACACATTCCAGATAAAAAACCTGTCCTTCCACATGCGTCGTCAGGTAAATATTCTGCCCGGTTGCGACTTCAAGGTCTTCCATCACGGGAATCGCATATTGGGACACGGAAATCGCATTGTGCGCGCAATAACTCAGATTCATGATTTTGTATCCCAGCCGATAGGATTGGTTGTCGGCTTTCATGATCATCCCCGCATCTTCCAAAGTACGCAATTGGTTGAGCAATGTGCTTTTGGGCATATCCAACATCTTGTTGAACTGCGCCAACGTAATTTCCAAGCGTGTCGGTGTAAAACAACCAAGGATATTGAGAGCTTTTGCCGTCGCATTGACTCGTGGTGTTTTCTTGCATTCGTTATCAGGCATCTTTGACTTCTTTTATCGGAAAAATGAACTCCACTAACTATAAAGAGTAATCGAAGAGAAAACAATAACCCCCAAAACAACAAAGACTATTCCTTGCGGGTATTTCACCGTTGCACACGCCCCGATCCGTCACCTTCCGTCAAATGCTTGACTTCCTGAACGGTAGCAAGGTTGAAATCCATCTCCATGGACTGTTTGAGACATGACGCCGCAGTGGCAAACTCAATCGTATCCTGGGGATTATAACCGTTCATGTTGCCGTACAGCAAACCGGCGGAAAATGAGTCACCACCACCGATCCGATCGACAAGATGGATCAAGTAATTCCTTGAGAAAAAAGGTTTCCCATCCGTATACAGCATACCGCGCCACTCATTGTCTGAAGCACTGATGCTCTTCCGCAAGGTTACGGCAACCGTCGGCGTGCCATAGGTCTCATGAATCTTTTGGGCGACCCCCACATATCCTTGGTCATTCAGTTTGCCATGCACGACATCGGAACCGTCAGCTTTGATTCCCAAGACTTTGTCGGCATCTTCTTCATTGGCGACAAGAATATCCACGAAAGGCATGATGCGTTTCATGCAATCTTGCGCTTGCTGTTCCGTCCACAATTTCTTCCGGTAGTTCAAATCACAACTGACGACAAGCCCTTTCTCCTTTGCTTTGCGACAAGCCTTGACGCATACTTCCGGCATGGTGGCACTCAAGGCAGGCGTAATGCCGGTAATGTGGAAATTGGATGCTCCATCGAAAATGGCATCCCAGTCAAAATCCTCATACGCGCACGTGGAGATGGAAGTGTGCATGCGGTCATACACAATGGTGGACGCTCTCTGGGAAGCACCTTTTTCCGCATAAAAGATGCCGATACGTTCCCCTCCCAACACAATATGCGAGGTTCCGACATTGTATTTCCTCAACAGGGAAATGCCTGCGTCCGCAATCGCATTGTCAGGAAGTTTGGTGACGAACTCCGTAGTCATGCCAAGTCGGGAAAGGGACACACACACGTTCGCTTCAGCTCCTGTGTAATTGACCTCGAAACGATCCGCCTGAATGAACCGCAGGTATCCCTCGGGATTCAACCGCAACAAGAAATCCCCAAACCCAACCATCTTTTTCATCCGCGTCTCCCTATTCATGGTTCTTGATCCCTTCATAAAGCCCCTGAAGCAACAACATGCCTGCCACAGCCCCCTGGTCAGCAATTCCGCTCGCTTTTGCGGAAAACACAGCGGCTTTCCCATATTTGGGGAGCATTCCCTTTGTCGCCTCCACTCCCGCTTTAGCCCCTTGCAAAGCGGAATATGCCACATCCTCAAGCCGGCAGCCGGACTCAGCCTTTTGCTGTGCAAAACGGGAGGCAGGAGCCAGTGCATCCAGCAACGTCCGCTCCCCTTCTTTGCATTTTCCCCGTTTGGCGACGCCCTCGGAAAAACCGGCAAGGAACAGAGCATATTCCTTTGCACCTACGAGCGAGACACCCATCAGGCGTTTTCCGCCTTCCATCCAGCCGCTCGCCATCAAGGTTCCCATCGTCGAAGGGACCAACGAAGCAAATTTCATGCCTGTTTTGTACAACCGTTTTCCCATATCGGGTTCAACCGCTTCGTTGAAAAGCGAAGGTAGCGCATCATATCCCTTCTTCATCGTCAAACCCAAATCTCCATCACCCATGTTCGCATCCATGGCGCACAACATATCCGCATTGCTGTCCATCACCGAAGCGATGCTCTCCATGATCAACGGCCATGCATCACTGACAATCCCGTTCATGGCTTCCTCCGTCACTTCTGGCAATAAAATGGTGTACTCACCGGCATATCCAGACATGTTTTGGTCTCATCATCCACCTGCATGATCGAAATGGATGCTCCCATCATTTCCATGGAAGTCGCGAATTCGCCGACAAATGTCCGATAGACACCAATAGCTTTGTTTTCCAAGACATGAGCGACACTGTTGGAAAGGATGTACAGTTCTTCGATTGAAGTCGCTCCAAGACCGTTGATAAGCACGGCTACTTCACGGCCTTTTTCCACCGGCATATCCTTGAAAATGGTCTCAAGGCTTTCCAGAGCCAATTCGTCAGCAGTTTTCAACGGACCATTCCATACCCCAGGCTCCCCATGAATACCCATTCCCATGGCCATCTCATTATCCTTAAGGGTGAAATTCGGATGTCCCACTTCCGGAATGACGCACGGGGAAAGAGCAAACCCTACAGTCCTTGTCGCGTCTTTCGCTTTTTGCGCCATGGCAAGGACATCATCGAGACTCCCCATCTTGGCCGCGACAGCACCGGCACATTTATACATGAAGAAAATCCCGGCTATTCCCCGCCGTGCTGCCGGATCAGCATTGGAATTCACATCATCCGCACCCACGATCGACAGAGTCCGTATCCCATCCATCCCACACAATTCACCGGCCATGTCGAAATTCATGATGTCGCCCGTGTAATTGCCATAGAGATACAACACCCCGGAACCACTGTCCAGTTCTTTGGTGAGTTTCGCGATTTGTTCGGCGCTTGGAGACTGGAATACGTTCCCCACGGCACACCCATCGAGGAGATTCTCCCCGACATACCCAAGAAACAAAGGAAGATGCCCCGTGCCACCACCTGTTATGATGGCTACTTTTCCCTGTTTCTTGTCCTTCACACAATAGCAACGTGGATCTTCACCAATGAAATGCACGGTATCAGAATGGGCACGATAAATGCCTTCCAGCATCTCATCGGTGTATTTTGCAGGATCATTCAGTATTTTCTTCATGAGAATTCCTTCCCTTCATTTTGATTTTTTCAGAATATGAACCGCAAAACCGCCGATTTCCTCAGCGAGATATACGGCGACAAGGTTTCCGTTCGCATCGACTTTCTTGAATTCGTCCCGAAGCGGTACACCATTACGGTTGAAATAGGCGACAGCCCGTTCAGGCGAGTTGGTGAAGAAGGCGATATGTCCGTTCTTTCCTGGGAATTGCATATTGCCGCATTCAACAAAAGTTCCTGCAAAGTTTGACTTTTCCCCTTCCTTCACAGGGAAACCGAACCGTTCGGAGAACCAGTTCGCATTCATCAATCCTTCTCGCTTGTCCATACCATTGAGTCCGACATGCGCAAGAGAGAACCCCAACGAAATATCCACCGCTTTTTTGCACAAACCGATAATCCCATTCCAGTCACACGCATCGATCAACGAATTGGGAGCGACAAAACTTCCTCCCACCGCAGCAATCTTCTCATTTGCCAGATATGCTCCGATGTTGTTGAAATCCATCCCACCGGTGCACACAAAGCGGATATTCTGATACGGTCCGCACAGCTGATGGATCATCTCCAGACCACCAAGCGCTTCCGCTGGGAAAAACTTGAAGGTGTCAAGGCCTAGTTCCAGCCCCGCTTCAATCTCCGATGGTGTCGTGCACCCCGGCGTCACAGGCAATCCCGCTTCGAGGCAATGCTTCACCACTGCGGGGTTGAACCCAGGGGTAACGATGAAATCGGCACCGGCATTCCGAGCCGAATCCACCTGTGCGCAGCTCAAAACCGTACCGGCCCCGACAAGCATGGTTTTGTCGTTTTCCTTGATGGCCTTGATACATGCAAGCGCACCCTCATTGCGGAGTGTCACCTCAACGAGCGGCAATCCTCCTTTGCGCAAGGCCTCCGCCACAAGCGGCGCCGTTTGTGGATCTTTCAATCCCAATACCGGTATGACCCCATATGAACGAATCGTTTCAAGCACATTCATGGTTTTCTCCCTATCTCCAACTTCAGCTGTTGGTTACTGTTGTTTCCGGCCGTTTTCCCTTTACCAACCGTTTGATGGGTTCCCAGCAAAAGGTCAGGGCGATCAGGATCAAGAGAACCAACGATGCCGGACGTGTCACAAAAATCGACCAATTCCCATAACTCATCACCAAAGCTCGGCGAAGATTCGCCTCAAGCATGTTCCCGAGCAACAACCCGAGCACGAATGGTCCGGTGGGAAATTCGAAAATTTTGAAAAAGAACCCCAGCAAGGCAGCGATAAACATGACGCACACATCAAAGAAACTATTGTTCAAGGCATACGCACCCACAACACAAAGAACACACACGGCAGTCCAGACGGTTGGCTGGGAAACATTCAACACCTTTGCGGAGATCTTTGCGGTCGCAAGCCCGAACACCAAAAAGACCACATTTGCCAAAAGCATGAGAGCGAAGATCGTTCCGGTAAATTCAATGTTGTCCGTGAACATTTTGATGCCTGGTTGCATTCCATACATGGTCAGCGAACCAATAAGGATGGCGGTGACCGAGTCTCCGGGAATGCCAAGGGTCATCATCGTGGTCATCGCGCCGCCGATGACCGCATTGTTTGCGGTACTGGTGACGGCAAGCCCTTCCAGCGAACCTTTGCCATATTCCTCCGGATGTTTGCTCATCTTCTTTCCATTTCCCCAAGAAATGATGGACGCCACATCTCCGCCTGCGGCAGGAATCGCACCGATGATGATGCCTTCGGCCGCACCGACAAGCGTCGGCACGAACAATTCCCTGAATTCTTTTGGAGTCGGCAACACCCGTCCAAGGGCTATGTTGATCTGCCTTGCCTTCATTTCCTGTTCCTGATCGGCTTTACGGTAAGCATACATCTGGAACAAGACCTCCCCGATACCGAACATTCCGATCATGACAGGAATAAAGGAAATGCCGCTCATCAGACTCACCGAACCAAATGTGAACCGTTTGATGGCGAGGATCGGATCAAGGCCAACACACGAAAATAAAATTCCGGCCACGCCAAGGATCATCCCCTTGAGCACGTTTCCCCCGGAAATCGCCACCATCATCGACAATCCGAACAGGGCAAGAAGGCAGTATTCCGGCGCGTTGAACTTGATGGTGAATCGTGCGATCGGAGTGGAAAACAGAATGAGACAGACAACCGAAAGGAAGCCGCCGATAAAGGAATAGATCACGTTAATCCCTAAGGCAAGGCCTCCTTTGCCTTGACGATACAACGCGTAACCGTCAAAGGCCTGGCAAATGGAAGCAGGCGTTCCTGGTGTATTGATCAGAATTGCGGAGATTCCACCCGCAAAAATCGCCGAATTCCAAAGTCCCATGAGCATCGCAAACCCATTTTCCCTCGCAAACCAAAAGGTGACTGGTGTGAGAATCGCAATCCCCATAGTCGCAGAAAGTCCCGGCAACGCACCGATAAGCGTTCCGATAATCGAACCTAAGAACAAAAAGAATATCACACTCGGGCGCAAGCATTGCACCAATGCGTTGAAGAATATTTCAGCAGTCATGCTTTTCCTCCTACATATTGAACTGAACGGAGAAACCGATCACAAACGACAGATAAAGAAAAACCGTGAGCACAACCGTATATATGATGTTGTATTTGAGCGGACGCCCAAAAATGCTATTCAATGTCAAGCTGAGCAAAGCGACACACGGAATGAACGATGGGAACAGGCGCTTTGTGGTCTGCCATACGATAAAAAAAACGATAATGGATACGACAGCCTTGATGATTTTGGACAGATTCTCCTTGACTTCAGCATCAATCTTGAAATAACTCACCTGCCCGTTTTCATGCAGTCCTTTGATGAAAAGGATCGTCCCCAACGTACCAAGCAGCAGTCCAAGCAAAATCGGGAAGAATCCCCCTCCAGGGACTCCGTCTGAAGTTTGCGCTTTCCACGTGAAGGTAGGTTCGATAAGAGTGTAAATGACCACTGTGAACCCAAACAGTGCGATTATCAATCCTGGAATGGAATCCCCTTTGTACCATTTGCTGTTATGCATGATTATCCGACCTCCATGATGACGATGTGATGAAGGGGTGCGCTTAACGTGCACCCCTTCCTTTGGGTATCTCAGAATCAGAGAAGCTTCGGAATCAATTCACCATAGTAAGCAAGCTCTTTGGCTGCCTGCTTGTCCATTTCGGCACCGGAAAGATACGCATGCTCATAGCCTCTGCTGGCAAGCAATTTCTTCATGGCATCAGAATTGATGGCGGTCTTTGAAGCTGCTTCAAGAATGCTGATGACATCCTGTGGCGTCCCCTTCGGAACAGCAAAACCACCCCAGCCCTGAATCGTGATGTCAATGCCCATTTCTTTCGCTGTCTTCACTTGAGGAGCGACGGAAGAATGTTTCTCGCCAAGGATAACCAGAATCCTGAAATCTCCGGCATCCACATTGTTCTTGACTTCAGACGGGCTGACCGTGACGGCTTCGATGTTTCCTCCAAGAAGAGCGGCAACAGCAGGTGCCGCACCTTCGAACGGAACATGAGTGAACTTCACACCACATTTGTCCTCAATGGAAGCGGCGGCGACATGCCAAATGGAACCGGTCCCTGAGTTGCCGACTCTTACCTTGCTCGGATGCTCTTTCGCATATTTGATGAAATCATCAAATGTCTTCCACGGAGAGTCCGCACGTACCGTAACGGCGGCAGGAATCGTCATCGCACGTCCGATGAACGAAAAATCATCAGAACTCAGCTTAGTCAAACCAAGAGCGCGAAGCATCGTCGACTCGACCGGCATATAGGCAAGTGTATACCCATCTGGCTTGGAGTTCTTGACTTGGGTGAGGCCGGTTGCTCCGGAAGCACCCGTAATGTTGGAAACCGTCACCGTAGTTCCAATCGCCTTTTCCAGTTCAGACGCATAAATTCGTGCGGTCGTATCAGAAGCTCCACCAGCGGAGTACGGCACAATGATATTAATCTGTTTTTTCCCTGGAAATTCCTGCTTCTCTTTCGTCCCTTCAGCAAAGAGAGAGCACACACACATCAAAACCAGCAAAGACAAAAATACTTTTTTCATGTTATCTCCTTTTCGCATTACTGCGAGATTTGCCTTTATGATCTCACAGGTGTTTTTCAACCTGCTTGCGTAATTCTTCAACTGTTTCTTGAGGAAGGTCTAAAAGCGGTTTTCTCATATGTCCGCCACGGACACCCCTCATGGTAAGAATGTTCTTGAAAATGGACATGTCAGCGCCAAAATGCATCAAATACACCAGTTCGGTTGCATGCTTCTGCGCTTTCCGCGCCAATTCCATATCCCCTTTCTTATAAGCGTCATAAACCGCCACGAAGGCCTCAGGAAATGGACCGGAACAACCGGAAACCACACCATCACAACCAACGGACAACGCCGGCAGGAACCAATCGTCAGCACCGGGCACCACAGAAAAATTTCCGCCACGGACTTTGGTATATTCGATAATCCGACGCATATCTGCGAAACTGTACTTTACACCAATAACATTTGGGCATTCCGCAGCGATTTTCTCCATGCAACTGGCAGATATATCATTATGAGCAAGCTGTGGTATCACATACACATAAATGGGAAAATCCTTGGGAAGAGCTTCGGAAACCGCTTTGTAATAGGCAATCATCGCCCTCTCATCGACACTGAAGAAAATCGGCGTGACTACTCCTACGCCGTCAGCTCCGATCTCATATGCGTTCTTAGCGAGTTCTATCGTATCTTTTTGAGACATCGCACCACAATGGATAAAAACGGTCACACGCCCCGCTGCTTTATCCACAACAGTTTTCGCAACAAGTTTCCGTTCCTCAACGCTCATAAGGAACATTTCGCCAGTCGTACCACAGGGATACAGGCATTGGACATTATGCCGTATCAAGAACTCTGTTTGGTTCTCAAGCGCCTCGACATCAACTTTATCGTCAGAGGTAAAGGGAGTCGTCATCGCAGTGATTACTCCATAAAGCTTTTTCATACTGCTCCTTTATTGTTCATTATTACTGAACGATATTCATTATTAATAACCATTAATGCAATAGTAAGGCCGAATTATTCAGTTGTCAATGAATTTTTTTTGAAATGAGTAACAGCAGAAACATCGGCATCTCAAATGAGAAAGAAGAGATGCTTGCAGTTATCATGAGTTCATCATTAATAAGGAGAGGAAATATTACTCTAAAAAAGCAAAGATATCCGAAATATGGTTTCAACAAACTTATTGATTTACTTTTTCCTTACTGTCATTACGTAAACCATTGAGGACTATACGATTTGTATAGTCAAGATGCTTTTTCATTCGTTGTATGCTCAATTCTACATCCCCATCTTGAATAGCACTAAGGATGGCTTCATGTTCTTCAGCTAACCGTTCAATTGTTTGTGTATTCCAATACTTTTGACGATAGTCTGCCTGCATAAACAACTGAATGACAATCTGGCTAAAAGTTGCAAGAAGTTGATTGCCACTTGCCTTAAATAAAGTAATATGGAAATTCATGTCAGCTTCATCAGCTACTTGGGGTTTCATTTTGTTATCCCTCATAGTTTTCACACATGCTTCCAAATCAACAATTCTTGATGGGGTAATACGTTTGACTATCAAAGGAATTGAAGCTACTTCAATAACAATTCTTGCTTCTATTGATTCATATAAATTCAAGTTTGATACACGATAATTAAAACCGATATTACTAGAGATCGTCTTTGTATCAATTTTATTAATGACAGTTCCTCTGCCCGGTGTCTTTGTAATCACACCTTGTTGAACCAATCCATTAAGGACATTTCGTACTTGGTATCGTGAAACATTGAAGCGTTTGGCAAGTTGGGTCTCAGTATCAATTTTGCTCCCAGGCCCATTGGAATTCTCCAGAATGAATGAACAGATTTTACCTTCTAACTCTTTTCGCTCATTCGATTTCATTTTGCCCTCTCAATCACACGTATACATATTTACTAGATTGCTCGTCCTTAGTTTATAGATTTCAAAGTTTTTTTGATAGAGGGATGTCATTGTTTTGTCTGGTTGGAATACACATACGTTTTCGTCTGTCTCCTCCAAACATCCATCACAAGCCAATGCGAACAAGGCTGTTCCATATGCACTGTCTGAGTTTTTGTGTACCAAAACAGGCATTCCAAAAACTGAAGTGAGTATTTGCATCAATACCTTATCTTTTGTTCCTCCGCCAACAGCCATAAGAACTTCAGGGATAATTCCATTCCCCCTAATTGTTAAATATGCATCATATAACGAGAAAGCAACACCTTCCAAAATACTTTTTGCAAATACAGCACGCGATGTGTCAAAAGACAATCCACTGAACGTCGCTCGCAATGTGCTGTTCCAATATGGAGTTCTTTCACCATTTAAATAAGGGTGAAAGAAGACTGATTGTTTTCCTTTCTTTGTTTCCGCATGGGTGGCAAGATCATCAAAAGCATCAAAGCCTTGCGCTGTTAGAGGGAATCCTAACAAACCACATCCCCAAGCTATTGCTTGTCCTGCAGCATTTGTCCCCGCCTGTGAATACCAAAGATTATCCAAAGGCCATGGATACGTAAGCAAACGATAATCACCAAGTGGTTTTTTGGTAATTCTGTGAATTCCACCTCCAGTCCCGATTCTGACTACCATTCCATTTTCCGAACGTACTCTTGCACCATACGTTTCCATAGCACTATCTAGTGTACCATTATACACAGGTGTAGTTACAGGCAAACCAAATCTATGTGCCAACGTATCTTTCAAAAAACCTACAATGGTTCCCGCATCGCGAATTTCAGGTAATTGTCCAATATCAATACCAACTAAATCACATAATTCCAAAGACCAAGAATGTGTTCGACAATCACATAACTGACTAGAAATAGCAGTTGCAAAGTCCGTAACGAATTCATCTGTGAGATAATGAAGGATAAAATCTTTTGACAAACAAATTTTTTTAATATTTGAAAAAATCTCTGGCTCGTTCTCCTTGACCCAAAGAATATGGGGCAATGTCCATGATGTGGATGGGGCATTGCCATTAATTGATTCAATCCATTCCTCTTTGTTTTTCAATAAAACGACTTGTTTATAAGAGCGTTGATCATTCCAAATCATCGCCCTTCTCAAAGGTTGGAGGTTTTTATCAAGAAGTACACCAATATGGGCTGCACTTGTGAGAGAAATCAAGTTAATGTGATGCATGTACTCTGGTACTCTCGAACGTAAATCAAAAAGTACTGTCTCAATGGCATGCAACCAATCGTTACATTCTTGCTCCCTCCAACTCTGTTCAGGGGAATATGTTATATATCCACAATCACTTGTTGCAAGGACTACTCCTCGTTGATTTACTATTGTAGCTTTGCATGAAGTCGATCCCAAATCAAGGCCAAGACCAAGACGATCCATTATCGTTCCTCTACCATTACATCCATATATTTTTCCTCATGATTTTTTAAACCTTCTTTAAACACACCCAAATCATGAGAAACTAAAAAGAAATCCATTCCGTCTTTCCACCATGATACCAAATCCTCAGGATGGGAAACACTTACACCAATGGCAATACCATTTTCATGGGCTACGTTCATGATATGTTTGATAATTGGTTTCAACTGATCTGACTGTCCTCGTTGGGAAAGGATGAATGACAAATCACCCGCACCGATGAGGCATCCGCTTAAATGTGGAACTGAAAGTATCTCGTCTGCTTTTTCTGCGGCTTCAGGAGTCTCAATCATCACAACAAGATTTACTATTTCATTGATTTTCTTATAATACTCATTTCCATAGAATGATGCAGCAGGGCTTCCTTTGCTTCTGATTCCGATAGGCGGATAAAAACAAGAACGAACTGCATGTTCTGCTTCTTCTTTACTTTGAACCATTGGTACAATGATGCCCATAGCACCAGCATCAAGCATACTATTGATATCACTGTCAAAATTATTGGCCACTCTCGCAAAAGGGATCGGTCCATCTCCCTTGGCTAAAGATCTGATGGCGCTTGTTGCATCATCTTTTTCAAAATGACTATGCAACATATCAACCATTATATAATCAAAACGAGTGGTTCCTACGATTTCCGCAACACGAACGCTTCCTAAACAAACACCGAAACCAATTACTGGTTTTTTCTGACGCAATTCTATTGATCTCATGATATTATTCATTTTAGACACCTCAAGTTCATGTATTAAACAACATATTGGGCAAGGCTAATACAGTCTGCGGGAACAAAATAATAAAAAGCAAAGCTATTAACAAAACACCTATCTGTGGAAACAATTCTTTCAACGTTTTGCTATAATCGAGTTTTTCTATTGAACAGACTGTCATCAATACAACACCTACGGGTGGCGTTGTATTTCCAATCATGGCATTGATAACAATTAAAACTCCAAAATGAATTGGATCCATACCACTCGCTTTTATCAACGGTAAAACCATTGGAACAAATAGCATGATGTTAACATTTGGGTCACTCAACATACCAAGAACTAAAAAAAGAACCATGATGCAAAGAATTATCAAAGCCCTATTATTTCCGGCAAAATTCATCATCCCTTGGTAAATAATATTTTGCAGGTTTTCAGCAGTCATAACAAAACTAAATACTTTTGCTGCAGGAATAACAAGCAAAATCGATCCGCATGTCTTGAAAACATTCTGAAGACTTTCAATAAATGTTTTAATATTCATCGTCCTGTACATGATAAAACCAAGCAACAATGAATAGAAAACAGCCAAAGCACTTGCTTCAGTTGAGGTCACAACACCAGAATAAATACCCCCTAGGAGTATGACAGGCGTTAATAAAGGCATTATTCCCTTTCCCAAGGCTTTAATAAATGTTTTAAACCATTGCATAAAGGGTACAATCGGTTCCCTGGGATAATGTCGCTGTATCGATACCACAAACACATAAACCATTAAGAGCAAACCAATGATCAAACCAGGAATAATACCTCCAAAAAACATTTTTCCCACAGAAACATTAGCAACCATAGCATATACTACCATCGGTATTGATGGTGGGATTATTGGACCAACGGTTGATGAGGAAATCGTCACAGCAGCACTAAATTCTTTATCAAATCCATTATCTACCATAGCTTTATATGAAAGATGACCTATTCCCCCTACATCAGCCACAGCAGAACCGCTCATCCCAGCAAAAATTATTGATGTTGCAATATTAACATGACCAAGGCCACCAGGAATCCATCCTACTAATGCCTTACAAAAATCAAAAATCCGATCGGCCACAGATGTACGATTCATAACTTCAGCAGTCAAAATGAACATAGGAATGGAAATTAATGCAAAATTATCCAATCCACTGAACATTTGCATAGCCATAAAACCAAGATCCATTCCTCTCATCATTGTATAAATAAACGAGGAGGTTATCATTGCCACAGAAATCGGCATTCCAAGTAGAAACAGAATTATGAAAGATAAGAGAAATACTGAAAGAAGCATTTTATTCCTCCTTGGAATTAAGTAGTCTCTTAACTGTATTCAACTCTTGGATAATGTTGATGGTGATATGGATGGCCATTAAAAGGAAACAAATCGGCATAATCACATAAACATATTTCAAGGGGATTCGCATCATGTTTGATTTTTTCAGTTTTCCTAACATTCTTACCGATGGGAAAACATAACAAAGAAACATAACCAGCATAATGCAGTCCATGACAATCTTAACTATGCATCTCACAGACTGAGGTAAATGGCATACCAAAGAATCTACCCTAATATGATTGTCATCCCCCATTACATATGCACTTGCAAGAAATCCAAGCCAAATAAACAGATAATTATTTAATTCATCTGACCAAAAGATAGGTTTATAAAAAAGATATCGTCCAATGATGTTTGCAAGCATCACCAACAACATTACAAACAGGCAAATCGTTCCAATATACAGCTCAATCCTTTGTAATGTCTTTTTTGTTTTCTCACATTTTTCCAATACAGATTCGTTCATGGCAACTCCTTGATAGTAGGGCGTGTTTTTCAACACGTCCTACTATAAAAGTCATGTTTCTTATTTCGTTGGTATCTGTTGAATCTGATTGTACAAGTCCTTCCATGCAGGATTGTGTTCCAATACGAGAGGAACACGATCGCGGAACGGTTTCGTGTCGATATCATCAATAACCGTCATTCCTTTTGACTTCACTTGTTCAATCAAAGTGCTTTCGTTTTTCTGTACCAACTGATCAATACGATCAGCCTCGAACTTAAACACTTTTTCGATAAGTGCCTGGTCTTCCGGAGAAAGAGAATCCCATGTTTTCTTGTTCATAATGGTTCCACTTACAGCAAGCATGTGCCTTGTCATCATCAAGTATTTCTGTACTTCATAGAATTTCATTGTAACAATCTGAGTCAATGGATTCTCTTCGGCATCAACTACACCACTCTGCAACCCCATATACACATCACCGATAGGCAAGGATGTTGCAATAGTATCGAAAACCGTGGCCAACTCGCTATATGGCGGAAAATTCACAACCCTAAATTTCAGCTTCTTATAATCTTCAAGTTTTACCAGAGGCCTGTTTCCTGTAACATTGCGAAATCCAAAATTATACATATCAAGCTGTTTGACTCCTACTGCATTGCTTATATCATTTCGCAATTGAGTGTAAACATTACTGTTTTTAAAATTGTTCCAATGTGTATAACTTTGAAATACATAGGGACCAAGAACAACTCCAGCTGCAGGCAAATACTCGGCTGCGCTGTCAAGCGGACACATATCAAGTTGCCCCATGATCACAGCCTGAACAGCATCATTATAGTTAGCATAAGTCCCATTTGGATAAATCGTCAGCTCTAGCCTACCGTTCGATTCCTTCTTCAACATTTCATTCGCTTCAACAAGAGCCATATGTACTGGATGATCGGTTTGGAATACGTGAGCAATGGTTAGTTTTCTCGAACTCACTGCTGTCTGTTTTTTTCCTGTCGCTCCGGTAGCTTCATTTTGTCCGTTCGCAAATACAAAAGCGCAAACTGACACCAACATCAAAACAGAAATTAACAACTTTTTCATTCTGCATCCCTCCTTTGGAATACAAACATTATTTATTTGTTAACAATATTGTAAGTCAATAAAAACTATATGTCAACAATTATTTAACAATTATAATTATATATATTACAATAAGATAGAAAATTATAAAAAAAATTTATATAAAATATATGAACAATATTTTGATAAAATAAATTAATTATGTCGCCAAATTTATCCTTTTATTTTGCTCTTAAATGACCACTAAATTAACTGTCTCGATAAAAGAACCCAACGATGGACCATATCAACATTGATGAAAAAACAGAGATAATGTTTTCCTAGGATGTTTTTTCTTCGATGGATTGTTAACGGATTGTACTTTACTAACTAAAACAGGAAACGTTACGTTAGCAATGATTACAATGATTCGGACTGAAATCTACGGATATATCGTCACCATACAATACTTGGAAACATATTTCTAAATGACATTCGCCAAAACTAACGCCAAGCCTTTGGATATGCCCAGCTTTTCCCGACGCCTTTATTCCGAAATGATTCGGAAACGGCTTCAGGCGAGACGCAAGAATCACGCCCTGAATTCCCTTCCCTGTCTCTTCTGGTCAGGCTTTATCGTTCTGCTCATGCCAACGCTGCTTGTTGGCATACAACATGGAGTCCGCTTCTTCGATGAAAGCCCGGACATTGGTCGTCGGCTTTTCGCACACGGCATACCCTATGCTCGCGGTAAGTTGATACATATTCTCATTGGCGGTCTTCCGCCATTGGATGGCATGCAACGCTTCCTGAATCTCACCCAAGAGCTCTTCCGGCTTTCTCCCTGTCTTTTCCATTATCAGGCAGAATTCGTCTCCCCCATACCGTGCGGTGAAAGCTCCATGTTTCAGAGCGAAGCTCATCAGTATTGACGCAAATCCCTTCAGTGTTTTGTCACCTTCGATATGGCCGTAGGTGTCATTGATCGTTTTGAAGTTGTTGATATCCAACATGAAAAGGATGATGTTCTTTTCCTTGGACGCACTTCGTAACTGGTCCTCAATGAATTGATCCAAACGCCTCCGGTTGTTCAATCCGGTCAAAGCATCATTGTATATCTGCAGATTCTGTATGGTGATGAACAGCAAGTTGATCACCAAGTAGATGTTCAACGCGAGAATGGGGATCGTCGGAATCAAGTCTTCACAGAGACCGGCGATCAAGGGCGCCACCATGTAGAGCGCATACGTCAAGCATTCCTGACGTTGCGACCGCGAATTGGCTTTGATGGCTTTGATCACCGAATTAATCGTAGGCACCAAAAGATACACATAATTCACTGTCGTTTGCAGATTGAACCATTCTCCCGATTGATAATTTTTGTTTTCATCAAGATAAAACAGCCATCCGGTGAAAATCGATATGACATCGAGTACGGTGATGAACATGATGGGTATCTTGACGATGGTGTTATACCATTTCCATGAAGTATATGAAGGATGCAGTCGGTCATCGATAAATCTGAACCAGAAAAAGCAACCATATGCGACGCCCAAGACCGTACAGGCATTAATCGCCATATTGAGCAGATCCGGCAACTTCAGGACACTGTCTTCCATAAGAGCCCATATACAATCCGTCACCAGCATGACCAAGAATGAAATGATCATATTCCGTAATTCGGCCACTTCATGCTCGGAGCCCATATTCTGGTTCATTTTAAAAAGAATCGTAAGGGTGAACCCGATGCAGTAAAGCTCAATGATGAGGTAAGAAAAATATGTGTGCATCATATTTTTCCTCTCTCCATCAAATCGATTTCTTTTACCATCATATAGAGTTCCATCCCACAACCACCGATGCGATTATGGAATGGAATAATACCATGAATGGATAAGAAAGGGAATAAAATCTATGAAAAGCTTACTTTTTCAGACCAACCACCCAAATCTGGAACTCTTTGACGCTGGTATTGCTGGAGAACCGTTTTCCGGCCTTCCACTTGGTTGTTGCGGAACAAGACGCACGAAGCCATTTGTCTGTATCCCCCATGCCGCTGGAACCGGAAGTGGCGAACGGCACCACCGTTTTCCCGGAGAAATCATACTGCTCGAGGAATGTGTTGATGATCGTCGGCGCGACATACCACCAGATAGGGAAACCGACGTATACCGTATCATACTGTGCCATATCGGAAACCGTACCTTCGATGGCGGGACGTGACTTCTTGTCTTTCATCTCCACAGAGCTCCGCGACTGAGAATCCTGCCAATTGAGATCGGCATCGCTGTAGGGTACGGCAGCTTTGATCTCATACAGGTCACCCTTTACCGCTTCAGCCAACCTTTCCGCCAGCTTCTTTGTGGTACCTGTGCAAGAAAAATACGCAACCAATGACTTGTTCATTTTTTCTCCTTCCTTCAAAGCCCGTTTCCAAACGGGTCTTCTGAACGTTTTCGGCTTATCTTCAAAATGCTTCATGATGGACGGCCAACGTCCTCCACTCCGAGGTAAAGGCGGTGTCGAAACAGTGCATCCATCATGCTTCCTACCCTGAGATCCGATGCACACCTTCCGCACCGTCCTTGGGTGATCATCGGTCTCATTCATTGCTGACTTTGTGTCAGTTAACGGCATCATGGTATCCATTAATTGACACAGTGTCAACAGCGAGGTATAGTTTTTCCAGAGGAAAGATGGATTTCATCCGTGCAAGGACAGACGAGCAGATAGAAAGCAGGCAACAGGAAATTCTTGATGCCTGCGTCGGGTTGTACAGTGAAGGCGGCTTCTCAAAAGTGACCATCAAGGCAATCGCAGAACGAACCTCTTTTTCACGGCCGTCCGTATACAACTACTACCATACCAAAGAGGAAATCCTGCTTGATCTCCTCAAACGGGAATACCTGATGCTGGGAACCGACTTTTCCTCCATGCTGGACCCCGTGGCCCCGGTAGGAAGCAGATTGTTCTGCCATCTGCTGACAAAAGCGTACATCCGGCACGAGATGGTACTCCGCATCATCACGCAAAACCTCAACGCCATCGAGAACAATTCCAGGGAAGAACGTCTCTGTTTGTTCAAAACCGACATGAAAAAGACCATGAACATCATCGAAGACAGACTCTCCTCAAACTTTCCCGCCGCATCTTCCCAAGAACGGATGCGTTTTTTGTTCAACCAGAGCGCGTTTGCCGAAGGATTGTATTCCATCACGCATTTTTCCCCAAAACAGGAACGCGCGATGGAAGAAGCACAATTCCCCAGGATGGAAGATTCGTTTGAAGTCCTTTGCGAAGAAGGATTGTACCGCCTCATGTCGGGCTTCACCAATTGAATGTCATACCTGCCACATATCCTGTCGCTGTCACGCATTCTCTGCTCCCCGGCCCTATTGTTCCTTCAGCCACTCTCTTTTCCCTTCATGATGGTCTATGCGTCACTGGGCATAACTGACATGCTCGATGGTTTTCTTGCACGACGTTTGAACAGCGAAAGCGGACTAGGAGCCCTGCTGGATAGTCTCGGAGATCTCTGTTTCATCGCTTTCAGCTTTATGGCGTTGCTGCCGGTACTGAATCTGGAGGCCTGGCACTGGCTGTGGATCCTTCTGGTCTTCCTGCTGAGGGCAGGCAATCTCGCCAGGATTTTCATCCGCCAAAGACGTTTTGTGTTCCCCCATACAAAAGCGGACAAAATCACCGGGTTCCTGTTGTTTCTGACTCCGTTTTGCCTCTGTGTGATGGATTTTGCGCACATTGTCCCGTTTCTCTGCGCCATCGCCACCTATGCGGCCGTTTCAGAATGGAATCCATCGCCCCCAAACAGAAGAAATCGGGAATACAAGCACCAAAGCGGGGATCAGATTGATGATGGGCAATGATTTGATCTTCGTCATGCGGAAAGCAGTGGCGAGCGTCAACAAGCCTCCGCAGGCGGAAAAATCAGCGTACATGGAAGTATTGATGTGCGGTGCGACGAACGAAGCGAGGAAAAAGATGGACAGCATGACGGCAAGCTGAGGCAAGGCGATGACGCAAGTCGCGGCCCCCAAGGTAATGGCGAAGACCATGGCTGTGAAGAAATCCAGCAATGCTTTTGAGAACAGGATGTCATGGTTGCCCCCCACACCTTCGGAAAGCACACCGAAGATACCCATACCCGAACAGCAGAACAAGGCAACAGCGGTGATGTACAATTCCATGTCAAGCGCGATGCCGTCCCCCACATGGCTTTTCCTCACCAACCATGAGAAAAACCGTTCGGTGTTTTTTTCCAAGGACAAGAAATCACCTATGGCGAACCCGATGATGGAGGAAAGGATCACGACAGGCATATGAGCAACCTTGACGAGTGAGTTGACGGCGATGAGCATGGCGCAATATCCGAACACCACAGGCAGGTGTTCCTTCAGTCCTTTGGAAATGCTTTTCCCCGCAATCGTTCCGATGAGCGAACCCAAAAAAACACAACATACATTCACGATAACCCCAACAGGCATGAAATCCTTCCTTGTACCCCAATGATGGGGAATAACGACAAAATACAGGATATTCAGGACCTCATCAATGCTCATTGATAAGGGGAATACGTTTCCGCCATTCACGTCGACATGGACAATCCGGTCATGATCACCCGTAAACCATTCGCCGGCTTTTTTAAATGGGCCCAGTCAGGAGCGTCAGCATGTTTTCCGAAGAAAGGATCATGCATTCCATCCTGAAACACAGCAATGCGCTTGTGGTTGCCCAAATTCCCGATGAAGACAAACTGTGGCGCCAAAGCGAATCATGGTTGCATCATTCCGCCCTTTATCCCATACTTGAGCCATGAAACTGCACATAACCATCCAGCATGGCGAGACAATCCTCGCGCAAAGCGATACGAATGAAGAAACTACGCTCGTCTACCAAGCGACGTATCAGTCGGGAGACTCCATCGCCGTCTCTTCCGACGAGAAGGGCTTTGCCATGCTCAATCTGGAAGCCACGCTCGGGCCTGTCCTCGTATACATGAAAGCTGGTACCTTTCTGTACCCCATTCCGTTCGATGAGAAGAAACTATCGTATAATCCCCTAGGTTTTACCGGGAACCTTCATTATCTGAGTGCCCGAACCGCTTGGAAATGGGAGACGGAAGGAAGACGAGACCTTGCCTATAATCCTCTGGATTGCCATGAAAACGCCATTGTTTTCCCCCACGCCCACGCCAATGTCGAGACGCGGGGCGAATCGGTGTTCGCTGCGAGGAACGCCATCGATGGCATCCTGGCAAACCACAAGCACGGCAACTGGCCATATTCCAGTTGGGGCATCAACCGTGACCCAAAAGCCGCGTTGACGGTGGAATTCGGACGGCAGGTCATCGTTGAAGCCGTCATTTTGCACACCAGGGCTGATTTCCCCCATGACGCATGGTGGACAGAAGCAAAAGTGACCACTGATACAGGAATAACCGCCACGTTGCCCCTGACCAAGAGTGACAAAGCCCAATATTTTCCCTTTGACGGTGGCGCCGCATCCTCCATTACGCTCCATGATCTCATCAAAGCCGATGATCCATCCCCATTCCCCGCATTGACCCAACTGATGGTCATCGGCAGGGAAAAGGACGACCGTTGGATTTACCACAAGGCAGAGAGAAACACACCAATCTGACGCTCTTCAAGCGGGAATCCGGATTGTATGGATACAAAGGTATCACCCTTTTGGATAAGCACGTTCTTATGCGAAGCGGAGAGACAAATCTTATCAAGCCCAAGTCTTGTGGCGAAGGAAGCGTCTTCCGTGAGGTTGTCCCCGCAGTTTTGCCGAGATACGACCTTGAGCATCCACGGATTCGCAACAGAAAAACAGGTGTAGCTGATGAAACTGAGACGTTCGTCACGCGTACCGAGGCTTTCGTCAAAACAATGCCGGTATGACGCGAGGAAGCTGTGTGAGGAAACGTTTCTCGTACTCCTCCAGATACCGGAGACATCAGCACCGACATCCTCAAGCGCAACCGGCACCGCATCGTGGTACAAGACCACCGTTGTCTCCCCTATCTGTGTGCGTACTCCCGTTCTACCGTTGTCCCCCCATAATCCATCAACCATGAGGAACACAGCGGCAAACACCAACATGAAGAAAATCAAACGGGTGGATACATCCAACCATCCGGCTTTCCCCCGCAAGCTATGCAGAGTCAAGGCCAAAGAAGCGATGAGCAACCCGGCAAAGGCGATACTGAAGCAGAGATATCCATTGTTTGAGACAAGCCTGGCGAGATCATTCAGCAGCACGACAGACAAAGCGGCGATATAGAGCAGACAGAGCGCCAGATTTGCCAATGCCTTCTGTTTTCCCCGTTTGGCAGCCTTTTCCCGCTCCTTTGCATCAGCTTTGGGTAATGGTGAACCCAAAACCTCCTCGGCAAGAAAAGCATGCCGGCGGGAATCCGTCAGCGTCTCCGGCCCGCTGATGCAAATCATGTCCCATCCCTGCTTCCGAAGGAGAACCAGTTCCTGTCGGAGCTGGTTCTCTGTAGGGATTTCTGGTTCGCGGGATGGAAACGTATACGCACAAACACGATGCCCCGCATAAGGTCTTTTGACAAACGTGAAGCGGTTTCCCTTGTTCGCTTCAAGCCACCAGCCAGCCTCAGCCTGCTTCTGGAGAAACTCCGTCAGCTCCTCATCCGTATGCCGGGTAAGGAGCATGAATCTGGTTTTTTTCCTCATCACGTGATGGAGAAACCCATCTCCTTCTGCTTGAGCGGACAAGCCACAAAGTGATTCGGCCCCACCTCGATGAGATGCGGAACAGCCGTCTTGCAGATTTTCTCGTCACAAAACAGGCACCGTTTCGCAAAACGGCATTCGGCAGGAGGTTCGATGGGACTGGTAATCTCCCCTTTGAGTTGGACGCGTTTTCGTTGATGACCGAGTTCCGGGATGGGAATTGCGGACAGGAGCGCCTGGGTGTAGGGATGGATCGGATTTTCGAACAATTCCTCCGAGGGAGCCAGTTCGACGATCTGTCCCAGATACATCACGGCGATGTCGTCCGAGAAGTGATTCACTACGGAAAGGTCATGGGTGATGAAGATGTAACTCAAACCGAGTTTCTCCTGGAGTTCCTTCAACAGGTTGAGTATCTGTGCCTGAATGGAGACATCCAAGGCGGAGACCGGTTCATCACAGACGATCAACTTCGGTTCCATCGCCAAAGCTCGGGCGATGCCGATCCTTTGGCGGCGTCCGCCATCAAGTTCATGGGGATACGTGTTGATGTACCGCTCGGCAAGACCTACTGTTTCCATCAACTCAAGAACCCTGTTCTCTCGATCGATCTTGTTTTTGATGATCCGGTTCTCAATGATCGGTTCGGCAATAATCTGGCTCACCGTCTTTTTGGGGTCTAGGGAAGAAAACGGATCCTGAAAGATAATCTGCAGGTCCTTGCGCATGTGACGCATCTCAGTCTTTGAGAGCGTGTTCAGATCCTTTCCTTCGAAAATGATCTCCCCTGAGGTCGGTTCGATCAAACGGAGAATCGCCCGTCCCGTGGTGGATTTCCCGCAACCGGATTCGCCGACCAGCCCGAGGGTTTTCTTCCGTCCCAAGGTGAAGTTGATGTCATCCACCGCATGAAGCATGCCCCTGGACGTTTTGAAGTACTTCTTCAAATGCCTCACTTCAAGGATATTATCAGCCATTCTTCTTTCTCCTCTCAATCAGGAAATCCGGATCCCTGTCATAGGCCGAACAGGCCACACAATGGGTGCCTCCCATGTTTTTCAACGCAGGGCAAACCTTTCTGCATTCCTCAGTGGCATAGTTGCACCGGGGAGCGAAGGCGCATCCCTGCGGTATCTTGGTGGGATCGGGCATCAACCCATGAATGGGTTTGAGCTTCGCCGTACGGTTCTTGATGTTGGGGAGAGAGTTGAACAGACCTTCCGTGTAGGGGTGGAGGGTTTTTCCGAACACTTCCTCCAAAGAGCCTTGTTCCACAATCTTACCGGCATACATCACCGCCACCTCATCACAGACTTCCGCGACGATGCCAAGGTCATGGGTGATCATGATCATCGAGGTATTGTACTTTTCCTTCAGTTCGTTCATCAACTCCAACACCTGAGCCTGGATGGTCACATCCAAAGCAGTGGTGGGCTCGTCGGCGATCAGAAGTTTGGGGTTGCACGCCAAAGCAATGGCGATGACCACACGCTGTTTCATGCCTCCGGAAAACTGATGCGGGTATTCATTGGCTCTTTGGCGCGGAATCCCCACCATCTCCAACATATCGCCTGCCTTTTCAAGTGCCTCCGCTTTACCCAGATGCTCATGGATTTCAATGGATTCCGCAATCTGCTCACCGACAGTGAAGACAGGATTCAGGGCGGTCATCGGATCTTGGAAAATCATGGAAATCTCATTTCCCCTGACCTGTTCAAGCTTGGACACCGTCATTCCCCGCACATCCTGTCCGCCTATTTCAAGGCGCTTGCATTCCACCACCCCGGGAGGATCAGGAACCAGACGGAGCATGGCGAGGGCTGTGGTGGTCTTTCCCGCACCGGTTTCCCCGACAAGCCCCAGCGTCCGGTGATACCCCAGTTTCAGACTCACACCGTTGACCGCATAGACGATTCCGTCCTCGGTCTCGAAACGTACCCGCAAATCCTCAATATTCAGAATTTCACGACTCTCTTGCTGCATTGCCGCACCCCCTACCGTTTCAGTTTAGGATCCAACGCATCCCTTAACCCATCACCCAGCAGGTTGAGGGAAAGAACCGTGATCATGATGGCGATCCCGGGAAACAGCGTCATATAACTGTAATCCCGTATGTACAGACGTCCGGAGGCAAGCATGCTTCCCCATTCGGGCGCCGGAGCAGGGACTCCCAATCCAAGGAAGGAAAGCTGCGCCGCTGAAATGATCGCAGACCCCACACGGAGCGTCGCCTGGACGATGATCTGTGAAACGCAGTTCGGCAGGATATGGACCATGACGATCTTCCAGTCCGGTTGTCCGATGGCTCTGGCCGCTTCCACATATTCCTCATCCCTCACCACCAAAACGGCAGCCCTGGCGACCCGCACGAACGGGGCCGTACTTGCGATGCCGACGGCGATCATCAAGTTTATGGTGCTCTTTCCCAAAGCCGAGACGACCGCAATTGCCATCAGGACCGAGGGAATTGAGGAGAAAATGTCACAGATACGCATCACGACGTTCTCAAACACTCCGCCGATGTACCCGGCCGCAGACCCCAAGAGGACACCGACGATAAGGGCGATCAATACCGCGACCAATCCGACTGCCAGCGAATACCGCGCGCCATAGATGATTCTGGTGAAGATGTCACGCCCCAATTCATCCGTCCCGCAGATGTGCGCTCCAGACGGCCATTTCATCCGTTCCTTGACATTCATGCCGACAACATCAGTATTGTAGTCAAACAACAGGGGCGCGATGAGCGCCGCGATGATGATGATGACCAAGAGAATCAACCCGATGATGGCGCCTTTGTTTCTCCGTAGCTGTCTCCAAGCCATTTCCAGTGTGCTGCGCTTCTTGTATATCTTGGAGGCTCTTGTCTCCGTTTTGGTTTCCTTCATGACATCCCCCTACTTCGTGTACTGTGCCTTGATTCTGGGATCGACATACGCATAGACAATGTCGACGACCAAATTGACGATGGTGACCAACATGGTGGTCATGATCAAAGCCCCCGTCACGGTCGGGATGTCCCTCTGGTCTATGGCGTCAACAACAAGACGTCCCACGCCAGGCCAGGCAAACACCGTCTCCGCGAGGACAGAACCACCAAGCACGTTGGAAAACTGCACGCCGAAAATCGTGATGATGGGGATCAGCGCATTGCGGAGCGCATGGTGATAGATGACCTTCCGTTCGGAAACGCCCTTCGCGCGTGCGGTCCGCAGATAGTCCTGCCGCAGGACATCCAGCATGGAACTCCGCGTAGTCCGTGTCAGCAAAGCCGCCAAGCCCACACCTACGGTGACCGCAGGAAGGATGACACTGGCGAACCCCTCGGCCCCGCCACTGGGAAACCAACCAAGCTTCAAGGCGAAGAGCAACATCAACAGAAGTCCCAACCAGAAATTCGGCATGGAAAGACCGATCAAAGCCAAAATCATGGCAAGGGTATCCTTCCACGTGTTTTGGTTGACCGCTGCCACAATTCCCAGAGGAACCGATATCACGACAGCCACCAACATCGCCAACGATGCCAGACGCAAGGTGTTGGGCAAACGCTGGAGGTAGAGTTTCATCACATCCATCTTGCTGATGTAAGAGACACCCAAATCCCCCTGGAGCAACTTGCCTATGTAACGGAAATACCGTTGCAAAAGAGAACCGTTCAAGCCCATCTCCACACGCAGGGCTTCCAGCTGTTCCTGCGTCGCGTCAGGACCAGCCACTTGATAGACCGGATCCCCTTCCGCCACATTCATGATGGCGAAAATCACGAACGCCACTCCCAAAAGAACAGGAATGAGCATCAATAACCGCTTGATGATGTATTTGTACATGATCACTCCCAAAAATGATATTCAGAACAGAAAACGCAGGGCGCAGACTTCTGCGCCCTGAGAAACTCACGTTCCGGCAGTTCACTCCGGCAAGGCGATGAGCCGATAGTCATGTTTTGCATCCGGCATCCAAACGGCTCCTGCAAGCCCTTTCTTGATGCCGATGTTGATGTATGATGTGCAGATCGGGACGATCGGGCAGATTCCGTCAAGGTAATCCTCGATGGCATAGTAATCAGCCTGACGTTTGGCATTATCGGTCTCGACCAAGGCGGCATCAAGCATGGTGTTGAACTTCGGATCCTTCATGTTGCAGCGGTTGGAACCGTTTTTCTTCAACGATCCATCAGCCTGCGCTGTGGAACCATGCTGGTTGCGCAACGTATAGTCGGTCCCCAAGTCATCGGTGAACTGGTACAAGGCAAGTTCGTAATTCAGCGACGCATCGTTGAGTTTTCCCTTCAAAGCCGCAGTCTCCATCTCTTCGATGACGATGTTGATACCGATCTGTGAGCAGGAATTCTGGAAAATCAAAGCCGCAGTGCGTTTGAATTCCTTATCAACCATGATATGGAAGGTCAGGTCACCCGGTTTGTATCCGGAAAGGGCCAGTTCTTCCTTCGCTTTCGCAAGGTCATACGTATAGACATGGATGTTGGGATTCAGGCCGAACTGTCCACGGTTGATGTAGTTGTTCTGGACGGTCGCTTCCCCATCGTAAGCCGCATAGATGATGGATTCCTTGTCCATCGCATAGGCCAAAGCCTTGCGGACATGCACGTTGTCCAATCCTTTCTTTTCCATCTGCATCGGCATGTAGAGCATGACGACGTTCGGAGTCTTGATCAACTGGAGTTTTTGATCCTCTTTGATACGTACCAAGTCAGAAGTGGACGGGTCAATGCAGACATCAATCTCTCCGGTCTGCAACGCGATGAGACGAGTGGAGGCTTCCTTGAAGAGTTTGAACACGATTTTGCGGGTCGGAGCGGGTCCTTTCCTGTAGCCGTCATAACGGACGAAGGAACAATAATTGCCCGGAACCCAAGACTCCAAGGCGAACATACCGGTCCCCATGTACGGACCTTTGACCGGATCGGCCTCACAGGCAGCCTTGCTCATGATGGACATGCCGCCATGTGCCATCAGAAGCAGGAATTCCTGATTCGCTTTCTTCAGTTCGATACGCAGGTGTGTGTCATCGATGACTTCGATGGACTTGATGTCAGCGACTTTCTGGGAAGCGAATGAGGATGATTTGGCTTTGTCATACGTGTATTTGACATCATTGGCGGTGAATTTCGAACCATTGGTGAACGTCACGTTGGACGGGAAAGTGAACGTATAGGTCCGCCCATCTTCGGAGACTGTCCAGCTTTCCGCCAAACCAGGCACGATCGCCCCATTGTTCGGGTCTTTGTTCACCAGCCGCTCATGGGTGAGATAGAACGCCATCATGTTGGCATCGGTATTCGAGCCTTGGGGATCCAACGTGGTGATGTCATTGGAAACACCGATGGTGACGGTATCCTTATACTTGACATTGGCTTTCACTTCCTCCGATTTCACGGCTCCTGTGCCGGTGGCTTCCCCTGAGGATTCCAAGGTGACTTTCTGGACCTTTGCATTCTCCTTGCTTCCTCCTGCAAAAACAAAACCAGCGAAAACCACAAAAATCAGAAGACTTACCGTGATTTTTTTCATTTTCCCAACTCCTTTTTTTCGTTTTCAATAAAGATTCGCGAGAAACATCAAAAAAAGTATACGCTCCAAATCAAAAACAGACAACGAAAATTTTGTATGTGCATGCTCTTTTTTTGCTTCAGGGAAACACGGATTCTTCACGGGTGAAAGCCGGAAGGAACGAACACAGACTTGGAAAATGGTGTCTGGGGTGAACAGAAATGTCATTTGCCTTTTACCGCTTTGCCTGCAAGAGTGGACAAGATACGGACAACTGCGTATCGGCTTTCGGGGAAACGACACGCCGGAAGGTTGAAGGCAACCGCAAAAATCTGACACCATACATCGCTTACGGGAACAAAAGAATGGGCAAGATGCAGACGCTCCAATCCCCTCCCCGCACTGCCGACCTATATGCACACGTTGCCATCACAGGGAAAACACCAACACCAAAGGGCATGACGATTCCGATGCCACCGTCACAGTCCGGACTTTACGATACCCTTGATCTCTCATTCGGTTCGGTCGTTCCGCTGATCTTTTTCTGCCGGACTCTCCACCATGGAAAGCCAAGAGGGGCTGGACCAGATCAATGAGAGGGCAACATTCCTGCAAGGAAAGGGAGGCAGGCGACCCATTCTCCAGACATCCGCCGCCCCAAGGAAAGAACAGAATTAAAAAACCTGCAGGTACCCGTCCTTCAAAAAAACCGTACTTCCAAGCCACCACGAAAGAAAGGGATTGTTTCTATTTCCATATAATACAATTAACTGGCATCAACAGAGCAACCAATCCAAATCGTTCACCAAATAGCAATTTTTTACCTCTATCTTTTTCCGTTTTCCATGATACGATGCATCCATTCATCAAAAAAATACAAACACGGAGTATGGGGAGGTGCCATCATGGTGGTTTCCGTTCCAATACATTTCTTTGGAATAGACGTTACTCAGCTGACCCCGGTCACAGTCATCATAAAAATTTTCTGCGCTTTGTTATGCAGCGGCATACTTGGTTTCCAGCGGACACGGAAACGGAGACCAGCAGGGGTGCGCACGTATATGCTCGTTTGCCTTGGAGCGACCCTCACGCTCATGACCAGCCAATTCATCAATGTGGAAATAGGGCATACGGACCTTTCCCGACTAGGAGCCCAGGTGATCAGCGGTATCGGCTTTTTGGGAGCGGGGACAATCCTGTTTACCGGTTACAAGCAGATCAAAGGGCTCACCACCGCAGCAGGACTCTGGGCTTCCGCATGTCTTGGCCTCGCTATCGGAGCTGGTTTCATCTATGGTGCGTTGATCACCTGTGCGGCGATTTTTTTCTGCATGACCGTGATGGGATATGTGGAACACATATACATCATGCACGCCAAATCCCTGCATCTCTATGTGTTGTTCAGCTCCGTCACCGGCTTGGAACCCTTCCTCAACTACCTGAAAGAACACAACTTCACGATTGAGGAATTCGAGACTCTGACACGTCAGGAATCCACACAATCGGTATTGTTCGCGCTGACCTACAAGCACAAGACAACGCATGAGGAAATCATTCACGACATGGAGAATTGCGAACAAGTGATCCTTGTCGAGGAATACTGATCATCAGGAAACGGGAAACCCCTTAGTCAAGGACAGCACCAAGAGCCCGCAGGCTTGACTGGAGCCTGTCCACATCAACATCCTGTACAGCGACTTTGTCCTTGACACTTTGGGCGGCAGCCACTCCCGCGGCCTGTCCCATGCCCATGCAGGAAGCCTGCACCCGCAACGAGGCAAACGCCTCTTTTGATGCCGACAGGCAACGACCAGCTACCAACAGGTCAGGAAAACCCTCAGCCATCAAGGCACGATACGGAACATAGGCTGCTTTTTTCAAGAACATGCACGTCTGCTTGTCGCTCTGTGCACTATGGATGTCGATCGGATGCGCTCCGCGAGAAATGCTGTCCTCATAGCGCACCGCATGCAGGTATTCCTCCGCAGTAATTTCATGCATCCCTTTGATATGCCTGCTCTCCCGCGGTCCCGCCTGCACCGCGACGCTCGCCACATAACAGTTCCTGAATTCGGGAAAATGGTCGCGAAGCACTTTGGAGAACGTGAAAACATCCTCCCTGAGCCTACATTCCGCCTTGGTGAAATCCCGGTTGTCGCATACATCCGTAACAATCCGTGTCATGTTGACCGCCACGGAACCATCATGAAGGACCGTACAGAACCAAGGTCCTCCGAAGGTCGGAAGCTTCCATTCGCCGGCCATTTCGAGCAGTTTTTGGCGAACCGGTTCGCACTGGCAGTTCACTCCCTGCAGATGATGATGCATGCACGCAGAGAGCAAGGCAGATGAAGTATCGACACCGGAGAGGACAAAACACATTGAAGCGGGTTGCAGAGAGGCATCTTTCCAGACTTGCATGGGGACGCCACACAAATGAGCGACATCACCATCACCCGTACAGTCGATGAAAACCTTTCCTTCGATGGCCTCAGTTCCATTCTTGTTCTCAAAAACCACATGGTTTATCGTGTTTCCGACTTTCGTCACGGACGATATGTAGGAATGCATATACAAGTCCACACCGGCTTCCAAGACCATACGTTGTGCGCACAATTTGTACAGTTCGATATCGAACGCCACATTGTTCAAAGGCTGTTCAACCAAGGCACCATCCATCTTCTCCAGTCGTTGGACGAATTCCCATGGAATGCCTCCGATGTTTACCGAACCGTTATAACTGAATACACTGATAGGTGTCACATACCCGGCTGTGGCCATGCCGCCGAAAAACCCATACCGCTCGATGATGGCGGTCTTCGCCCCTTCCCGTGAAGCGGCGATTGCGGCGATGAAACCGGCAGGCCCTCCTCCACAGACTACCACATCATAGGAAGCCACCACCGGAATATCCTTTTCAACTTTGACCTGCATCTGTACCCACCAGTCCTTTACGATTTCCTGAAAGAGTTCGCCATGATCAATCGGCTTCGGAGAACAAGACCGCCCATTCCCGCTCCGATGCCCTTTGCTTTCATCGCAAGACATACGCAAATCCATCGGATACGGGCATAATCATACCATACTTTTGAAAGCTTCAGATCCCCTCAGTTGTTTCAGCGGCAAGCCCTTTCTTGGAAAGGATCACTCCATCTGCTTTGAGCTTTCCCCTCAAAGAATCTCCTTCGCACTGTCCGCATCAAAGAAAACATGGCAATCGGGATGCATCCTGAGGATGGAACAGGGACACGTTTCAGTGATGGGTCCTTTGATCATTTCTCTCACCGCATGAGCCTTGGTGCTTGCAGGAACGGTGCAGATGGCGTGTTTCGCGGAGAAAAGCATCGGGATGGTCAGCGTCACCGCCTGCAACGGCACATCATCGAGCGCCTTGAAGCAACCGTCATGGACCTGTTGGGTGCGGCACACTTCATCGAGACCGACCACCTTGACCAGTTTCTTGTCATGGAAATCGGCAAAAGCCGGGTCGTTGAACGCTATATGCCCGTTTTCTCCGATACCCAACAAGCATACATCCACCGGTTTTTCCGACAACACCTTCGCATATGCCTCGACACTCGCCTCAACATTTCCTTCCGGCCTGAGATAGTGCACCGAACGGAACGGAACCTTGGTCTGCTTGAACAGATGGGCATCCAGAAAATTGCCGAAGCCCTGAGGCGCATCAGAGGAAAGCCCGATGTACTCATCCATATGGAACGCATCAACCCGACTCCAATCAATCTTCTTGCTTGCGGCAAGATAAGCCAAAACTTCATTCTGACTGGGAGCTGCTGCGAAAATCATCCTGATAGCCCCCTCGCCCGCATCCTTCAAGGCTTGGAGGATCACCCGCTCCGCACAGGAGCCAGCCGCTTTCCCCATCTTCTCGCGATTCTCAAAAACCTGCACCGTAAACGAACTTTCCGACAACATGATTTCACCTTCCTTCACATCAAATGCTTCACGCGGGGGATATAGTCCTCCTCCAACTGTTTGTTATGCTCATCGCCACCAGGCAGATTGGCGCTCATCCATACTGGCGGATCAATACCCTTCGCCGCCAACTGGCGGATGGCTTCGATCATCAACAGGTTGATGGCGTACACATTGCACAACGTGCTTGTCGGGCCGACCTTCTGCGCCATCGTGTCGATGTCGACGACCGCATCCCCATACGGCATGTGGTTGTCGATGAAATAATCGACTTCCTGATACAGGTTCAACCCGGATGGATGCCGCATTTTGCCACCCTTCGGCACATTGTCGGCAAATCCCTTGCTGGTGATGCCGATGGTCACCATCCCGCGTCTTCTGGCCTCAAGCAACGTGTCAATCGTCATTGCGTTGATGCCATAGGCGTTGGCGATGATGATCACTTCCCCGCTCTCACGCCCAACATGATAGGCGTCCAATACCTGTTTTGCATAGCCCTGGCACCGTTCCATATAATTGGAATGCTTCGCCCCATTGATCAGATTGGTTCCCGGATCCAGAATCGGGTCGATGGGAGCCAAGCCTCCGGCTCTCCACAGGACTTCTTCCGCAGCCATGTTGGAATGCCCGCCCGTACCGATGACGTAAATCAATTTTCCCTGTGCGATCTGGTCTGCGATCACACCACCTGCCGCTTCCAGTTGCGGGTTGTCCTCCAATATCTGCTTGTATATCCTTAAGACGACCTCATGAAACTGCCGTGTTTCCTTTCCCATCTTCATACCTCTCTTGTTGATGAAAACCAAGCTATTGTTCAAAATCCGAAAAATGATCGGAAAGGCAAGCCTGAATACCGGCCTTGTCTTTCGAGCGGACGCTTTGCAGAAGCAATCGGTGTTTCTCATAGAATTCCATGCCGCTCACTGGTTTCTGATTGATGTCGAACAGATGCTTCTGGTACATGGCGAACACCGCGATGAGCGAATCCAGCAATTTGTTGCCGACCGGCTCATACAGGCGCCTGTGGAAACGCGCATGAAGCTCCATCAACTCCGGTTCCGGCAGTTTTTTCATGATAGCCTCGCGCAGAGCCAAGAGCAGATCATCCAGTTCCCGGAAATCCTCCGTGGAAAGCAACACCGACGCCTTGGGAAGGAAATGCTCCTCCAACGCTTGCCGCATCTCCACAATCTCCTTGAAATCCTGAAAATGCACCTGGATATTGTAGGAGAGCGTGTCGATCATCCGCTTGTAGTCGAAATCGCTGATGAACCGTCCCTTGCCCTGGACGCTTTTGATGACACCAATTCCTTCCAAGGTTTTCAACGCTTCCCTGACGGACGGACGGCTGATATCGAGAGAAGCGGAAAGTTGCGGTTCGGAAGGCAACTTGTCACCATCCTTCATCTTGTTCCCGATGATGTACCGCTTGAGTTGGTCCAAAGCCATTTCGGACACTCTTTCCCTCGAGATGCTTTTGAATCCGTCCATCATGCTCTCCTCACAGATGTCTGAGGATGCCGAAATACTTGTCCATCCCCGCTTGGTTCGACTCCGTTCCGCCAGGGATATTGCCGCTGACCCATACCGGCGGTTTGACACCCCGTTTTGCCAATATCTCACACGCTTTCGCGTTGATGCTGTCCATGATGAACAGGTTGGCGATCGAAGAGGCGGGAGAAACCTTGAAGGGATAACCTTCAAGACTGACCACCGCTTCGCCAAACGGTGTGTAACTGTCAATCACGACATCGGCGAGGTCACACAAGTTCTGCCGGCTCGGATGCCTTCCGGAAAAATCGGCCGGTATGGAATGGCTCAGGGACGGAGAAGTAACCGCTACAACGGTCACTCCCAGCCGTTTGCATTCCAACACAGTGTCAATGGAACACACATTGATGCCATAGGCGTTGAACTGCAAAAGCACGTCGCCTTTCTTCACCCGATAATACCTTAGGACATTCTGGGCATATCCTTCTATCTTTTCACACCAACGGGTCGCGCCATGTTCGCAACTGAGGCCGGGATCGAGGATGGCGTCGCAGGGGATCAGATTCCCCGCTCTGTGGCACATCTCGATGGAGACCATGTTGGAATGACCGCCGGATCCGAAGACATGAAAGATGTTCCCCTTCTCCACCGCATCAGCTACAAGCGTCGCCGCTTTGCAAATAGGCTCCTGCTGTTCTTCCATGATGCGGTCAAGCACCTGCGTGACCGCATCGTAATATTGTTTCACCGCTTCCATGATATCCTTCCTGTATGCAGGCACAGTATACCAGCTTATCAGTTGTCTGACAAGTTAAATATGTGGCGTACACTTACGTGAGATCATTTTGCCGCACAAACAGGGAAGTAAGCACAAAACCCGCGATGCAGGCGATGCACAAGCCCATCAGATAATGCAAGATGCTTTCCAAAGGAGAACCGGCCCCTGCGGTCATCAAAGGCAACGCCAGAAGCCCTGAAGGCCCCCACCCCGTTGAAGCCACTTTCGTCGCCACGATGAACGCGCCACCGAAACCGGCACCGATGCAGGTAGTCAGGAAAGCCTTCGAATGAGGTACGGTCACCCCATACAGAAGAGCAGTCCCGATCCCGAGCATTCCCGGAAGGATGCCGGAAGCAGCGATGGCTTGAAGCTCATGGTTTTCCGCCCTTCTCGCCTTCAGGAACACCGCGATTCCCGTTCCGACCTGACTGGCCCCCGCCATCGCGAGAACAGGATACAGGGAAACACTGCCGGTCTCCTCAAGTTGCGTCGCATACAACGCGATGAAACCGAATTGAAGCCCCAGCAACGATGCAGGCAGGAACAAAGCCGCGCAGATATACCCGGAAAACAAACTGACGGCAAGGTTTGTGTTGGAACAGAGGAACCCAATGCCGATACACAGTCCGTTGGACACAAAACCCAAAAGCGGCATGCATATGAAGATGTAAGGCAAAAGGCACAGGACAAACGCGACAAACGGCGTGAAAATCGCATCAAGGCTCTTCGGCATTACCCGGCGCAGACGCTTTTCGACAAGGCTGATGGCCCATGCGCCGAAGATCACGGTGAGCACGCCTCCGCTTCCCGCATGCAGGATGGAGGACGCAGGGTTGTCTGGCCGATACAAACCGATCAATGACGAGAGCGTGTCGATGCCTTGCTGATTGGTGACCATACCCAACATCCCGCCCAAAACAGGTGTGGCACCGAAGCTTTTCGCCGCGGAATAACCAACCCATGCGGACAAATACGTGTTGAACGAAGCGCCAATGACGGAAAGCACCGTAAACAAGCCATACCAAAATGCCGTCTGTTGGTAGTCAGGCTTCAACTGCGCGAGCAAAGATGCGAATCCCGAACACACTCCGGCGATGATGAAACCCGGAAGCAACGGGATAAAGATATCACCGATGCGTCTGAAGAAAAGCGATGGGCTTTTCCTATCCATTGAGCAACCTGCCTGCCATCATCACGGCGCCTGTGGCCGCGTCATGGATCGGATCGATGCAAATCTTCGCTGGATCGGCCTGCCTGAGCAAGGAGACAAACACCTCCCGCATGCAGGTTGTATGGGACAGAAGTCCGCCCAAAAGAGCCACTTGGGTCTTGGTAAAACCCAGTTTTTTGGAGACGGCACACACCAGTCGCACCAAGGCGTCGGCATTGTCTTTCACGATGGCGAGTGCTACGGCATCTCCGCATAAGACGGCATCGTCCACCAGAGGGGAGATCGCGCCGACCGCGCTCTTGTCATGGGAATAGACATACGAAATGATGTCGCTTCGTGTTTTCAAGCCCATTTTTTCCTGAAGCAGGCTGGTCAGGATGGTTTTCTCACCGTATCCATCCATCTCTTTCGCAACGGCTGCAAGCACATCATGCCCTAATCGGTAACCACTTCCCTCATCCCCGATCAAATGGCCCCAACCACCCGCCCGTTCCAACCGTCCGTCCTCAGCACGTCCGAAACAAATCGAACCGGTACCGGCTATCAGGCAAATGCCGCTTCCTCCATCCAAAGCCCCGCACATGGCTATCTCATGGTCGCCTACAAGACTCCATTTTGAGATACCCGCTTTCGTCACAGCCTCAGAAACCATCTCACTCATCGTGCGGTTGCTGATGCCGGCAGCCCCTATGCAGAGAGCCCGACATGTCCCTAAGGAACACAAGAAGGAAGCCATTTCATCAAGCAAAACCCGGAAAGCATCTTCTCCGATGCCGTTGAGATTGAAGGCACCGAACTGCCGTCTGTCCAATTCCTTGCCATCGAGCGTACGGCAAAGGACTGTAGTCTTCGTTCCACCACCATCGATACCAGCGATAAAATCCATAGGCCCGCCTTTTACCAGAACTCAGATTTTTCCGATCGCTCCACGTACATGCCCGTGCGAAGCTTCCAATTTTCCGAGAGCTTCTTTTTGTGAGCAAGAAGCCATGATCATGACGATGGCGGTCTTCACGCTGCCACCGGCGCTTTCCAGCACTTTCTCGGCTTCTTCCCTTCCGATACCGGTAACATTCATCACGATGTTCTGCGCCCTTACATGGAGTTTCGCGTTGGATTGCATGACATCCACCATAAGGTTCTTGTAGCACTTGCCGATGCCCACCATACTTGCTGTGGAAATCATGTTCAGGACCAGTTTTTGCGCCGTTCCTGCTTTCAGCCGAGTGGATCCAGTCAATACTTCCGGTCCTACAATGACCTCAATAGCGAGTTTCGCCTCTTTCCCAATATCGGAACGATCATTACAGGATATCGATACGGTCTTGCAACCCATTGCATCGGCGAAACGGAGTCCCCCGATTACATAAGGAGTGCGTCCGCTGGCCGCCAGTCCTATGACCGTGTCCCTCTTCGAAAGGGCTATCGCCTGAAGGTCACCCTTTCCCAGTTCCATGCTGTCTTCCGCTCCCTCAACGGCTTTGAGAAATGCCCCGGGGCCTCCGGCGATCAAGCCCACAACCATGGTCGAAGGCACACCGAACGTCGGGGGACACTCCGAAGCATCCACGACGCCAAGCCTTCCGCTCGTACCCGCACCCATATAGATGATGCGCCCGCCACTTTGAAGCGAACTGATGCACCATTCCACCGCTTGTGCGATTTGCGGAAGATGCGGTTTGATAGCCTCGGGGACCTTCGCATCTTCCTTGTTCATCAATGTCACGACCTCAAGCGGGGTCATTTTATCCAAATCAAGGGAGGCCTTGTTGCTGGCTTCCGTCGTCATCTTGCTCAAATCAATAGCCATGTGTACTCCTGTTGAAAACCCACCTTGAAATCCATCATGAGAAGAAATAATCAAACGCCTTTTTTACAGCGACATCCCAGAAATCCCAGGAATGGATGCCAGGCCAATGTTCAAACAGATAATCGGCTCCGGTTTGCTGGAGAAGAGCGGCAAACGCTTCATTCTGACCGAACAAACTGTCCTGTTCCCCACAAGCCAGATAGAAGCGGGGCAAGACCTTGGCCTCACTCTTTTTGAGCAAGGCAGACACGTCGCAGGACTCAGGTGCGATTTTGTCGATTCCAAAGATAGCCTGAGCTTCCTTGCTTCTCTGCGCGTTGGAATTATCCGTCACGCTGACGATATCGGTTACTGCCGAAAAAGCTGCGCAACCTGCATACCGGGAGGGTGAATTCAGGGCACATTTGAGAGTGCCGTACCCACCCATCGAAAGCCCCATGATGTAGTTCTTCTCCCGTTCCGAAGAAAGACCGAACATCCGGGAACAGATTTGGGGAAGTTCGTCATGAACAAACGAGAAATACGCCAAACCAAACGTCATGTCTGCATAGAAACTTCTCTGAACTTCCGGCATCACCACCGCCAAATTGTATTTTCTCGCATACCGCTCCACGCTGGTATATCGCGACCATCCGGTGCAATTGTCTGCGAGGCCATGCAAGAGATAGACAACCTTCACCGTGGATGCGGGAAGATTTTCAGGAAGAAACACCGTCATCGAAGTTCCCATATCCAAAAGTTCGGATCGGAAATCACAACGAATATGCGCCATATTACTTTGCCCCCTCTGTACAGGACACCAGATGCCCCGGACACACTTCCTTCAGGACGTGGCTGGTCTTGCATGCTTCTTTCGCATACGGACAACGCGGAGCGAACCTGCAACCGGAAGTCGGATTGATCGGACTCGAAACCTCTCCGCTGATCGTCACCCGTTCCCTGTTCCGTCTGGACAGGTCGATGGTCGGAATGGAATTGAGCAAAGCCCGCGTGTAGGGATGCAACGGATGGGCGAACAATTCCTTCGAACTGGTGTATTCCACAACCTGTCCCATGTACATGACCATAATCTCATCACTGATGTGTCTGACAACCGCCAAATCATGGGTGATGAACATGTAACTCAATTCCTGACTGTCCTGCAAATCCATCAAAAGATTGAGTATTTGCGCCTGAATGGATACATCCAACGCGGAAACCGGTTCGTCACATACGATGAACTTGGGGTCGAGCACCATTGATCTGGCAAGACCTACCCTCTGGCGCATCCCGCCATCCAGCTCATGAGGATACAAATTGGAATAGTTTGGAGGCAAACCGCACATGTCCATAATGGCGTCCACCCTCTCCTTCACTTCTCCAGACGATATCTTTTCCTTGTCTTCGATGACCAAAAGCGGTTCTGTGATCAAAGCACGGATGGACATCCTGGGGTCGAGGGAACTATACGGATCCTGGAAGATCATCTGCATATTCCTTTGGACCTTCTGCATGTCCTTTCTGCCGAACTTCAGGATGTTCTCGCCTTTGAACAGCACCTGCCCGCTCGTCGCTTTCTCCAAGCGCAATACGGTCCTTCCGAGCGTGGACTTGCCACAGCCTGACTCCCCCACCACGCCCAGCGTCTTGCCTTCAAACACCTTGAAATTGACATCCTCGACCGCATGAAGCTGGCCTTTCGGCGTCTTGAAATACTTGCAAAGTCTGATTCCTTCTACGAGTGGAGTTGCCATATCACTTCCCATCCTTTTCCTCAAAGAGGTGACAAAGAATCTGGTGCCCGTCCTTCTCATACATCCGCGGAGGGACTGTCTTGCAGATTTCCATGCAATGAGGACATCTATCAGCGAAACAACAACCCGCCGGAAGATGACGCGGATCAGCCATACGCCCCGGAATGGGTTTCAGGCGTGCTTCATCCTTGGCGAGGTCGGGTATGCAGTTGATCAACCCGGCGGTATACGGATGCTTCGCGTCGCTCCCGAATATCTGTTCCACACTGCCATGTTCCACGACATGCCCCGAATAGATGACGGAGACATTGTCGCAGAACTCAGCCACGATGCCGAGACTGTGGGTGATGAGAATGACGGCGGAATTGAACTGGTCCTTCAAGCGACGCATCAATTCAAGTATCTGGGCTTGTATCGTGACATCCAGAGCCGTAGTGGGTTCGTCGGCAAGCAGCAATTCGGGTTCGGCGATGAGCGCCATGGCGATCACGATACGTTGTTTCATCCCTCCTGAGAACTGATGGGGGTATTCCCCTTTGCGTGAAGCGGGGATACCTACCAATTGGAGCATCTCATCCACCTTGGCATCCTTCTCTGCCTTGGAAAGGTCGGGGAAATGCAGCTGCAGCACTTCAAGAATCTGGTCTCCGACGGTCTTCGTCGGATTGAGGCTTGTCATCGGGTCCTGGAATATCATGGACATGCGCCTGCCTCTGAGCCCCAACATGTAGCTGTCCGGTTTGCCGATCAGTTCCTCACCCTTGTATTTGATGGAACCGGAGGCAATCTGGCCGACTTTCTTCGGCAACAATTGCAGGATGGAGAGCGCCAAGGTCGTTTTTCCCGCACCGGTCTCCCCAACCAACCCCAGTTTCTCACCGCTTTTGAGCCGTAAGTTCAGGCCATTGACGGCATGCACCACGGCATCATCCGTATTGTATTGGACAAATAGGTCTTTTATTTCAAGAAGGTATTTCTCATTCGTTGTATCTGACATCGGATGCTCCTCTCAACTCTTTGTTTTGGGATCGAAAGCATCCCGAAGGCCATCACCGATGAAGTTGACGGACATGACGGTGAGCATTATGCAGATTCCGGGGATGATTCCCAGATACGGGTAGTACTGGATGTTCACCTTGTTTTCCGAGATGATCGTCCCCCATTCCGGTGTGGGGGAAGCCACACCAAGCCCAAGATATCCCATGGACGAAATGCTGAGGATTACCGCTCCGAGAGTCAGCGTCGCGGAAACCACAATGGGACCGATACCGTTGGGCAGGATGTGTTTGATGATAATCCTGCGGGAACTGGAACCGAAACACTTGGCGGCTTCCACATATTCCATATTCCTCAAGGTGAGGACGGAAGAACGCACCATTCTGGCGAACCTCGCTATCTGGCCAATGGACAAGGCGATGACCAGTTTCCACACGCCGTTGCCCAATGCCGTAATGATGGCCATGGCAAGCAAAGCGGATGGTACGGACATGAGCATGTCGACAACCCTCATCAGGATCGTATCCACTTTCCCGCCGAAAAAGCCAGCGGCGCCGCCGATGATGGCTCCGATCACAAAGGCGATCCCGATGATCGCGAGACTGCAGAAGAGGGAAATCCTTCCTCCATACAGGATTCGGGCGAGAAGGTCACGCCCCAATTCGTCGGTACCGAAAATATACTGGGTATTGGGAGCTTGGAGTTTGTGGGAAATATTTTGTTTCACCACCAAGTCATAGGGTCTGATCAGCGGGGCGAGGAGAATGAAAATCGTGACAAACAGGAACATGAAGACTCCCACCATCGCAAGCTTGTTCTTGCGGAAGCGGAACATGATCAATTCACCGGTACTGTATTCTGAAAGCGGTTTTTTCTTTTTTCCAAACAACATACGGCACTTCCTTATGAAGCGAGGTCTATGCGGGGGTCAACCAACGCACAGATCAGGTCGACGACAAGGTTGATGACACCAACGATGATCGTGATGAAGATGACGGTCCCCATCACAACGGGGACATCACGGCCCTTGACGGCATTGATCAACATGGTCCCGATGCCGGGGATGGCGAAAATACTCTCCGTAACCACTGCTCCGCCGATGGTGCCGGCGAAACTGATGCCGATCTGCGTTACCACAGGAATCAGACTGTTGCGGATGGCATGATGAAGGATGACGTCATGATTAGAGGCTCCTTTCGCCCTCGCCGTCCTGATATAATCCATCTTTACGACGTCAAGCATGCTGGTTCTGCTCATACGGATCATCGAAGCAAGCGTGTTCGCTCCCAAAATGACCGGAGGCAGAATGAAACTCTTCCACGTGGAAATGCCGGACACGGGAAGCCACCTGAGGGTCAGGCAGAAGAATATCTGGCACATGGTTCCGAGCCAGAATGCAGGCATGGAAAACAAAAGCATCACGATAAAAGTGCTTCCATAATCAAGCAAACTGTATTGCTTGATGGCCGATGCGATCCCCAAAGGGATGCCGATGGCCGTGGCGAACAGCAACGCAAGCACGGATACGAGCAACGTATAAGGCAGTCTGTGGGAGAACTCCGCAAGAACATCAAAGTTTCCCGTCCAAGATCTTCCAAAATCAAACTTCATCGCATTGCCCATGTATCTCACATATCGTACCAAGAGAGGTCGATCCAACCCCATCTGATGGTTCAAGGTCGCGACTTGTTCTGGTGTCGCATCCTGCCCAAGGACCATACGCGCGACATCTCCAGGGGCAAGGGAAAGAATGACAAACAAAATGAATGTCACAGACAGGATAACAGGAATCAACATCAAGAGTCTCTTCAATGCGTATTTCAGCCAGTCCACTCTGATCCTCCTTCATGATACGTAGAAAAATGAGGGCAGGTGCAAACCGCATCTGCCCCGTGCGAAACAAAGCCCCGTGGGGTTACTTCCAAGACCAGTAGCGGAAGTTATAGTAGCCAAGGCAGTGCGCCTGCACGCCTTGCAACGAATCATTGTAGGCCACCGTATTGATTCCATTGTAGAGAGGCACTGTGTACGCTTCATCAAGCAGGATCTGTGCGATCTTGCCATAAAGGTCGGTGCGTTCTTTCCCCTGGAGGGCACGGCCGGTCTGCGCCATGGTGTAAATCTCTTGTGCGCGTGGATACCAGACGGCTTTGTCAAACCTGCTGGGGGTGAACTGTGTAGCAATAGAGTCGGCGTCGATGAGGGAAGAAGCTTCATTGACGACTCTGCAGTCGAAATTCCTCTTCTTGCCCTTCTCTTCATACGTCATGTTGTCGACGGCGTCAACCGTGCAGTTGATGCCGATTCCCATCAGCTGGGCCTGCATGACTTTCGCGACTGTCTCGTAGGTGGTTCCTGCCTGGCAGGTGATCGCATACGGTTCGCCTTTATAGGAAGACTTGGCAAGATAGGCTTTCGCTGCGGCTACATCAAACGGCACACCGGTGATCTGGTCGGGATAACCGCCGTACATCGGGCAGATATCCACTTTCAGGATGGTGGCGGCACCGTTGTTGACGGCTTTGTTGATGTCATCCTTGTTGATGGCAGCCTGAACGGCTTTGCGGAAATTCACATCTGTTCCGATGCCGGACCATGCGTTTACGTTGACCGTGATACGGGCAGTGGAGTTTCCGATGCCTGTCTTGATGCCTTTCATCTTGTCAAAACGACCGCACATCTCGATGGATGGGTCACGCATGACATCGTAGTCGCCATTCTGCAGGCCGAGAATCTGGGTGTTGACATCAGAAACGAGGTCGATGGTAACGTTCTTGATGGCAGCCGCACCGCGCCAATAATCGCTGAACGCCTCGAGTTTGACATGGTCGCCGTTCACATACTCGATAAGCTTGTATGCACCGGTTCCGATCGGTTTGCTCATATAGCCATCATCACCCACCTGATCCCAGTAGGACTTGCAGCAGATGCCGCCGAGACGGGACGCAACACCATAGGGGAATGCGGCGAATGGAGCGGAAAGCCCGATTTCAACCGTATAATTGTCGATGATCGTGCAATGGTCGAAATTGATGAACAAAGCCGGTCCGAGAGGTCCCTTCGCACCTTTGTCAAAAGTGAACTTGACGTCTTGAGCCGTCATTTCCTGACCATTCTGGAACTTGACACCCTTGCGCAGATGGAATGTATAGGTCTTTCCATCTTTGGAAAGATCATAGCTCTCTGCAAGAGCGGGAGTGAGTTTCCCATCGGGTTCAAGGCAGAGCAGACAATCATACACGTTGCTCAATACGAGGTTGTCATCACCTCCGCACCCCTTCGGAGAGAGGGCGAAAAAGCGATACGGGTTACCCGTAACAACGAGCGTGACAGAATCCTTCACGGGTTTCGCCGTCTCTTGAGCGCCTTGGGCGAAGAGCGGGAAGACCATGAGGATAGCGAGCAAAACAAGAACAGCTTTTCTCATACGAACTCCTTTGTTTTCCGGCTGTACAAGCCAGTCAATTAGATTTTGCGGACGAACACGAAACAAACGCCATCCAAGGATACCCATGGATGATGAGCTTAGTATAAATCAGTTTTCCAAAATGAAGTCAAATGAATTTCGTAATTTTTTTTAGATTTTATGAAAATTATTTTCAATTACATGGTATACTCTCCATATGGACAATATTTTGATTTATCTTCGGCAAATCGCGCCATCTTTGACCAAGAACGAGGCGACCATCGCGAATTACCTGACGGATCATCCGAAGGAAGTCCCCAACATGAAAATCTCGGAACTGGCGGTGAAAACAAACACCAGTCTGTCTTCCATCACACGATTCTGCAAGAAGACAGGGTTACCTGGATTTCCGGAACTGAAAATGGAAATAGCGAAGACCTTGTACCAGTCAGAGAACAATGGCCTGAACCTAAACCTCAGCATCGCCAACGATATTGACCTCAGGCAGGCGCCGGATATGCCCGTGGTCATCAAGAATGTCATCACGACGGCGACCAACAGCTTTTCCCTGTTGGGAAATCTGATCAACTCCGACATGGTCAAACGGACAGTGGAGTTGATCAGGAAAGCGCCCCGCACCCTCATTGTCGGTATCGGAGCATCAGGACTTGTCGGATTGGATCTCTACCAGAAACTGCTCAGGCTCGGCATCAACGCAACCTATAATGCGGAGACACACCTGCAGATGGTTTCAGCCAGCACGCTGAAGAAAGACGACCTTGCCATCGTAATCAGTTACTCGGGAGAAACGACAGAAATCATTTCCATCACCAAACGGGCGAAATCAATGGGTGCTTCAGTCGTCGGAATCACACGGATCGGCAACACCAGTCTCCATAGGCTCGCCGATTACTGCCTTCTGGTACCCAACACGGAGAACATCTGCCGCAACGGTGCCTTCATCTCGCGTCTGGACCAGTTGCTCATCAACGACATGATTTTTTACACGTTCCTTTCCCAATACTATGAAGATTACCAAGAGCAGATAGACCGTACCTGGCAAGGAGTGTTCTCCATCTCGTCAAAAATCAACAGCCAAGAATCATAAGCCCCACCCTTTTCAGGCTTTTTGGGGTGGGTCTGCCTATTGCTGTCATGCTTATTCGGAAACGACGGATGTCCCCGGAAATCTGCCGATGAAAGCAGCGAATGCCACAGCACACGGATGAATGCAGCCGGCATCGGACAGGTGGCGCCTCTATCGACGACTCTCCTGACTATCGGGATGCAGTTCATCCGGCTGAGAATGCGCCGATCTGTATCTTTGTCACCCTTGTTCACTCAAACAGCTTCACTTTTTTCCCCAACCAAGGATAAACGGCAAGGCCCCAAATGCCGAGCAAGAAATACCTGACGAAGGTGACAGGATAATAAGCGGTTTCGGATTTGAACAGGTTCTTGATGGCCAAGATGCCGGCAAGCACGGCGAAACCGATGATGAAGCGAAGCGTTTTCTTCAAGGGAGAACCGGTCACTTGGTAATGCACGAACTTCTCTTCAAGTATCATCCCAAGAAAGATGCCCGCAAAAGCGGCAAACGTTTTCAACATGTCGGAATAAGCGACTTTATCCACCTTGTCGGCATACAACAGCCAAGCCAGGACAACGCCCACCACAAACAAAATGCAGGCCATGATCTTCGCATATTGGATTCTGACCGTATCATCCATCTCATAAAACATCGGATAGGACAAGAAACTCACCATACATCCAAGGATCAGTCCCCCTGCCACATCCATGGGCCAATGGACGCCAAGATACATCCTGCTTACACCAACCAGTACGATGATGACCGCACACAGAACCGAAACAGTACGTTTCTTGCAGGCTATGGCCAATGCGGAATAAACCGTTGCCGCATTGGTGGTATGCCCGCTGGGAAAACTGTATCCGGTGGCGGAAGCAAGATCCTTTCCTTTCAAGCCGGAGATTACCGTAAATGGACGAGGCATACGGATGATCGCCTTCAGGATCGAAAACCCGATCGTACTGAGGAAAAACGGACCGATGATGGCGAACCCTTTCCGTTTGTCTACACACCAAAGCATAAACAAGATAAAGGAGACGGGTACCAAACCATTGCCAAACATCGTTATGAACACCGCAATTTTGTCCAGAAATGGCGTCCCGATCCGTTGGAAAAACAATAAAATCTCAGCTTGCATTTGCATGGACACAGTATCTTTCAGGAACAAAAGAAACGCAAGTCAATAAAAGAGAAATCACGAGCAGTACGAAAAAAATGTCCATAAAAAAAAGAAGGATTCCATGGTAATCATGTTCTTTTTGGTTAAACCACGAACCAAAGGAAATACGGAGGTACCGTGGAATAGAGACATTTCATAGGCAAACAATTTGGCGAAACAAGTATGGAGATTGCTCGTTTCTTGCTCTTGTCCTTTCCGCATCATTACGGAGAGACGAGCGTTACATTGTGATATATGGCTTTTCCCAATCATTATCAGCCCAGGATTTTTCTCCCCATAATCCATAGGAATATAAGAAACGGCAGTCGCCTGTGATTTGGTTTTTTGTTATTCCAACCATACCACAGCTCCTTCATGGGACTTTTTGTTCTTTCTTTGATGTTTCCATAAAACAGACAATTCATAGTACCTACCAGTCTCATAAAAAATACCCATAGCTTTCGATATTCCTTATGACATTGCTTTTACATTGATTTCCTGCATATACTTATTGACCAAAGGAAATCCCATGGACATACAGTATTTACTCTGGCTTCAAGCCTTCCGAAATGCGACCCACGACATCTTCAATACGTTTTTTCTGTTCATTACCAAATTTGGAGAAACCCCGTATTACATCATCTTGGTCATTCTCTTCTTCTATGCCATCGATAAGAATCTGGGAAGTTTCATGCTTCTCGGACATGCAGCCACTACCTTCGTGTACGGAATCATCAAGCTTACCGCATGCGTCTACCGGCCTTGGATAAAAGATGCTCGCATCATTCCGCCCGGAGACGCGAAAGCAACCGCAACGGGGTATTCGTTCCCCAGCGGGCATTCCTCAAAGGCTACCGCCATCTTCGGTTCTGCAGCATGGTCCTATCGGAAACGGAAAGGGCTTTGCGCTGCGTTTGCCGTCTTTCTTGCCTTAATCCTCTTTTCCCGCAACTATATCGGCGTGCATACTCCGCAGGATGTGATTGTGGCTTTTCTCGAGACGGTAGCGGTGCTCGCCCTGTTGCAAATCGTCCTCCCCTGGGTGGAGAAAGGCGGAAACAGGGACATCATCATTACCGCGTCTGTCATTGTCCTGTCTATCCTCGCTTTGGTGTATTTCCTCTTCAAGAGTTACCCAATGGACTACGATGCCGCTGGGAAACTTCTGGTCAATCCAAAATCGATGCAGGGGGATTCCTTCACCAATGTGGGCATTTTCGCCGGGACTTTTGTCGGATGGCTTCTTGAACGGCGCTGCATCCGATTCAGCACCAATGTGGATGAGCAGACGAAATTCCTCCGGTGCATATCAGGCTTGCTTGCTTTTTATGCCGTCTCTTATATCGTCAATAGCATTTTGCTGCTTGTCCTACCCACCATGGCTGCCCGTTTTCTCGGAAGTTTCCTTACCTGGCTGTATGTCATGGCGATTCATCCCATGATCTTCTGTGCAGTGGAAAAGCAGTACCCAGCCAAAGAATCCCAGTCGTAACACACGTTTTCTCCAAGATGGGTAATGTCCACCTCAGAGAAATCGCATTTCACTCCTTGATGTCATCCGCATGAGGGATGACGTACGAGCTGTCGACGATATACGCGGTCTGCAGCGGGGCGTACCCGCCCCCAAACGGATTGCGTATCTCCATCTCTTCTCCTTTTTGGTAACTACCGCAAACGATACAATGCATTGAGTGCTTTTTGCAGTTCAACCTTCGTTGCTGCGACCTGTCTCTGCGCATTGGCGATTTTTGACTGGACCAGCACATCAACAAAGAAATTATCCGCGAAAATATCGATCAATTGGATGAAGGTATCGACCTGCACGGAAACAGGCGTGACGGAAACCACATCGTTGAGCTCCCTGGTAAACAAACGAAGCTGATATGCCGCTTTATCGATTGCCTGCTGGGCTTGGGACAATCGCTGATGTTTGATGAAACTGGAAAAAGCCCCGCCGCCAAAGAGATCAAAGAGTCCCCATCCTCGGGCGCTGCTTAAATAATGATCCGCATTCTCCAGCGCTTTGAGCGCAAGTTCCCCCGCTTCAATTGCCTGCCCCACTTCTTCTTTCTGCCGTGCCAAATCCATATGCGCCTCTCGTCATCATCATACCATATCTGTCGTAAGCATTTTCTCCATGATGTCGAAATCGATCAACTCACCTCTGATCTTGAAATACCCATGGAAACAGCCGACTTTCTCAAACCCGAACTTCTTGTAGAGAGCAATCGCCCGAATGTTATCGCTCCGCACCTCAAGGGAAACGATATCCGCTTTAGCTTCTTTTTTGGCAAAATCCAACAAAGTCTGCATCAAGAGGCTACCAATCCCCATACCCCATGCGGATTTTCTGATGCTGATGCCTATCTCTCCGCGATGCGCCATACGAGCTTTGGGAAACGTTCCATAATGGGCCGTGCCCACCAACACCCCATCCAGACGAGCCGTTACAAACAGTTCTTTCTCGGAATCGTGGATTGAGGAAAGGAATTCCATCTCTTTTTCGACCGTCATCGGAATGCCATCCTGCCCGAAACTGAGATTGTCAGTCTCGCTGCCCAGGACCTTCATCAACTCCAATATCTCAACCGCATCCTCAGGTTTCGCACGCTCGATCGCCACTGCCATCTCTTTGCCTACCTTCTCAACGACACATTCAATTTGCAGTTTGCTTTCCGTGCCGCGACAACCACATCATCCATGGTCATAGCCTCACGTCCATGCATGGAAGCGATGGTGGAAGCCTCATTGAGAATCGTCTCGATAGCAGCGCAGGAAAGACCGTCAAACGCGGCAGCCAAGCCTTCGCCGGTCACTTCGGGGGAAAGTTTCTTCGCCCCCGCATACAGTTTGATCAATTCCAAACGAGTCTGCCGGTCGGGGTTGCCGATGGTGAATTTCAAATCAAACCGTCCCGGCCTGATCAAAGCAGGATCGAGGGAAGCATAAGAATTGGTGGCCGCCACAACCATGATGCCGTCGGTGGACGAAAAACCATCCATTTCGTTGAGCATCGTCGTGATGATACGGTTGTTTTCCTTGTCGATGCCGGTACCGGCGTAGTTGCGCCTTTCCCCGATGCTGTCGAATTCATCAATGAAGACGATGCAGGGTTTGTGTCTCCGCGCCTTGGCGAAGAGCATACGGATCTTCATAGCTCCCATGCTCATCAACGCGCTTTGGAAATCAGCACCTTTTGTCGCGATGAAATTGACACCAGCTTCTTGGGCAAGGGCTTTCGCAAAAAGTGTTTTGCCGTTGCCGGGAAGTCCTTCCAAAATGACACCTTTGTTTTGCCGTATCCCTTTTGCCGCATATTGCTTTGGGTTTTTCAGGATATCCACGGCATACCACATGTCCTGCTTCACATCCTCCATACCTGCGATCTGAGCGAAGGAAAAACCCGTATGGCGCACTACACGGAATGTTCTGTGATACATGGAAAGCAGTTTGAAAAGCCCGAAAAGCACAAGGGCGAAGAACAGGACATTGAACGCCATGTCCATTCCATAGGAGAGCGGATCCCGCCCGGTCTCATCCTCCACCCTCACCCCGGAAAGGAGCAGTTTTTCCTTGAAATCCGGAGCCAGCGGATTCTCGACACGGTAATGGGCCGCATCTCCCTTCAGACGGAAACTGACCGTCTTTTCCTTCAGCCTCGCCGATTCCACATCACCTTGCCGGACATGCTCTGAAAACGCTTGATACGACATCGGTACATCGGCCGGTTTTCCCAAGTACCAGAACACAAGGAAGGCTGCGATTACCAACAGGACAGCCATGATGAACTTTCTGCGTGATATCCTCATGACCGTCATGATACCCAAGCAGTGGCGAATGAAACAAGACCCGAAGAGACATCAACCTCTCAAGCGTTCTTCCCGATGCTCTGGTAATCCTTCGGCGCAGGCCAATGATATCCCCGCTGGTTGTACAAACCGAAATCCGTCTTCTTGGTATAGGGAGGTGCCGGATAGCCGACAAGAGTCCCGTCCTTCACCCAGGCGAGATCGTTTCCATGGAGTTCTTTCACCAGCAGACCAGACAATTGCCTGAGGACATGCTCCAGTGAAGCGTCACCGGCAAGGTTGTGCCGTTCGTCCCGGTCTTTTCGCATGTCAAACAATTGCAGGACATTGCCGCATGGATAATAGATCAGTTTATAATCGTCTGTCCTGATCATCCGCGTCGCTTTGGTTCCTTCCCCGACCTCCCCGTACACATACGGATGGCTCTGTGCGGAAAACAAAGGGATGCCTTCAACCGTCGCAGGGACAGGAATGCGGCACAAATCCAGCAAGGTAGGCATGAAATCCGCCAAAACAGCGAGTTTTCCTTCCGCATGGCACTCTCTGCATTTCAGAACGGGATTACCCGCAAAAATCATCGGAATACGTGTGGCATTCTCGTAAAACAACCGTTTTGCGACCATGTCGTGGTCAAACAACATGTCGCCGTGGTCACTGAGAAACACGATAATGGTGTCCTCCAGAAGACCACATTCACGCAAAGTTCCTATCAAGAGCCTGATCTGGTTATCGATGTGCGTGCATTGGGCGAAAAAGGCTTTGCGCGCCCGCTCCCGCTCCCAAGACGAGTACTGTCCGGCACCTTCACATACATACTGCATGATGGGGCTTCCGTCATGCCAGTCATCAGAAAGAACCGGCTGAAGCGGAATGCCATCATACATGTCAAGGAACGGTTGCAACGGAACAAGCGGAGGATGGGGGAACTGGTAGGAGCAATAGAAAAACGCCGGCCGTTTCGGATCCTTGCGCTTGATCTGCTTCATCATCTGCAGAGTCACCCAATTGGTCGGATGAGCCTGTTCGTCCAAGTGCCATGGCCGGGTATAATAGGTGTTGTTCCCCATACCATGGAGGAATTCTTTTCCGAGATATCCATGCTCCCCCAACCAGATTTGGTAATCATCCACTTCCCCGAAATCATACCTGCCTTCTTCGGTGAGGATGACATCGTCAAAACCGATACGGTCTCGCTGGGGATAGACATGGAGTTTCCCGACCGCAAACGCCTGGTACCCATCATCACGGAAACACTGGGCAAGCGTTTTCACGTCAGGCATCGGCATGCGTTCCGAGTAGACTCTGTCCCCGTGCGTCTTGGGAGAAAGACCTGTCATCATACTCCTGCGTGCGGGAATGCACACCGGACACTCGGAATAATAATTGGTGAAATTGACACCGTTTGCCGCCAGGTAATCCAGCGTCGGCGTTTTGATGTCAGTCCTTCCATTCACTCCCAAAAAAGACCCCGGCCAATGGTCTGTGCAGATCATCAGCACATTCGGTTTCTTGTCAGCCATGGTTTTCTCCTTCATACCAACCCCAAGGAATGCGGCAACGCCAGTGTAAGGCCTGGGATATAGGTGATCAACATCAAGACGATGAACATGACGAGCAAAAACGGCCAAGTGTTTTTGGTCAACCGTTCAATGGACACACCGGAAAGTCCGCTTCCGATGAAAAGGACGCCACCGACCGGCGGAGTGATCAGACCGATACCGCAATTCAGGATCAAGACTGCGCCAAACTGGACGAGGCTGTATCCGATGGATTGGAGAACCGGCACCAAAATTGGTGTGACGATGATGATGATCGATGCCATACCGAGAATCGTTCCCAAAAGCAGGATGATCAAATTGATCAGAAGCATCAGGATCACTTTGTTGGACGTGATGCCCAGCAATCCCTGGACAATCATCGCTGGTATTTTCAAATACGTGATGCAGAACCCGAAAGGACCGGATGCCGCAATCAAAATAAGAACAGTGCTCAATGTCTTGATGCTTTTCTTGATGATCGGAATGATATCTTTCCACTTCATTTCCCGATAGATGCCGATGGACACGATGATCGCATAGATACAGGCGATTGATGCGCTCTCCGTCGGTGTGAAGATGCCGGTAATGACACCGACCAACACAATCAATACGGTGCCAAGCCCCCAAATGGATTGCCACAAAGTCTGGGCGAGATAGCGGAGGGAGAATTTCGTTCCCTTGGGGTATTTTCGTTTCACGGCGAGGATGAAACTGAAAATCATCAGCGCCAAAGCGAGGATCAACCCGGGGACAATGCCCCCCATGAACAAAGCGCTTACGGAAATACCGCCTGCAGCCATGGCATAGATGATCATGTTGTGGCTTGGCGGAATCAACATTCCTTCGACGGAACTCGTCATCGTCACGGCTGTGGAAAACTCCACATCATACCCTTGTTTTACCATCATAGGAATAAGGATGCTTCCAAGTGATGCGGTATCAGCGGTGGCAGAACCGGAAATTCCGCCGAAAAAGACGCTGGCCAGAATGTTCACCATGGCCAATCCGCCACGCATCCAACCCACCAACGCATCGGAAAGCCTGATGAGCCGGTCACTGATGCCGCCTTGGGCCATCAAGTCACCGGATAGGATGAAGAATGGAATAGCGAGGAATGTGAATCCATCGACACCCCCGACCAACGCGCTGATCACTTGAGTCGGTGACAGCCGCAAGAAGAAAAACGTGAGGATGGATGAAGCCATCATGGCGTAGGAAATATGCGCGCCAAGAAAAATCAGAATGAAAAAGCTCCCCAACAACAAGGCGATCGCACCAGACTGCATCTCAGAACCCTCCTTTCTGCAATCGATAGGCCGACATGCAGAATCCATAGAAGCCACCTACGACCAGCGAAAGGTATGTCAAAGACATCGGCCAACCGGTAGCAGCCATACGGGCATGCCGGGTCAGCACGACAAGTTGGATGCCGTAGACAATCCAGAAGAGATTCACCAGAAGAAGCAACACATATGCGCCGAGATGCAATTTTTTCGCCACGCTTTTGGGAACGATGCTGTTGATGATGGTCATGCGTACATGCAGGCCTTCTTTGACCGCAAGACCGGAACCGACAAAACAAAGCCATACCATGCACAAGATTGCCATCTCCTGGGTCCAGCGCGGCGCTTTGACGAACGTGGTGTATCTGCCGATCACCCCATACGAGACAGAAATGACCATGGCGATGAAAATCGCGACACAAATACCTATCATGACGCGGGATACGATTTCCGCGAATCTGCCATACCCCACCTTAAAGGTTTCCCATTTCATACTTGTTCCTTTGTATGGACAAGAGGGGCCGGAAAGCCCCTCCCTTCACGATAATGACGCGGTTATTTCGCCGTCTTGATCGCATTGATGATGTCTGCGTATTTCTTGCCGTATTTGTCATATACGGACTTGCAGGCATCCTGCCACTCGCTGACATTGACCGTAGTGATCTTCACCCCTGACTTTTTCATCGTCTCGAGGTATTCCGAATCCTTCGCGTCGGAAAGCTGTTCGAAGAACGGCACTGATTCCTCAAAACTGTCCTTTACCAGTTTCTGATCCTCAGGGGAAAGCTTCTTCCACGTAATCTCGGAAAACAGGATCAAATTCGGGCTGATCTCATGCTGGTCCAACACATAATACTTGCATACTTCGTTGAACGCATTGCTCACAAAACCGGAAAGCGGCTGCTCCGCACCATCGACCACACCAGACTGCAATGCGCTGTACAGCTCGCCGAACGCAACCGATTGGGCGCTCGCACCCATCGCTTCGACGGCGTCATAGTAAACGGAACCTTCCTGGCAACGGATCAGCATGTTCTTCAAATCACTGGGCTTTTGTACATCCTTCTTGGTAAAGAAATAGTTACGCGCGGACTCCTGATAGGCGCCGATGCATACCATCTTGCTTCCGGAAGACTGGACTTTCGCCAACAGGCTCTTGCCTGCATCACTCTTTTCGAAGGATCGCGCTTTTGCCACGGAATCAAACAGATACGGCAACGTGAAAACCTTCAGCTCGTCACAGCCGTAATCGGCAATGACTCCACCCATCAGCATGGCACCGTCAATGGTTCCGGTCTGCATGCCCTGTACGGTACTCGGTTTATTCCCAAGCGCACCGCTGTAGTACAAATCCATCTTGATCCTTCCATCACTCTTCTGGGCAAGAATCTCGGCAAACTTGGCGACACCCTGGCAAAGCGGATGTTTCTCGCCATTCTGCAAAGCGAATTTCAAAACAATCGGTTTGGCGGGAGCCGCAGTGGCGGCAGGAGCTTCAGAAGTCCCGTTGGCGAACAACGAGAACGAGAGAGAAAGCAACAGACACAGGACAAACACATGTTTTTTCATATCAGCAACTCCTTGTTACCCAAAGGTTACAAGGGAAAAGAACAGAACGGTTAGGGAGAAAATCGACGTCTTTTGGCACTCCTTCGACTTTTCAGGACGCATAGTCATGGGGGCTGATGCCCATCTGTGCTTTGAAACATTTGCTGAAGTACGCAGGATCCTTGAATCCCACACGGTAGGCCGTCTCGGCGACAGACATGCCCTCGGCAAGGAACGAACAGGCTTTATGGATACGCACGTGATTGAGATATTGGAAAACACCCATTCCGCATTCTTTTTTGAACACTCTTCCGAGATAGGACTTGTCAAGCGAGACCAACGAGGAAACATCATCAAGACTGATGTCCTTCCCATAATTCCCTTCAAGGTATTCCTTAATCTCCTGAACCGTCTTTTTCCTTCCGAAGAATGCATCTTTGCTCAAAGAATCAAGGAATCTCCCCACCGTTTCACGGAACGTCTCCATCGAATATGGTTTGATGATGTAATCGAACGCCTCGTTCCGCAACGCTTTTCTCAGATAGGAATACGCTCCATACGCCGTGGCCATGATGACCTTGCTTTCCGGACTCTTTTCCCTGATCACCCGCAACACCTCAAGCCCGTCGATATCCGGCAAATTGATGTCCAGCATGACCAACTCATACGGATAGCGGTCGATGTACCGGATGGCCGTTTTCCCGTCGCGCACCGACACCACATCCTGAAATGTTGCGGGAAAACAAAGGGAAAACAGCTTTTCCAGAGCTCGCCGCTCCATCTGCTCATCCTCTACGACCAACACTTTCATGCCGCACCTCCCTGTTGGGGAAAACGCAATGTGACCGACGTGTACTGGCCAAGGACGCTCTCCACGCACAGCAAATCATCACGTCCGTATTGCAGACGCATCCGTTCCTTGATGTTGGAAAGTCCGATCCCTTTCGACGCGTACGTGCAAGCCTGCCCGACGGACTCCATACCTACCCCATTGTCTTTCACAACTACTTCCAGAAGGTCAGCTTCACGCCATGCGGCTATCCGTACGACGAATTTTCTTCCCAAGTGTTCTGCCAAGCCGTGTTTGAAACAGTTCTCAACGATAGGTTGGATGCACATCGGAATGATCATCCCATCCGTTTCCTTCACATCCATGATGATCTGCATCGGTTCATCATGTGAGGCTTTCTGCAGGAACACATATTGTTTGACCACAGCCAACTCATCGGAAAGGTTGACAAACTTCTCCTTGGTATACAAGGAATACCGGAGGATCCCGCCAGTCGCCTCCAGCATTCTGAGCACTTCCTGAGGTGGTTTGATAAGCAATGCCATTCCTATCATATGCAGGGAATTGAACAACGCATGGGGATTGACCTGCGCCTGCAAGGCCTGCATCTGGGATGAAATCAAGGCGGCATGTTGCTGTTCATTGACCAATTTCTCTTCAGCCAACTGACGCTCAACCACCGACTGTTCCTGGATCTTGTCCACATATTCGTGGAGTTCACGTTTCATGCGGTTGACTGCACCAAACAAATCGACGAACTCCTCATATACGTGTCCGGACAAATCCTTCACATCCCATTCGTGCTTCGAAAGGTGCGCAAGATTGTCATTGATGTCATCAATAGTGCGTTCAAGGGAAACAATGAACCGAGAGAAAAGCAGGACGATCAATACGCAGGATGCCGCTAGAAACATCCCGAGCACAAGCAACCGTCGTTGCAGGCGACGCTCCCGATCCGCATATATGCCGTAGGTCTCCGCCATGTCCTTTTGCGAATACCGATGCATGTCAGCCAAATGTGCGGAAAGAGCCATAAGGATATACGAAGTAACCTGATACAAACTCCCTGGGTCGACTGTCGCATCCAACAGATCCCGTTGGTAATCGTTGAACGAGGAAAGGCGGCGCATCTGATTGGCAGCTTCTACAGAACCGGCGTCATATACATCCAAAAGGCTTGCCAGATCGCCACATTCCTTCATATACGTTTCATGGTACCGCACATCCCAGTCCCTGCGATAATCGGCAAGCGTCGTTTCCATGTTTCCCAACGTGATGATGATGGTGTTTGTTCCGTTGACATGGATCATGAACCGGCGTTGCAATTCCTGTTCGGATACAAAGGAACGGAACATGGAACCGAAGGTGATGATCAGCAAGCAAACGGACAAGAGCAGGAAATACCCAAGATTCCCTTTGATGCTGCCTTTTCTCAGGGTTGCCATCATATATCCTCCGGCCAGTCATGCAAAAAGGATTCCCTCACGAAGAAACAAACCTTCATCACCGCAAGCATTTTCAACCCCCATGCTCCAGAATAGTGGATAGTCTGGCAGGATCGACAGGCACGGAAAGGCATCCGGACAAATCGGCTTTCCGGTTTGCGTCTTCCATGCCGAAACCAAGGAGGATGACAGGGATGGTCCGCGCGTCGATGTGCCGTGACTGTCGGATCGTCTTCACAGCCTCAAAGCATTCATCCCTGCCATCCATCAGGATGGCGTCAAACTTTGTCGTCCTGTACGCATCCACCATCTCCTGTCCATGCTCCACCAGAACAATGGTGCAGCCACAGCCTTCCAACGTATCCGTGTTTCCACGGAGAGCGTCACACACAAGCAGGCATTTTCCCCGCAGTACCCCTCCGGTCTTGTCAGCGGATGCGCCCATTTGCCCGACAGAGGCCATACCCCGGTCTTCCGCAACAAGTCCGGTTTTTCCATCACCATCCGTCACGCTTGCCGTTTTCGCCAGTCGATCACGGGAACGGATGGCCTTCTGCTCCGATTCCTTCAAGGCGATCATATTGGTGGCTATCTCCCACTGGCTCCGGTCCACGACATCATACAATTGTTCGATCTCGTCACCAGTACGCACCTTCTGGCGCCCAAGCCATTCCCTGCTGGTCAGCCACGTGAAGGGATTGGCGGCCTGGAATTGTTTGGTCTGTCTGATGATCTGGCACACGGGTTCAACCAGGTGCGTCCGGGCATAAGCGAGCAGCAAAGCGGCGAGCAGGATGGCAAAAGAAAACAGCATGGCGATCATCTTGATCAAATACACCTGGGTGTCTCGACGGAATTTGTCCATCGAAATGTCCGCACAGGCATAGCAGACCGTCTTGCCCGACGAATCCTTGACCGGATGATAACTACTCATCAGCCAGCCGAACGAATCATCGCTCACCACAACCGGAATTTCCTTTCCGGAAAGCAACAAATCCATATATGGTTTGAATGACTCATCAATCGGAATCACTTCACCCGGCGCATTGCCCCGCAAAACCGGGGTATCAAGGTCAAACACCACATGGCACCCTTCAGGCTTCACCGCATAGACATACAGGTAGGTCACCTCTGGAAAACCGGAAAAAATCGTTTCCAACGCATGTTTGGTCGTCTCATATCCCTCCGCTGCCACCCCTCTTGAAAGATACGCGCCGATCCGGTCTCCATCGATGGCAGCCGCGGCCAAGGTGGCAGCGCTGGTGACGGTCTGGCGGAATTCCTCTTTGATCTTTTTCTGGTAATAGCTCGTACTGACCGATATGGAAATCACACCCACCACTTCCACAGAGAGCACAAGCAGAAGGACAATCCGGGAATACAAGGATCTTTTGCGAACTTTCGCGACTCTTGCCGTCTCCCGGCTCTCTTGATTCCTGTCATACAGATAGCCCAAGGGGAACCATCCGCACAGCCTATCGGGGAAAAAACGGAGCAACAGACAGACGCAGGAAACCGAAACCGCCTTGTCCAGAATATCGATCATCATGTCGGCGGAGAACTGCGCCCAAAACACGGGAAGACCTCTGTCTGCGAGAATATGGGCGTAGGGAGCAGATATCCCCTGCCCGAGACCTTCACCGTACAGGTACCATGTCATCACCGATCCACCCGCACCTCCTATCAACGCAAACACCACCACGGCAAGGAATGCATATCCGATTCTCCGATACCAGCCGCCACGGGAAAAGAGTGCGGAAAAGCCCCCGATACAGATGGACAGCAATCCATAATACAGGGTGATGGAATCCCCTATGGAATTGAACACATTGGAAAGAAAGCCAACCACCATGCCGGAGAAAGGGCCTCCAAGCGCACCGGCCCAAATGGTTCCGATCGAGTCGAGGAATAACGGCAGATGGAAAAACAGCGCGAGTTTCGACGGAACAAGATCCAACAGGATACCGGAGAGACACAAAACAAACCATCCCGTCAAGGGATGCCCGAACCGCTCACCCAAGGAGTCATCTTGCTTCATATGGTGACAGTGTATCCCCCCTCGGGAAAAAAGGAAATGTTTCCGTGGTTTTTTCCGCACATCATTCCGGTGAGGAACAGGTGACGATGCATCGGGAAAGCACGTCGAACAGTTTTTCCGGATCAATCGGTTTGGAGACATGTCCGTTCATTCCGGCCGCCTTCGCCTTCTCGATGTCATCAGGGAACGCATCCGCAGTCAAGGCTATGATCGGGATCGACTTCGCATCCGCATGAACCGACTCGCGGATCGCCTTGGAGGCTTCATACCCATCCATAACCGGCATGCGAATGTCCATCAGGATGGCGCAATAGGTTCCCGGCCGGCTTGCAGAAAAGCGTGCGACCCCCCGCTTTCCATCCGCTTCCGTATCAACAGCCATCCCTCTTTTTTGCAAAATCATGCTTACAATCTGGCGATTTAGTTCGTTGTCTTCGCAGACTAATATCCGGAGACCTTCGAGCTTTGGTCCGGCGAGCGCAGGCTTTCTGTCCAGACGCTTGCCAGACACCCCCGCATCCACTTCCTTGAAACGCAGGGTTACCGTGAATTGCGTTCCCTTTCCCACCTCGCTGGAGACATCGATCGTCCCATCCATCAAGGTGACGAGATTCTTCACGATGGAAAGCCCAAGTCCCGTTCCTGAAGACTCATGCCCATTCTCCATCTCCTGGGCAAACGGCTCGAACAGATGGTTTTCGAGAAAGTCCGGCGCGATGCCGATGCCGTCATCCTTCACCACAAACACCGTATCAGGACCGTCATCCTTGACAAGGAAGCTCACATGCCCGCCCGAAGGGGTGTATTTGACCGAATTGGTCAACAGATTCAGGAAGATTTTCTGCAATTGAAGGCCGTCGGCGAGAATGGTGCGTCCCCTCAAACCGGCGACATCCACACGGAAAGACTGTGCTTTCGCTTCTGTCGCTTCCTGAATCGGAACGGCAATTGAGGAAACGAGTTCTTCCGTGGAGACCGGTTCGGGATGAAGGACAAGTTTGTTGCTGTTGATCCTCGACATGGTGAGCGTGTCGTTGATCAGATTCAAGAGCAACTTGCCGGACAATTCCACTTTTCCCAAGTAATCATCACGTTGTTCACTGGTGATATCCTTCCGCTTCGCCTCTCGGGCAAAACCGAGAACCGCATTGAGCGGAGTGCGCATGTCGTGACTGATGTTCGAGAAAAACTGGTTCCGCTCCTCGACATTCTTGCGGAGCGCCTCGACTTTCAACCGGTTCTGCTCGGTCTCCGCCTGCGCTGCCAGCACAGCCGTCCGTTCCTTCTGTCTTGCCCGCAACTGGACGAGAGCCCAAACCAAGACCATGATAAAGGTCAGAAGCACCCCTACCGTAACAGCGATCAGCGTTGGAGGAATGCGCTGGATGAATGTCTTCCATGTGTTTTCCTGCAATGTGTTGTTCGCCACGATACTGGTGAAATTCTCCTTGGTTCCGGCAATACACTTGTTAAGGATGTTCCTGAGCACCCGTTGGGAAGAGTCCACAGCACCGCAATAACTGATGGTGATGCCGGAAATCGGGGTTATGTTGTATAAAGAAGCGTTCGTCTGGTTGAGAAGCCATGTTGCGCTGGGCAATGCGCTGATCACCGCATCGGCCCCGCCGTTCTGGAGAACCCTGAAACACTCCATCACCCGGTCGCAAGGGACCATCCTGATGTTGTTGTACTCACTGCCGAACATTCCTTGGACCGCATCCTTGGAACGATAGACGACTGAAAAACTCCTCACCCTATCGATGTTTGTACCGGATTTTGTCAGCATCACCGCATCCGTAGACTGATAAGCCGAAGTGACTGCGAGATCAAACTGGGAGGCGGCAACGATGTCACTGCTGACGACACCCAAAATATCAACCTTTCCTTCATGCACAGCCATGAAAGCTTCCTCGGTCGTGTCAAACTGCACAAACCGGAACTTCAAGCCTGACACACGGGAGAGGATCGCATAATAATCGGGCAAAATACCCTTTTCCACGCCATCTTTCCGGCACACATAATACGGGGCATCATCAGACAAGACAGCCACTTTCATGACAGGATGCTGGGCTATGAAGTCTTTCTCGTCCCTATTGAAAGGCAACTGTTTTTTCTGAAACTGCCCGACATATTTATTCTGCAAGTCAGACAGATAAGACGGATTTTCGACGATGATCTGCACCATCGCCTCATCCACCATGTTTTTCAGTTCGACGTCATCCTTCCGGAAAACAAAATAATAAGCTTGGGGAATGAATTGCAGGATCGGGCGGAAGCTTTCGGATGCTTCATTCACATACAAGCCACCATACACTTCCCCATCGATCCGACCGTCGGCAAGCGCTTTGTTCATCTGATCGATACTGGGGAAATCCACAATCTGGGGAGTGACATTCCGTTGTACGCACCAAGATCGGAAATCCTTGTTGTTGGCATAGTTGGACAGAACGCCGATATGCATCTTCGACAATTGCGAAATACCACCATATTCCCATCGGTCATCATCAGCGCGCACGACGAGTGTCGTTATGGCGACTCCCTGTTCCTGATCTCCAAAAAGGAACCGTTTTTCCCGCTCAGGCGTCTTCACCACATCAGCCACGAGGTCATATGTGCCGTTCTCCAAGTTCATCAGGAAATCGGGATCGTTGGCAGAATCAATGAATGCAATTTTGAAACCAGCGTGTTGGGCGATGTTGGTAAGGCATTCGACATCCATACCGCGCCAGACACCATTCACATCCTGATACGCGAATGCGGCGTTATTATACACGGCGGCACGAACAACGCGCGTCGCAGCCACAGTCGAAAGCGGAAACAAACAGACGATACAACAAAACACAAACACAAATCCCGTTTTCAGACACACCCGTTTTTTTCGCATCATGCCTTTCCTTTGTCAACAGGAGCAATCATAGGACACCGTGTGATTGAACGCAAGGACTATACCCCGTCCGCCGGCTCATCATCAACATTGTCGTTCTCCGACAGGAGCAGGCGCCGCTTCGTTTCCCTTGCTTTCCCGCCGATGCTTCCGAGCACCAGATCACCATCAAAGCTAAAAACCGTCCAATCACTTCAGGCCGAAGAAGGCTTTGAGCCGACAGGCCTGAAAAACGGAGAAACGGATGATAAGGAAGCCCCATGCCAAGAGCGGAAAGCTGGAGATTTTGGAACGTCTTGAACACCATCGTGTTTCCGATCCATGCATCGTTTCTCAAACTGTATCCGCACATCCCCGGTTCCCAATGCATTCTCCAGATCCGTCACATCGGTGATGGCGCCGACAGGCGTGTAGCGGTAGGACGTGGGAAACGTCTTATAAAACACCACGATGCAACGGTCCCCATACAGCATCACGTCCCCCGTATGGATGGTCCCTATGGAAACCGCTTTTTCGGGAAGAGACCGCGTAAGGTAATGGTACTTTTCATTCCCATTCAATTCTTTCATTTCGGCTTCAAACGGGAGACGGTCAGCCAGCGCCTGAACTGTGGGGTTGTCGGCAAGTTTGACGGTGAAGACCTTCTCCCCCACCATGAGGCTCATGGATAACGAGTCAACCTCTGCAAATCCGGTTGACAAGGAGAGGATGGTTGAGATGCCGAAGAACAACAAGAATCTCTTCATGCTGTCGAGTATATTCGAGTCGCGAGTTCTTGTCTCATCCCCAGAGCTCGCAGATGTCGCCTGAAGTGTGGTATGATGGGTGTATGTTGAAACCAACCACACGTTATACATCCAAGTTTTTCACGGCTTCCCTCAGTGACGACCCTTCGGGCATCTGGTATCTTGACGTCTCCTGCAAGACGGAGCACAACGGAGTACAGGGCACCGTCACCGGCCACATCCCGCTTTGCCTGCAGATGAAGGAAAGCGATGACGGCAGCATGGAAGCCGAACTCTCCGTCATGGATGATATCCCGGAAGACACACCGGAACGAGAGGAGAATGTCCTGACCTTCAAGCCACGAGGGAAATGAAATCCTTCAACCGATCAACGCATTGACCGCATGATCGGACGCTTCGGGAAACAACGCATGCACCTGTCGGGAAATAAGGAGTCTGCAAGCCTCGGGAGCCTGCGCTTCTGATAGCCCATCCCCAAAGAATGACTCCGCGGTGGTATAACGCGCCACCCCCCAACCGTATCGCTTCCCCTCTTTCGAGCATTCATACTCGAAATCCTCTGTCACGACGTCGCAAGAATGGGCAAGACGGGTCATCACCGCTTCAAAAACGGACCGTCTCCCCTCATACATGCCGGACTCGAAACGCAACTCCTTGGATAGCAGTGATTGCTGCTCAGAGAGGACATCATAGACAACTTTCTCCTCATGTCCGACCAAACCGGAACGGTAACGTTCCTCAAAAGAATACCCATGCGTCCTCCATTTGGACAGGAGGGGAAACCATTCCTTACTGACATATCCCGCTTTACCTTGGAAAAATTTCCCGTAAGCGCAATGGAGACTTCGGATGACAGGACCTTTCCATTCCCACGGCCCATCGACTCCATCGACGAACCACAGTCCGGACGGGGTACATTCCGCTACGGAAAAACCGGTTATCCTGTTGGGGAAAAACGGAAGGAAGCCTATCTCCCCGATCAAGGCGGCAAGTTCCTGCTTGTCATGAATCATCGGCAACTGCATATGCGTATGATGCATCCAAAAGTCCGAATCGTGAAGTGCTTTCTTGACAAACAATCTCGAATGCCGCTGACTTGACGCACAAATCACCGGAAATTTGGAGACATTCCGCCCCCAGACGGGACCAAGCTTCCCCTGAACCTGTTCCGGTATCCACTCTCTTGTACTTCATCGCCATGCAGAATATGCAGGCAAGCTCCGCAAACGGCTGAATCAGACATAAATAGATTATCGTTAATCCTATTTTTATGGGTATTTTCTGTTCTTTTCTGCAGTATTTTTGTTGCAAAGTCGTATTTCAGTGTTAACATTAATCTTGTGAGCATAACATTGAAGGACATAGCAGGAATGACGGGATTCTCCGTGAATACGGTATCCCGGGCGATGCGGGGGGACCGGAAGATCAGCGAATCGACCCGTTCTCTCATCATGCAGACCGCGAAGGAAAAAGAATACATACCCAACGCCCTCGCCTCTTCCATGCGCTCGACCCACAGCAAAACCATCGGAGTGATCACCGCGGACAGCAGCAATCCGTTTTTCAGCGAGGTGAGCAAAGGCATCGAAGAGATGGCGGACAAGGCTGGTTTCCACCTGTTGCTCGGTTCCACCGAAGAAATGCTGAAAAAGGAAAAGGAATTGGTGAAGATGTTTCTGGCCCGCAAGGTCGACGGCTTGATCATCATGCCGGTCTATGACGCCAGCGAAGAACACCTGTCCATGTACCGCAATCTTTCCGTACCATTCATTTTCCCAGGCAGATACCTTCCCTCGCTGGAGAACCACAGTATCCTCCATGGCGACTATGAGGGACAAAAACAGGTATTCGATTACTTGTTGGATGCCGGGCATCGGAAGATACTCTACCTGAAAGGCCCCCAGAAAGTAAGCAACACCACAGATCGTGTCAAAGGAATGATGGCCTCCTACAGCGAACATGGCTTGGAACCGGAAGACGAATACACGCTGGAGGTTGGGGGGCACATTGAAGACGGGTACGCGCTTGTCAATCAGGCGCTGAACCGGGGCTTGGATTTCACCGCCATCGCATGTTTCAACGACATGACGGCCATGGGGGCTCTGAAAAGCCTTTCGGAAAACGATCTGGCTGTACCGGAAAAGATTGAGGTCATCGGCTACGACAACCTGTACATGTCACAGTTCATGCAACCGGCCCTCACCACGGTCGACGTGCCTAAGTTTCGTCTTGGCTATACGGCGATGGAAAACCTCATCTCCCATATCGAGAATTCCAGCCTGCCGTATGTGAAACAGGAAATTCCAACGAGGTTGCTCTATAGGGAGACGACCCGTTGAGAAGGAATATCAGCTTTTGTGAGTCTACATTAAGGAGGAGTCACATGAAAAAGAAACTCGTATTGGGTCTTGTCCTGCTGCTTTCCGTCGGAATGCTGTTCGCACAGCCCGCACAGGAAACTGCCCCCGCCGCAGCGCCGAAGGGGCCGGTGGAGATCACCTTCTGGTCTTTGTTCACCGGTGGTGACGGTGAATTCTTTGATGCGATGGTCAAACAGTTCAACGAAAGCCAGAACGAAGTCAAAATGACCAACACGATGGTCAAATTCGACAACTACTACACGAAACTGACCACTGCATTGGCTGCGAAAAACGCTCCGGATGTAGTCGTCTGCCATCAGGCGAACCTGTTGAACTATGTCCCGAACGGTTCGTTCCTGGCCTTGGACCAGTATGTCGACAAAGACACCTTGGCCGATTTCCAGCAGTCCCCGCTTGATGCCTGCCGCTTCAATGGCAAGCTGTACAGCCTCCCGCTGGACGTCCATCCGATCGTGTTTTACTACAACAAGGACATTCTGAAAGCAGCCGGCATCACCACACTGCCCGCCAGTATTGATGAATTCATCAAAGATTCCCAGATCGTCAAAGAGAAAACAGGGAAATGGGGCATGTTGGTCGACAACACCACCGGTACCTACAAAGCCTATACGCTGACCCGTCTGTTCTTCTCCATGATCAAGCAAGAAGGAGGGACATTCCTCACCAGCGACAACAAGAAAGCCAATTTCAACAACGAGAAAGGCGCAGCCACTCTGGATTTCCTCAAAGATTGCGTCAACAAGTACAAGATCAACCCGAACCAGTTGGATTACGATGCAGCCATGAACCAATTCAAACTTGGCGAAGGCGCATTCTATTTCAACGGTGTCTGGGCGACCGGCACGCTGGAAAACGTCAAGGGCTTGAATTTCGGAGCCGCTCCGCTTCCGGCCTTCTTTGGTAAGGAAGGATGGGCATGGTGCGGATCCCATACTTTGGCCGTCCCCGTACAGAAGACTCAAGACCCCCAGAAGATCGAAGCCGCAGTCAAGTTCATCAAATGGATGACGGCACATGGGGAACTCTGGGCGAAAGCCGGACACATCCCCACCAGGAAGAGCGTCGCCGCCAAAGATGCATTCAAAGCGCTTCCTTATCGTGCCGATTATGTCGGTGCCGCGCAGTTTGCCGCCGCACCTCCATCCACTGCGGCTTGGGATGAGATTTACGGCACCTCCAGCGACTTGCTTGAAGCGGCTGTAACCAAGAATCAGGACACCAAGACTGCTTTGGACAACATGGAAAAAGTCGTCAACAGCATCATCGCAAAGTATTGATTTCCCCGTATGGTCCTGCGTCGCAAGGCGCAGGACGTTTGGTCCTGCATCCCCAACGGAGGTGCAGGACCAAGCGCGTAAGGAGCAAACATGATACCAGGCAACAAAGACACCAGGGACGGAATTCTCTTTTCCCTTCCTTTCCTCATCGTATTCATCCTTTTCATGGTCTATCCGCTGCTGTTCGGTTTGTACATCAGCTTCTTCAAATGGAACATTCTCTCCACACCGGTTTTCACCGGACTGCAGAATTACCAAGACTTGTTCCATGACCAAAAGTTCTACAGTTCCCTCCTCCATACGCTGGAATTCGTGGTGATCACCACACCGGTCCTTCTGGTACTGGGATTTGCCATGGCGCTTGTCGTCACCGGGAAATCCCCTCTTGCCCCTCTCTTGGAGACGGTGTTCTTCATTCCCTATATCTTTTCCATGACGGTTGTCGCCACGCTTTGGGCCTGGTTGATGCAAAAGGACTTCGGCATCTTCAACCAAGTCATCATGCTGTTGGGTGGACGGAAGGTCGGATGGCTCACCGACGAGAAATACGCCATGTGGTCGGTCTGCCTGGCCACCTTCTGGTGGACCGCAGGCTTCAACATGGTCCTGTTCACCGCAGGCATCAAACAGATTCCCAAGGAAGTGTATGAAAGCGCTGAGATGGACGGCGCGTCATACTGGCAAAGCATGACGCACATCACCATTCCTTTGGTCGCCCCGACTACGGTGCTCTGTCTGATCCTTCAGGTCATCGCTTCCTTCAATGTGTTCGGGCAGGTGTACGTGATGACCGGCGGAGGCCCCGCAGGTTCGACCCGTGTGCTGATCCAATACATCTATGAAACCGGCTTCCAGTACTTCCGGATGGGCTACAGCGCGGCGATGAGTTATGTGCTCTTTGCCATCATGTTGGCCGTCTCGATCATCCAGTACGTCGTGTTGGGCAAAAACAAGGAGGTCTGAGATGATGAACAATTCCTCCTATCGGAAACGAAACAAAACGAACTCCGTATTGCTGCGCATCCTCGACATACTGGTCATCCTTATCTGGTTGTTCCCGCTGGTATGGCTGTTCCTGACCAGTATCAAACTGGAACAGGATGTCGTCACCAAGCATTTTTCTTTCTGGCCTGAACATCCGACGTGGTACAACTACACAAAGGCATTCACTTCCACCTACATCCTCAACTGGTTGTATAATTCGTTGTTTGTCAGCGCATGTACGATGGTGCTGACCATCATCGTCGACGCCCCGATCGCCTATGCGTTCGCGAAAATACGCTTCAAAGGCAAGAACGTGCTGTTCTGGATGGTCATGGCAGGCATGATGGTGCCGTTCCAGGTACTCATCGTACCGCTGTACCTGCAATTCAATTCCTATGGCTTGATCAACACTCTTACCGCAGCCGTTCTCCCGCGGGTCGCGTTTCCCATCGGGATTTTCATCATGAAACAATTTTTCCAGGACATCCCTGACGCCTTGGAGGAAGCCGCATTCATCGACGGAGCGTCCCGCTGGACGGTCTTCCGTCATGTCATCCTGCCTTTGGGCAAGGCATCCATCACCACTGTCATCATCTTATCGTTCATCAACGCCTGGAATGACTTTCTGTGGCCGCTCATCGTCATCAACGACAACATCAAATACACCATCACCGTGGGAGTCGCCAACTTCCAAGGCACCCAAGGAACACAGTATTCACTCATCATGGCTGGCGCTGCCATCGCGAGCCTTCCACAGATCATCTTCTTCCTGATCTTCCGCAAGCAGATCATCGAAGGTATCGCGATGAGCGGCATCAAGGGATAATATGGAAACCATCATCCGCACTTCAGGGAAAAATACTTTTGAACTCATCAATCACGGACAGGTCATCCTGTCCATCAAGGAAATCCTCACCATGGGTGTGGATGACCTTCTGGCCGATGGCTGCACCGTCACCGGCAACGGGTGTGCCATCAGATTCCACAACGGAACCGTTCTGGAAATTGTCATGGAACAACATGACTCCGTACTGGTCCTGCACCATATATGGCAGTATGGACAGGAAGGTCCTTACCGGATGCACATCAACGTCACCGAACCGCAACAGAAGGTCTGCAAAGCCTTTATCCCCGCAGTTTGGTATCAGGACAACCTTGCCGGAGAAGGAAAATTCCCGTCCCTCAAGCAAAGCGACAGATGGTCGTTTCTGGAAACCAGGATGAGCATGCCCGGAGCCATAGGTCTGTATGACGGCTTCTGGTGCGTAGCTTCCAGCCTTGACCCGGCTCAAGACGCGTCAAGTCTTGCTTCGGTGTCCTGGGAAGGGAAAACCATAATCTATACCATCCCGGGAGCCGAATGGCCGTACAGTTACCAAGGAAAGACCAGCCTTTTGCCGGCGGATGACCGCCAAACCCGGTTTCTCCCACGGAAAGCCCATGACTCATTTTCCCGGAGCCTGTACATCCTGACGGGGAAAGGAAACGACATTCTTGCCTTCTGGAAAGCCTACCTCCGTGCAATGCTGCCCATCCTTCCCGTTGCGCCAGCCCCTTCATGCGGATGGCAGTTGTATGCTTCCACAAAGCTGACCCACCTGCTCTCGTTGATCCGCAAAAGCGAAGATGGGATGGCATACCTATCCATGGGTGAAGGGAACGGCGATGAACAGAACGTATATCGGTTCACGGCAGGTTCCTTTCTGGTGAAAGGCGTGGAAGCCGCCCTCACCTTCGCCAAGACCACGGATTGTCAGGATCCCCATGTACAGGAACAGCTTCAACGCATCTCCCGCTTGTTCGGCATGCCCCAAGATGGGCATCTGCTACCGCAAATCGCCCATAGACTCGGACTCTACTACCTACGGGGGGAAAAGAACGGAGTCTACCAGGACTGCATCAACCTGGAGAGTGGGGAGATCGGGGGATATCTCGGGGTAAGCGAACACCCTGAGTTCAAGGCCATGGTCAATTCCCGGTGCACCGGAGAAGCGATGGACAGTTATGTGCGCCTGTATGCGGCGCTTGCAAACGACGGTATCACCGAACCGGAATTTCTCGACACACCCAAACGGGTCGCCCGTTTCTTCTGTGATTGCCAGCTCTCTGACGGATCCTTTGGCAGATGGTGGACAAAAGAAGGGATGCCTGTGGACACCAAAGGAACCAACGGCGCGTATATCGCGACGTTCCTGACCACATTGCTCCCCGTCCTCTCCAAAGGGGACATGCTTCGGGGCGACTCGACCGGTGCATTAATCAGGGCATGCTCGTTCTACGCCGACTTGGTCGATGACGGACTCTTCTATGGGGACACCCTCGACGCCGATTCCTGTGACAAGGAAGCGGGAATCGCACTCCTCTCTTTGTTTCTCGGAGCCTACGACCTCTTCAAGGACCAACGCTATCTCACCGTGGCGAAAAAGGCCGCATCCTTCATCCTCACCTGGGTCTGGCAACAGGACAGTTTTCTGCCCGGCGCATCACCGCTTTCTGAACGCGGTTTCCACACGCAAGGAATGACCAGTGTCTCTGTTGCGCACCACCATCTGGATTTCTACGGCATGGACATCGCAGTGGATTTTTTCCGCCTCGCAAAAGTGACGGGAGATCCGTTCTACGCACGGCAAGCCGCATTGATGCGGGACGCCTGCAGGCAACTGATCGCCACGGAAAAGGACATGCTGGGACGGGATGCATCATTCTACGGTTGGCAACCGGAACAGATCAACCACACGCAATGGGATTACTTTAATCGCCCGGAAATGATGAATGGACATTTTGACATCGACATCGCATGGGTCAATGTCCTGGGGTATGACAGTTATCTGAATCTGAAGGAAATGGGGGCTTTGCAATGAATCGCATCAGCGTTGTTTCCCTGAATCTCTGGAACACAGAACATCTGGAGGAGCGCAAAGCCGCGCTTGTCTCATTCCTTTCCGCCTATCAGGCGGATGTCTTCGCCTTCCAAGAAGTCAGACCTGTCCTTTGCGACCTGTTTGACAAAACCCTGCCGGCGTACCGCCGCGTCCAAGGGAAGGAAGCAGGATGGACTCAAGAAGGAACCATCTATTACAAGAGCACCATGTTCAAAGAACTCGAACATGGTTGGGTCGACCTCCATATGCCGGAGACACTCAGAGGACTGTTCTGGGTGCGTCTTGGCCTGCCAGACGGGAAACGCCTCGTCGTCGCGACGGTCCATTTCACCCACCAGCTCAACGCTGACGAAAACAGGACAGGAATGCCGTACAGACCAGCCGAAGCTCGTATCGTCGCTGCGGAACTGCCCAAAATCGCAGACGGGGACGGCATCATCCTCACCGGGGATTTCAACGATCCTGTGCAACCTGTGCATATCCTCTCGGAGGAAGGCGGCTTTTCCGACGCATTCCGTCTGTTGGGTATCCCGGCTCCCTGCACATTCCCCTGCCTGTACCTCACTGATGAGGAATGGCAGGTGGAAGCCATCGACAAACTCATGGTACGTAATGGCGTGAAACCCTTGATGGCTTCAAGTCCCCATTTTCACGTCCCGGGCTCGGTCCTTTCCGACCATTGGCCGGTTATCGGGATGTTCGAGATGTGAAGCGGACCACATTCCACGAAAGATGCGGAAGCGGAACGGTAAAACCTTCTTCTTGCCGGATATCCCGTACGGTTCGGGGGACGACGGCAAACGGCGCCGCTTCAGTGTCGGTTGCATCCGCATCCGAACACATGAGCTGATGATCGACAGCCAAAGCATTCTCCACAACAAGTTCGGTGTCTTCTTTCAGACTTGTATTGACCAGAAACAACGTATGCATTGATCCGCAGACCATCATGACGCCTACAATTGCGGGATTGGAGAAAGTAAGACGATACGCATCCCCGTCACCAAACGCACTGGCTTGGCTGAACGGATAATACAGGGTCTGCCGCCACGCATTGGCAAGGCTGGTGCGTATCGGTGCGATGACGTTTACCAGCTGGGCGATGCAGGCGATCTTCACGGTTGCGGCATGTGACAGCAACGTACAGAGGAGACTTCCCACCACGACGGCATCCTCCATGGTGTAGGTATCTTCGATGAGCGGCGGCGCGCTTTTTCCAAAGAGCTCCCGGCGAGCCTCGGAAATGCAGGGAGCGAACTTACGCTGGAATTCCTCAAAACAGGAAGAAGTATGATACCACTCCTTCCACGCCTCAGCTGAGGCAGAACGCATCCGCTCATGATAATTGACATTCCATTCATCAAAGGAGATGAACAGCTTCTTGCCTCTTCCTTCATCCCGAAGGATCTCCTCCATCCGGGTGATGAAACGATCCATCTCGCGCCAACTCTGCAGAAACGCTTCTTCGTCCCCATCGAAGTTTCCCCAATAGCCATGCATCGAAATGCCGTCGATCACCTCAGAACACTCGGCAAGCACCGTTTTCTCCCAAGAACCGAACGTCGACATGGTGAAGGTCGAACTTCCGGAGGCGATGAGGATGATATGGGAATCCACAGCCCTCATGGCACGCGCGGCATCCCTGGCGAGAAGGCCATATGCATGTGCCGTCTTGTGCCCGATCTGCCAAGGTCCATCCATCTCATTACCCAGACACCAATAGGTAACCCGGTACGGTTCTGGATGTCCGTTCTCCGCCCTCAATTTCCCATAGGGACTATCGGTCGGACCATTGCAATACTCCACCAGATGGGCGGCATCCATAGGTCCTCTGGTCCCCAGATTGACGGCAAGCATCGGCTCCACTCCGGTTTTTGCGCACCAGGCGAGGAACTCATCGGTCCCGAACTGGTTGGATTCGCTGCTTTTCCAAGCCTCATCGAAGCGGATAGGCCGCGAAGCTTTCGCTCCGATGCCATCTTCCCAGCGATAGCCGGAAACAAAATTCCCTCCCGGATAGCGGACGATACTGGTTCCGAGTTCCTTCACCAAGGCGATCACATCGGTGCGAAAACCGTCATGGTCGCTCAAAGGAGAATCCGGCTCATATATCCCATGGTACACGGCCCTACCCATATGCTCGAGAAACGAACCGAACAGGTGCCTGTCGACAGGCATGGCATCTGAGACTGACTGTATATGCGTTTGCATGCCCTTATTCTACCACGAAGCTTCCCTCATGCTGTTCTTTTCCGAATATTTCCGATACTATATTTTCTCCGGTGAGGCATGAATATGGCGGATAGCACATGGAAAGACCGAAAATACTGGTTCAAGGATCTCAAAGCGTACGAACGGAGCGTGGAGAAAATATTCCAATACCAGGAATACGATGAACGAGGAAGAATCGTCATCAGTGTGCGTCCTGATGAACTGTACGAAAAGCGGAACGGCAGTCCAACGGCCGAACTGAGCAGGGATCTGTTCACCTACATCAGCGAACGGGCGTTCCTCATCCCGCTCCGTTACAGTCTGGTGATCCGATTCGTCGGATTGTACGATCCTGAAGAACAGAAAACCATCAAGACGCTGTTCAAGCACCATTACGACGAACAATTGATGGAAAAAGCGGATGAAATGAAGATCAACGCCAACAAGGCGATCTACCTTGCGGTCATCGGTTTCATTCTCCTGATACTCTCATACTTTGTCGCCAAGGTGACCAGCAACAGCCTGATCACCCAAGTGTTGTCCATCGCATCAACCTTCTCGCTGTGGGAATGCGTCGGCACGTTTGTGCTGGAACGGCGCAACATACGCTCCGACATGATGAACATCATCCAGCTTGCCTTCAGCGAAGTGCAGTTCCAATCCACATTGCAGATGGAACAGGACCCCGCCTGACTCATTTGCCAGGCGTGGACCGGAGCAACGTGCCGCCTTCCATCTCAACCGACGGCGTGACGGAAACCACGGCTTGTGGGTCTGCCTGCCTGATCAACAGCTTCACTTGGGGAATCAATCTCCTGCGGACCGTCAACACCAAAACTGTCCGCTCGCATTTCTCCCTCCCGCTGGCGCAGAAACGGGTAAGGGAAAACCCTTGCAGCCGGAGGATGGCCTCTGCGGCAAAAGCTTTTTCCTCATCCATGAATATCGCCGAAAGCATGCAATTCCCCAAAGCCAGCTTCGCCTCAAGCCACGACCCCACTACCTGTCCGAGCGAATAGGCGATGATGAGAAGTGCGATCCGAAGGGGATCGGACGCGAAATCCTCCAGCACATTGGCCGTGATGACGATCCAAAACGAGAATTCGATCGCCGCACACAAAGCGCCACCCCACCGCTGTCCTTTGACGATCAACTGTGACCGCAACGCGGAGCAGGAAACTTCGATCAACTTGGCGGAAAAAATCACGCAATAGACCCAGAAACTCCTTCCTTGAAGAAACCCTTCTATGACGTTCAGCATCACCCACCCTCCTCCATCCGACGCTACCGCCGGAGATGCTGTTCCCCCTCGTTTCGAGGGTAACCTACCATAGCAATTTCCCGCAAAGGATGCAATCTATTTGAGCATCCAAATGAGGTCTTTTTTGAAATCGAGCAAAGTCCGGTATATCGGGCCTTGCCAAGCCCGCTTCAGACGTGCGTCCGTGACCGGCAACTCTTCAACCTCGACATGACACCCACCCTGAGCGACGATTTGCGCGACAGTGCCGAAAGTGATGTTCATCCCATCGCAAACAGGCTTCTCCACACTCATCAAGGTGAGCACCCCCTCTTCTCTCCCCTCCATATGGTCGTGTACCAGAAGACCGTGGGAGAAATCAACCGTCCTGATATAGGAAAATCCTTCTTGGGGAGGATACAAACAGCTCAGATCAAGCGTGACGATCCAACCGTCACGCTTGACCGAAGGCTTCCCCCCATCCGGCAACTGTTCCAGTCCCTTCGGATTGGCCACGTTGTGCCAAGGGGACCGCATCGTCCAGATGGCATACCGCCCTGAGGAGAACGTCTTTTGGGTATAGGTCTCCACCCCCACATCGATGAGCAGAGGTTTCCCCTTTTTGAAAACCGTCAGGGAACCTCCGTCGTTATGTTGGTGGCTTCCGCCATTCGCATCAGCCTTGACCGAAGAAACCAATCCGCCTGAACGGACCACAATCACCCCCAAAGAGGGATAATCGACCCAAGGCTGATGCTCCTCCGTCCCGGCATACGCCATCGCTTCCTCACTCGCCGTCAGGACAACATACCGGATGAACAAATCGCTTTCCGCTTGCAGAAGCCGTTCCGCCGGTGAAGCGATGCAAAGCTGGCTCTTCGCGAAAGCCATCAAAGAAGGGCTGCCGACCGCTTTCCCAAACAGGTATTCCCGCACTCCGGACAAACCAGGACATGCGGAACAATCGCCCCAATTGACGTAATACCTGCCATCAACATGCATCGTCTGGATATACTGGGCCATCTTTTTCAGTTTGGCATCCTTCCAAACCCACGCATATGCATGAGATGATACTTGATCCATAAGGGAAAGAGCGAAGAACAAAGAAAGCGCGGAACGGCGGTAATACTCGGCACCTTCACTGCAACAACCGTCATCGGGAAAAGAGGCGGCATACACCGACAATGTGGAATTTGCGATGGAGAAGGCCTCATGCCGCTCGTTCTGGCTCGTCTTTGTCAGGAAGAACGCCAAGAGGACGTTCTGGGTGCACCACGGAGACCAGTTGCACGGACGGGGATCGTCCCCCCGAGCCATCCACCAGAAATCTTCATGGAGGTACGGCTGGACGATACGCTCACGTATCGATTCCTCCATACGAGCCGCCACAGTTTCGGGCAACCTCCCCTTCAGAAGGGACAGGCAACAAGCGAGGAGACTTCCGCTCTCCGCGGCGAAGAGATCGATGACCGGCCTGTGGATGTCAGCAAACGGCAAGGCGGGATCATCGCGCTTATATACGTTATGGGCAGGCAGGCACCAAGTACTCTCTTCCAGCAAAAACCAAAGGCCATCGAGCACCGAAGGAAGAAAACGCCCCTTGCCTTCAAGCGCTTCTGCAAGAATGAACGTACAGAGCATGTTCCGCCGTCGGAAATACGGCTCTTCGAAGACGATCCGATCCCCGTTTTGCGTGAAGGCCATATATGACGAACAAGGCAAGGAAGGATATTCTTTCCCCAAGAGCGACTCTGCTTCGCCCAAGATGAAACGTTTGTCCTGCCACGTATACGAAAGGGCTGGCAGGTGATAGTCAGAAAGCATCTCAGGAATCATCCATCTTCCTCCCATACAGTTTCTGCGCATAATCACGAGGGGAAAGGCCTTCATACTTTTTGAACACCTTGGAGAAATAGAAGGCGCTGTCATACCCCAAGGCTTCGGCCATCTCATAGACCTTGTAGGTTCCGCCCAGACGGATCATTTCCTTCGCCTTGTCCATCTTCACCTTGGTGGTGTACTCCACGAACCCCATGTCGCCGTATTTGCTGAACAGGGAACTCAGGTAGTTCTCGCTGAAACCGAACACCGAAGCCACATCGGAAAGGGAAAGCCGCTTGTCCAGGTTTTCCTTGATGTACTCCTGAACCTTCTTCACCACCATCACACGCCAATCCTGGAACTTTCCAGACATGGAGACGAACATACCCTCGGCGAGAACCGTCAGATAAGAAGAACATTCATCCACCGTATGCGCCTGATAGATGTTACGGTAGTCCTTGCCTTGGGTCCTGAATATTTTTTCCATCTCCTCCTGCCCGTCGGGGAACATGGAAAGGACCAGAATGAAAATCCCATTGGTCGCCGTGATGGCGGAAAGCAACGAGACTCCTCCGCTTTCGAACACGTTGACGATCTCGCGGCAGATGCCGCGAAACAACCCTCCGTCCATCTCGTTGATGGCCAGCGACAGTCTTTCCCTGTAGGGGGACAAGTCGAACCCCTCTTCCATTTCTTCGTCCAAAGCGATGACCAAAGGCCGTTCTGCGGAAGTCTTTTCGGCATTGCTCCGGGCAGAGGCGAACGAACGGTTTGTCTGGGACAGGCCTTTCACTTCCATACCGACAGCACCCCTTGCCTTGATGGAACAATAGTTGTCGACCATGGTGAAAGCTTTCAACAAAGCGCCTTTCAGCACGGAAGCCTCCTCCTTGGGTCCTTTGTCCAAGAAAAACAACACCACAGCATGGCGGATGTCCAAGGGGATTACATGGCAAGCCGTGAAACGTCCCAAGGTTTCCTGGAGGATTTGGGAAGCGGAGTAGGACTGGGTCGCCAATTCATCGGTGTTGCCTTCCTGTCCTCCACTGAAATACAGGTAGGCGACTGCCGCATACGGTTTCTCATCCGTGATGCCCATATCCTGCATCTGCGCCTTCTCAACACTCAAGCCATTGAGGAATCGCAGGTACAAACGATCCTTGAGGACTTGAAACATCACCTCATTGCGGCCTCCGGCGTCCATGGGGAGATGTTCGGCCGTCAGGCGCGCCACGGCCTTGTCCACCGCTGAAGAAAGGTTTTCCGGCGTCAGTTCCAGTTTCACCAAGTATTCCACAGCGTTGAGGTTGATGGCTTTCTTCACCAGTTGGAATTCCTCATAACCGGTCAGGAGGATGAACAATGGATGATGCATCTTGGCATCGGCGCATTTCTGCATCACCTCAAGACCGGAAAGCAACGGCATCCTGATGTCGGTGATGACGATGTCAGGTTTGATGGTGTTGATCTGCTCCCACAATTCCCTCCCGTTGCGCGCCGTGCCGGCGATGGTGGCATGATGATCCTCCCAAGGGATGATGGACTTCAGGCCTATCAAGGTAAGCGGCTCGTCATCCGCGATGATCACCTTATACAACATTCGTCCCATCCTTTGGCATCGGCAGGATGATGCTCACCCGAGTCCCCAATCCGGGAGTGCTTTCCACGTTCATGCCATACCCTTTTCCATACATGTGGATGATCCTCTGGTTCACATTATACATGCCGATGGACTTGAACATGCCATCATTGTCGCCACTTCGTTTTTCCAGCAAGGCACCAACTTGTTCCGGACTCATGCCGATGCCGTCGTCAGCGATGACGAAACACACTGCCCCCTCTTTCAAAATTTTGGCTCGTATGGTGATGATTCCTCCGGTGGCTTTGGGTTCCAAACCATGGAAAATGGCATTTTCCACAATAGGCTGGAACGTAAACCGCGGGATGTGGATCGACTGGAAATTCTCCGGCACATCCTTCAAAAGCGTGATGGTTCCGCCATACCGGTAATTCTGAATGACGAAATAGTCGTCCAACAACAAGAGTTCTTCCTTGATGGTGCACCATTCCTCGCTGCTCTTCGAAATGTGCTGCAACAAACGTGCGAGAGCGGTGGTCATCTCTGCGATGCCCGTGGCATGCTGGATGGTCGCCATCCACCGGATCGAGTTCAGCGTGTTGTTGAGAAAATGCGGATTGATCTGGGCCTGAAGGATGCGATATTCCAATTGCTGTTTTTCTTGGGCATATTCAAGTTGCCTTTTGATCAAATCATCCACCTGCGCGGACAATTCGTTGATGCCCCTTCCGATGTCTCCCAACTCCGATTCGTATTCAATGTCCACATCCCGGCTGAAATCCCCTGAGGCGATGGCCTTCATTTTCTTTTGTATGGCGGACACGGGCTCCCGCACCTCTTTGTTGAGAAGCCACGTCAGGAGAAAGGCGAAACCCAACAGGATGGCGATCACCATCAGCGTGATGAGAAGCAACGGGATCGTCTCATCCCTGCTGGAGATGGGAATGGTCTGTGACAACGTGATGCCCGAGGCATCGACCTTGGCGGTGATCATCAGTTTCTTTTTCAGACGTTTCAAGAGGACATCCCCGGGATTTTGGGGCATATTCCAAGAGACCGAGGCATCCGGTACGAACCCACCATCCTCAAGCCGGTACAATTGGTCACCGAGTCCGAGATACAACAGACTTTCGCTGTCGGTATGGTAGCCGGACAGGTGTCCGGTGAGCAGGGAACTGGAGACTTCGATGAGCAGGTACCCCAAGATCTCCCCCGTCCCGGTGCCGAAACCATACAACGGCTGCAGGACAGGCAGAACCTGTTTCGCGTCCTTGGAAAGGAACGGATCGTTCATCAACGCGCAAAACGGCCTGTCCGCATCATCCGTGGAGAAAAGTCGTCCTATGTTGTAGATGTTCACCACACGGCTTTCCATGGTCTTCGAACCAACCTGGATCAAATTGGTCATATTCCTGTCCACGACCAGCATCCGGTAAATGTCTTCCGAAGAACGGTTCTGCGCATGAATGTTGGTCAGTTCGGTGAACGCGTTGAGCATCGCCATGGAATCATCCGGCTCCTGCAGCCATGCGTTGACGGCCGCATTCTGCCTGACACGGCGACGCGCTTCCGCAATGTTGTGGATGTCACTCTCCGTGAGGGCGGAAATCAGCTGCAGATTGAATTGTGTGGAGTCTGAATGGCTCTGCAGGGAATACTTCTGATAGGTTATCCCGACAAACACGCCGACAAAGAGCGCGACAGCAGCCATCACCGTAGTGGTGATGAGAAGTATTTGCCGTTTCAGCGTGGAGCGTGCCATACTGACAGTGTACTCCAGTTTCTCTCAAAATGAACGAACGAAAAAACACATGTTTCCACGAATTATTGCATGCCAGCCTGAAGAAATCGCGGAAAGGGAGCAAATATTCCATCTTTTTCTCCATTTTTTCCATATGAGGCATGACAAAACGGGTTGACTATAAGAACTGTATACGGACACATAAGGAGGATTATGATGCGCATACTGAAAAAAACGTTTGTCGTGGGGATCGTCCTGGCAATGACCCTTTCTTTCGCCTTTGCCAACGGCGCCACCGAAGCCCCTGTAGCCACGAATGCAAAGACCGAGTTGGTTTGGGCTGTTTGGGATATCAATTCCACTGCCTATTACAAACCGATCATCGATGCCTATCAGGCCAAGACCCCCAATGTCACCATCCGTATGGTTGACCTTGGCTCGGCTGACTTCATGACTGCGCTCCAGACACAGCTGGCATCCGGCAGCAGTGAGTTTGACGTCGTCACCATCAAGGACATCCCGGGCTACAACAATCTGGTGAAGAAGAACATGATCGTCAACCTGAACGATTACATCGCGAAAGACAAGGTCAACACCAAGTTGTATGGCGGGACTGCGGAGCAGATCACCGTCGGCGGCAACTTGTATGCCCTTCCGTTCCGTTCTGACTTCTGGGTCCTCTTCTACAACAAGGCGCTGTTCGACAAAGCGGGCGTTCCGTATCCGACCAACGACTTGACCTTCGCCCAGTATGACGCGCTCGCCCGCAAGATGACCAGCGGCAGCGGAGCCGAGAAAGTCTACGGGTGCCATTACCACACATGGAGAAGCTGCGTCCAACTCTTCGGCATCCTCGATGGCAAGCACACCATCGTACAGCCGCCGTATGACTACCTCAAGCCGTACTACGAGATGGTGCTCGCCGAACAGAACGACGGCATCTGCCAGAAGCTCGCGACCTTGAAAGCTTCCTCCATCCACTATTCAGGCCAATTCCAGAATGGTTCCATCGCCATGATGAACATGGGGTCATGGTACATCGCCACCCAGATCCAGAAAGTGGCGAAGGGTGAAGCCGAAGCCTCCAAATCCTGGGGCATCGTGAAGTATCCGCATGCCGATGGCATCGCTCCGGGCACCACACTCGGAACCATCACCAGTCTGTCCATCAGCCAGGGATCCAAGAAAAAAGATGCCGCTTGGGATTTCGTGAAGTTCGTCACTAGTTCCGACTGCGCTGCCGTCATCGCCAAAACGGGGACGCTTCCAGCCATCATGTCCGATGCTGTCGTCAACGAGATTTCCGCCATGCCGGGCTTCCCTGCCGACGCGAACAGCAAAGATGCGTTGCATGTCACCAAAGCATACCTTGAGATGCCATTGAACGACAAAGCGGGACAGATCGAGACCGTTCTCAACCAATGCCACGATGAGATCATGACGTACAACATCACAGTGGATGCAGGTTTGAAGAAAATGAGTGAACAAGTCCAGAAAATCATTGACGCCAAATGACCGCCAAGTGATGCAACTGCCGGAAGAGGTCAACCCTCCTCCGGCTTTTTTCGATAATAGGGAAATCTCATGTCCAGCAGAAAAGCAATCATCAAAAAAAACCTTGTCGCATACTCTTTCATAGCGCCGAATTTCATCGGATTCGCACTCTTTACGCTGGTGCCGATGATTTTCGCCTTCATCCTGGCCTTTCTCGATTGGGATGGTTCGCCGTACAATCCCATGCATTTCGTAGGCTTCAAGAACTTTGTCGATCTCGCTGACGACGGGCAATTCACCGCCGCTTTCAGGAACACCCTCGTCTACACCGTACAGACCGTACCGTTCACGTTGGTGACGTCCCTGCTGCTTGCCCTGTTGCTGAACCAGAAATGTAAAGGGCGGAATTTCTTCAGAACGGTAAGCTTCTTCCCCTATGTGGCTTCCATGGTGGCTGTCACCGCCGTCTGGAACATGTTGTTCAACCCCGGCATGGGGCCGGTTAACGAACTTCTCAGGAAACTGGGCGTAGAAAATCCCCCTGGCTGGTCCGCCGACAAAGATTGGGCGATGACCACCATCGTCCAGTTCTCAGTCTGGAAATACATGGGCTATTACATGATCCTGTACCTCGCAGGCTTGCAAGGCATCAACCCGGAACTGTACGAAGCCGCCAACTTGGATGGCTGCAACGGCTGGCAACGGTTCTGGAACGTCACCGTCCCGCAACTCTCGGCCACAACGTTCTTCGTTGTGGTCATGCTGGTCATCCAGTGTTTCAAGGTATATGACATCGTCTACATGGTCACCCAAGGAGGGCCCGGAACGGCCACTTTGGTGATGGTCTACGATATTTACAATAAAGCTTTTGTGTACTCGTCCTTCGGTGCGGCAAGTGCGGAAGCCATCGTTTTGTTCGCCCTCGTTCTGGGCGTGACTTTGGTCCAATTCCGCGGACAACACAAACTGGAGGCGTGAGATGCAGATCATCAGCGCAAAAGAAAAAGCCATACAGACCATCATCTACATCCTGCTCATCCTCTGTGCCATGGTCATGGTCCTGCCTTTCCTCTGGATGCTTTCCGCATCCCTGAAACTCGATAAGGATGTGTTCTCATTTCCTGTCCAATGGATACCAAGCCATCCCCGTTGGGCGAACTATCAGGAGATATGGACGAAAATCCCCCTGATGACGTTCGTGAAAAACACGGTCAAGCTGACGATCATCGTCACCTTGCTCCAGCTTTTCACCAGTTCGTTCGCCGCATATGCGTTCGCCAAGCTGGATTTCAAGGGACGCAACACGTTGTTTCTCGGCTACATCGCAACCATCGCCATGCCGTGGCAGGTCTACATGGTGCCCCAGTTCGTCCTGATGAGCAAAATGGGACTGAACAACACCCATACTGCCATCATCCTGCTGCAGGCGTTCTCCGCCTTCGGCGTGTTCATGATGAAACAGTTCTATACCAGCATCCCCTCAGAACTGTGCGAAGCGGCGCGTGTCGACGGTATGACGGAGTACGGCATTTACTGCAAGATCATGCTGCCCCTGTCAAAACCGGCGCTTTCCACACTTACCATCTTCACGTTCGTCAACACGTGGAACGATTTCCTTGGACCGTACATCTACCTCACCCGTCAGGAATTGAAGACCATCCAGATAGGTTTGAGGATGTTCATCAGCCAATATTCCCAGGAATACGGACTCATCATGGCCTCATCCGTCGTCACGTTGATACCCGTCCTCATCGTGTTCCTTTCCCTGCAACAGTACTTTGTACAGGGAATCGCCACCTCTGGGTTGAAAGGATAAACCATGATCGCACCCATTACGCCGGAAGAACGGGAACAAGCCATACAGGATGCGCTTGCCATCATCAGAAGGAACATCCCACGCTATCAAGGTTGCTGTCAGAACCATTCTTCGCTCCATGGATGGTACCCCACCTGCAAGAATGACCAATGGACCACCGGTTTCTGGCCGGGCGAACTGTGGCTTTCCTGGGAATTCACCCACGACGACGCCTGCAAGAGAAGCGGAGAGGAAGCCGTAGACAGCTTTCTTGAGCGTATCATACGGAAAACCGCCATGGATCATCATGACATGGGATTCTTGTACACACCATCCTGTGTCGCGCCGTTCCTTTTGACGGGAAACGGAAAAGCACGGGAAGCGGCCCTCCTCGCCGCCGACCAACTGACCACCCGTTTCCAGAAGACCGGAGGCTTCCTGCAGGCATGGGGCGTGATGGGACGGAAGGAAGACTACCGCTACATCATCGATTGCCTGCTCAACCTGCCACTCCTCTACTGGGCGAGCGAACAGACAGGCGAAAACCGATATAGGGATATCGCCTTGACGCACACGGCCACCTGCCTGAACCATTCGTTCCGCAACGACTTCTCCACCTACCACACCTTCTTTATGGATCCGGTCACCGGAGAAGGAGTACGGGGAGAGACCTGCCAAGGTTACCGCTCCGATTCGTCTTGGGCACGAGGGCAGGCATGGGCCATCTATGGGCTGGCCCTCGCCTACAAATACACCAAGGATTCCAAGTTACCTTCCCTGTTCGACGGTGTCGTCCATTACTTCCTGTCCCGTCTCCCCGAAGATATGATTCCGTACTGGGATCTCATGTTCCAAGCCGGAGACGAACCACGGGATTCCTCTTCAGCCTCCATCGCCGCCTGCGGCTTGTTGGAAATGGGTCGTCTGCTCGCTACCGACGCTTATGAGAAGACGGCAAAAGAGCTTATGGGAAGTCTGGTGCGTTCCTGTCGGGTAAAACCGGATGATGACGCCAACGGCTTGGTCTATCATGGCACGTATTCGAAGAAGTCCCCCTATAACAGCTGTACGGAAGAAGGCGTAGACGAATGCGTCAGCTGGGGAGACTATTTTTATCTTGAGGCCTTGATGCGTCTGGAAAACCCCTCATGGCGCTCCTATTGGTGAGACGTATGGATGCAACCTCCTTCTTCAGGCAAAACGAAAACTGTTTCTTCAGCGACGGGAAGGCCTGTGCGGCCTATGCCTGGCGTCACGACAAACGAACCTGCAGGAAAATCATCGGATTGGCCGATCAGACGGTCCGGCAGGAATTCGTGTTCAACCTCCGATGGGATCTCGAGCAAACGGCAAAACCGGTGGTTTTCCCCACCACCATCGACTGGCTCAAACAACCGGGGGATGATCCCGAGTTCGTCTATGCGTTCAACCGGATGCATTACTGGCTTACGCTGGGACAGGCATACGTATTGACCGGAAACGAGGATTATCCGCGTGCGTTCGTCAGGCAACTGGAAAGCTGGGTGCATGAGGTCAAAAAGGAAGACCCTGCATCCGCAAAGGCGTGGCGAAGCATCGAAGCAGGCATACGTATGGAATATTGGATGAAAGCCATACGGTATTTCAAATCTTCCCCGGCCATCACACCGGAAGTTCTTGAACTGTTTGTCTCCTCAATGCGCCTGCATATGGAGTTCATTATGGGGATATGGGACAGTTACAACCTGCTTTCCAATTGGGGTGTGCTGGCAAACCATGGATTATTCGTAGCCTCTGCAATGCTTCCTCAGGATGGATTCACAGAAAAATGCACAAAAGAGGCCATCAGACGACTGGATGCGGAACTCCGCATCCAAATCTATGATGACGGCGTGCACTGGGAACAAAGCGCGATGTACCACAATGAAGTGCTCCATGATTATCTGGATGTGTTGATCCTCGCAAAGGCGAAACACCTGCCACTTCCCCAAGGGTTTCCGGAAAGGATCCACCAGATGGCCACGGCGGCAGCCATCTGGCAAAAGCCCGACGGCACGGAACCGCAGAGCGGAGACAGCGACAGGATCGACCAGCGTGATCTTGTCCAAAAGGCATCCATCGTATTCTGCGATCCGTTTCTCAGAAGCAAATGCGGAAAACATCTCTGTTATGATGCCCTGTGGGATGTCGGCGCCAAACATGCGGCCTTGTACGAGGCGATGGCACAAAGGAAGGACAACTTCCTTATGCACGTACTGCAAGATAGCGGACAGGTGTACTACCAGCATGGCGGGACATATCTCCGTTTCAAGGCCGGCACTTTGGGTGCGGGACATGGGCATGCGGACCAACTCCATCTGGACGTGTTTGCACGGGGACAAGACATCCTTGTTGATCCGGGGAGGTACACGTACGTACCAAAATCGGATCGGTATGAGTTCAAAGACAGCGCCTCACACAATACCTTGACCATTGACGGAAAAGGCAGTTACGCCTGCAAGGACAGCTGGGAATACTCCAAAATGAGCAAGGCCTTCGGCTTGAACTGGAAGGAAAAAGACAAACTCTGCTTCTTTCAGGCAGGTCATCTCGGCTATTACCAGGATGGGGTATTCGTCACCCGAAGGGTCATCGTCCTCTCCTGCGACCTAATCGTCATCCTTGACGCCATCTATGCGGACAGACCGCATGTGATGGAATCCCATCTTCATTTCGGTCCGCAGGGGAAGGTCACCGTCGACGGTACGGATTTTGCCTACCATGGCGTTAAGACCGATGTTTTTTTCAAAACGGTCAATGCGGAAGCCATTACCCAAGAAGATACCAGATATTCGGAACGGTACAACCAAGCGGTTCCGAACGACAGTCTCACCATCATCAGGAAGACCGACGGTTTCGCTTCGCTCTACACCGTAATGAGTATCGGGAAACCGGTTGAAGTTGAAAAAGCGCCGGTCAAGAGTAACTTCAAAGGCACCCTTTTTCCGGACGAAAAGGTGGAAGCGTTACGCATCAACGATTGGATCGTCGTGACAAGCCATCAGGAATGGGGTTCCCCCACAGACAGCTTCAACGTGTGCGGTCATACCGGCTGGGGACAGTGTGTCGTCTTCCGTGCCGAGGACAACGATATCGGCACGGTACTGGAATACTGAGTCACTTTTCTCTAGACCTTGGGATGGTTTATCCATATATTATCGGTGAGTAAAGGATGATAATACCATGAAAACAACCATACAAACAAAAGGGATGATGTGCATGGGCTGTCAGAAACGGCTCACGACGGCACTGGACAATGTAGAGGGCATCCATGATGTGGACGCATCGTTCAAAACGGGGAAAGTCAACTTCACCTATGATTCCGATGAAGCTTTGAAAAACGCCAAAGAAGCTATTGAGGACACCGGATACGAGGTAGTCTGACATGGAGAAAAAGGACATCTGCGTGGGGAACATGGAATGCGCGGCCTGCAGCGCATCAGTCGAGCGTGTCCTGAAACGGCTCGATGGGATGCGGCAGGTGTCGGTCAACCTGGCTACGGAAAAAGCCCATGTGGAATATGACCCGGACCAACTTTCCATGGAAAAGATCGAACAGACCATCAGAAAAGCCGGTTTCACCGTCATGGAAGACGAACAGGAACAGAAAATCAAGAAAGATACCCAAATGGTTTCCAGAAAGATCCGTCTGTTGGTTTCCATCGCCATCTCTGTTCCCTTGATGGTCTTCTCCATGGGCCATATGTTCGGCCTTCCCACCTTCCCCCCTATCGTGCAGATGCTCCTCGCAACCCTGGTGATGGGGTGCGGCTACACGTTTTTCACCCAAGGTTACAAGAACCTGTTCCTGCTCCACCCCAACATGGACAGTCTGGTAGCTGTCGGCACAACGGCCAGTTATGTCTATTCTGCCGCCAACATGTTCAGGGGCGAGCATATGCACCTGTACTTTGAAGGTGTTGGGACGATCATCACGCTGGTCATGCTGGGCAAGTACATGGAAGCGAAATCCAAGGACAAAACCGGGGTTGCCATCCGGAAACTGATGGAACTTGCGCCCCAGACAGCCACGGTCATCCGCAACGGGCTTGTCAGCGTCATCGGTGCGAAACGGGTTGTCGTCGGGGATGTCGTGCTGGTCAAACCTGGTGAGAAAATCCCGGTAGACGGAGTCATCACCGAGGGAACGACATCCGTGGACGAATCCCTCCTGACTGGTGAAAGCATGCCTGTGGAGAAACAGACCGGTGATACGGTTTATGGCGCTACGATCAACACCACAGGGGCGATCACCTACAGGGCAAGCAAAGTCGGTTCGGACACGGCGCTGTCAGGCATCATCAAGCTGGTGCAGGACGCCCAAGGTTCTAAAGCCCCGATAGCACGTGTGGCAGACAAAGTGGCTGGATATTTCGTCCCTGTCGTCATGGCTATCGCTTTGGCGGTCTTTCTGGTCTGGAAACTGACCGGATCGGAATTTGACTTCGCGCTGAATTGTGCGGTGAGCGTACTTGTCATCGCTTGTCCCTGCGCCCTGGGGCTCGCCACGCCGATAGCCATCATGGTCGCCAGCGGCAAAGGTGCCCAAATGGGAATCCTGTTTTGCGACGCCGGTTCCATCGAGGAACTACACTCGGTGAAAACCATAGCCTTTGACAAGACAGGAACCCTCACACAAGGCAAACCTGTGGTCACGGACATTCTCTCTGAGAACCCATCCCAAACCCTTGCCCTCGCCGCTTCGCTTGAGCAAGCCAGTGAGCATCCACTTTCCAAAGCCATCGTCCAAAAAGCCCAGGAAGAGGGACTCTCCTTGCGCAAGGCCACTGATTTTCTGGCTGTCGTCGGTGAAGGTGTCATCGGCAATGTCGATGGCAGACCAGTGAAGATCGGTAACGGCAAACTCATCGACATCCCCGCAACCAGCGTACAACAGATGGAAAAATTGTCAGGGGAAGGCAAAACTCCGCTTGCCGTCTCTTCCGACAACAAAATCATCGGCATCATAGCGGTGGCGGATACCTTAAGGAAAGAAACAAAAGAAACCATCAGAGAACTGGAAAAGATGGGCGTCAGGACAGTGATGCTTACCGGCGACAACGAACGGACGGCGAAAGCCATCGCCGGAGAATGCGGTGTCCGTGCGTATTTCGCAGGACAACTTCCCGGACAGAAGGAAGCGACCATCAGGAAACTCAGGGAAACATACGGTGCCACCGCCATGGTGGGGGACGGTATCAACGATGCCCCCGCGCTGGCACAAGCCGATACAGGCATCGCTGTCGGAAGCGCCACCGATGTCGCGCGGGAATCAGCGGATGTGGTTCTTGTCCGCAACAACTTGCAAGATGTGGCGAAAGCCATCAGACTCTCCCAGGCGACCATGCGCAACATCAAGCAAAACCTTTTCTGGGCGTTTTTCTACAACTGTCTCGGCATCCCCATCGCAGCCGGAGTGCTCACCCTGTTCGGCGGTCCTTCCCTCTCTCCGATGGTCGCAAGCCTCGCCATGTCGCTTTCCAGCCTCACGGTAGTGGGCAATGCACTGCGTCTGAACCGTTTCACAGCGTAACAAGTCCCCTTTTGCGTTTTTTTTGACACACTTTCAGCTCTATTGAAAAACATCATTTCACAAACACATCAACATACGTACATTTCCACAATTCGCTCAAAAATGGAGATTTACGTAATGAAGAAGAGATTTGTATTGGTGTTGGCTCTGATTATGATGGTCTCTGCGACATTGTTCGCCGCAGATGAAAAGAAAGCTCCGGCTGTCAAGTTTTCCGGATGGGGCAAATTCGGGTATAAGTTCACGTTCGCTGACGACAACGGCAGCGCTGCTGAATGGAAGAGTCCTGAAGGGCGTCTGAATTTCCATATCACCGATGGTGAAGGAATGTGGGACTTGACGTTCAAGAATCTCACCAAATTCAGCGGCGATTATGGCATCACCGTCGGTGCATATGTGAGTCTTTCCAAAGCGATGAAGCAGTATATGGATATCGATACCAAGGATTTCAGTTTCGGATATGGCATCGGTGCCAGCACTTCCAATGATGTGCTTTCCGTGTATAGTGATGCTTCCGGCAATGATTACGATGACGTATATGCAAGCAATGGCGGCCAGGTAATGTATTTTGATGGCGCCTATGCCAAGATTGCCAAATTCAAGCTTGCCTTCTCCCCTGTATATACCACAGCAAGCGCAAGCGGTGACAAAACCTCTTCTGCTACAATCGGCGCTTCCGCAACGTTCGCACCCGTCGAAGGTGTTGGAGTCGGTGTCGGATATGTCAACAAAGGCGGATTCGACTATATGGATGGATTGACATACAAGTCCACTGGTGCAAGCTTCAAATTCGTATATGACAATCTTCTGAATGCCACAGTTAATGTAGACATCGCCAAATTGGCCGATCTGAAGTTCAAGTTGGCTTTGTCCGCAAACGAGATTTTCGGAAACAAAGGCAAAGAAGTATTCTATGCATCAGGCAAAGCAACAGGCGTAACTGCCGACAATGATGACAATTACAACTTTGCGTCATGCGAACTCGCCGGTGGCGTGGATGCATGTGACGCTTTTGCTGAGTTCGGCATGTTGTCCTCGAACCAAGACGATTTCGACAATGTCTACTACTTGTATGTGCAAGCGAACCTGAACATGGTGAAGAATCTGCCGATCGACATCTACTTTGAAAATCCCAATATGGCTGCTGATGATTTCACCTGCAAAGTCAGTGCGGATATCGGATACAAGATGGGCAGCGCAGCTTACAACTTGAATGCTGAATATCAAAACAAGTATTATTCCGGTCTTACCAACAGCGATGGCGACAAAGTCGGTTCTTTTGCCATCACACCGTCCGTAAAGATTTCTTTCTAATCTATTGACCTGTGTATCACATGCCACGGCCTCCCTGCAGGGAGGCCGTTTTCGTCAATACATGGCAAAAGAAAAGCATACCAACAAACATTTTTGTTCAGATACCAACAAACACTTTTACAACTTACTCAATCTTTTTTTCCAAACATACACAATCGTAACGATTGTACTTCTTCCTTATTGGATAAGCTTTTATCATGCAAACAACCGATATGCGGGGAAATGCGTATTTATGCAATGTAATTTTTATAAAATATTTGTTGTTAATGAAGATAATTATGTAAATACTTAGGTATCCTAATTGATAATTTTTTACTCAACCTTTTTCAATTTCGAGCTTCGGTAATACTTTCAATAGTTCTTTAGAATTAATAGAGTCATTTTTGATTATTGTGTCCAAATATGTCTTGACAATTCTTGTTGAGGGCAGGAATCAGCATAACGGCTAAGGCTAAAAAGACGAAAGGTTTGCTGAACTTGAAGCCGGACTTAACATGAACAGCCGCAACAGCAGCAAACCATCTTCGACAGATTTCTTCAATCGACCAAAGGCATCCTCCATCAACAGAGTTCCACATTATCGTTAACCCCCACTATTGATACAAAGCGCAGATGCCTTCCACAGAATGCTTGAACTGCCTTTGCGGAGTGGCTTGCGAGAAAAAGGCGACAGTTGCTGAATCTCATAACGTGGTTGATGTTGTTGTTTTGGCTATGCAGACTCAATATGATCGCATGTCAACCGTCTGTCCCTAGAATGGGAAAGCCATCAGTGGTTTTTTTCCAGAAGAAGCGTCGGCTCCTATGCAGTATGGATCAAACCTGAAGGCTCTTTTGGTTGCGCTCAGTGCGTTTGGAATGGTCAGCAACTCCAGAATCTGTGAATTGGTCAACCAGATCAGTGGGCTTGGGATGAGTTACGGTACCGTATGCGACATCATCAAGGAATATGCAAAGCTTTGTGATCAGAAGGTTATCCCAGGATTGAAAGATGCTGTCATCAATTCTCCTGTGGTTCGTTTTGATGAAACAGGTATCAGGGTTGTAGGCAAAGTGGCCTGGGGACATACCTCATCCACTGACAAGATTACCTTACTATCCGCCCATTCCAAAAGAAGAAAGGATGGTATCCTGGCAGCTGGGGTACTGTCTAACTATCGCTTTCAAATTCCTATCTCAACTCTTCTCAAATACGCTTTCGTTTGTTTTTTTTGGCTAAACAACCTGATTAGTTATTTTTTTTCTAAATTGAAGATTATCGTACTCAACTATAAAAGAATGACTTTTAAGGAAATGATATTCAGGGAAATAGTGTATGAGATTACATTGTTGAATAAGTATGTATATTGAATTTTACTGATGGGAAACAAGATTTTCTCTTATTTCATATTTTAATCTTTAAAAAATGTACAAAAAAAAGAGCCCGTTAAAAAACGGGCTCTTTCGTTCATTACAGGATTAGAAAACAATCGTGCAATACGGAGTAATCGAGAATGAAGTCTTTGCATCTTTCTGAAGGGTAATAGAAGCGTCAGCGGCAAAAGTAAGAGGAGCCATAGCATAAGAACCACCGAAACCGATGATATTAATCTTATTGCCATCTCTCTCAGCAATGTCGTTCATCGTGTACTTACCATACAGAGACACATTCTTGATGCCTTTGTAAGTGAATTTGCCGATGGCATTGAATTTGCTCTTTCCATCTTTTACAGCATTACCAAAGGACTGGAACTCAACATAAGCTGCCCAAGAACTCATTCCACCACTTACTGCCGCCAACAAATCATTTGCAGCCTGATCAGTAGCAGAATCACTATCATCAAGGTACAGGGTGTCAATTGCAGAAGCCTTCAAATCGAAATCAAGCTTAGCAAGCTTTTTCACATCAACCAAGACAGATCCGCCGATAGCACCTTTCTTATAGTCACCAGCAACAGCTTTTCTGTTTGCGTAAGCAGTCCAACCAGCAGTGAAGGAAACACCATCAACAGGAGCAACCATAGCACTGGCCATGATTGGATAAGTCTTGTTGTCAGTATTCCAATCAATCGGTGTATAAGAAACATACAAACTGAACATTTTCGTATAGCCGATGTTAGCATATGCTACATAAGTACCAGTCATTCTCAGACGGGCATAGTTATTATCACTTACCGTGCTGTTTGGATCACTGTATACAATAGGAGCAGATGCGTTGGTCTTATTACCGCCACCAATGGTAAGAGTAAAATCACCCCAATCGTTTCCTGCGGCTTTGGCTACTTTGTCAACATAAATCTCAGCGGTTCCTTTTGAATCCCAATCATCATCAGAGGAAGCACCCAAGACATCACTAAAAGCCACTTTAAAAACATCACCTTTGACAGCAAGGCTATCCAAATAAATGATGTTTGTTTTTGCTGAAGCCGACGCAGGATTGGAACCATCAGTAAAAGTAAACTTATACCCAATGCGTGCTTTGCCGGTTACCGTAACATGAGTAGGATCTGCGAACAAGCTCGCAGAAGCAACCAATAAAATCAGAGCCAACACCAAAACAAATCTCTTCTTCATTACGTAAATCTCCATTTTTGCGTGAGAATAAATTGTAAATTCAGTATGGATACGTATTATGTGACTAGGATGGCGAAAATTTGACAGCAAGGTGAAATAGTGTGTGAAACAGTAGAAGTATTTGTTAATATTGGTTGTTTATGGTTTAATTATGTAGAATATATGGAGACAAACCCTTACTTTGTCAGTTTGGTGAAGGTTACACTGACATAGTTTTTCATTTTGTCATAAAAACCCAT
>Ga0268263_1000281_pt1 | contig 102583 bp, 84 predicted proteins | sample Biomet5_FD_190358 | JGI IMG/M metagenome (GOLD analysis project Ga0268263, IMG submission 190358) | Microbial communities from bioreactor (seeded with sewage sludge) at LBNL, California, USA - Biofuel metagenome 5 (SPAdes) (version 4) | ecosystem: Engineered > Bioreactor > Anaerobic >... | reverse complement strand
ATGACCGCCATTGGCGCTGTCGCCAGAAAACTGACTTATATCGTCTTCGCCATCCTTCGCGACAACAAACCTTATTCCCCGGCCACTCCTCCCCAACTAACCCCTTGACTTTTCATAGCTGGTCTTAGGTCAGTGCGCTGCCCGGAAACGCCGCAGCGTTTCAGGCGCACGCAGTTCTTCTTCCTTTGCGTTGAAAAAACCCTCAGGGTTTTTCAACGCCCTGAAAGCGCCCCCTGCCGCCTCGGCAGGGGGCGCTTTTCGACAAAACCGGCAGTTCAGATTCCTCCCAGCTGCTCCCGGATCACCTTGGCGGTGTCCTGGGCGATGCGCTCGATCTGCGCCTCGTCCTCGCCCTCGGTCATCACGCGGATCAGCGGCTCGGTGCCCGACACGCGCACCACGATGCGCCCGTCCTTGCCCAGCGCCTTCTTGCCGGCCTCAACCGCCTCCTTGACGGCCGGGTCGGTGTAGAACTTCAGCTTGCCGTCGGGCGACACCTTGACATTGATCATCGACTGCGGGTAGCGCTTCATCACCCGGCTCAATTCCGAAAGCTTCACGCCCTCCCGGCGGAGCAGCGACAACAGCTGCACCGCGGTCAGTTGGCCGTCGCCGGTGGTGGCGAAGTCCCGGTAGATCACGTGGCCGGACTGCTCGCCGCCGAAGTCGTACTCCTCCAGCAGCATCTCCTCCAGCACGAACCGGTCGCCCACCTTGGTGGCTACGAAGCGGATGTCGTTCTGCTCGCAGAATTTCACAAAGCCCAGGTTGGTCATGATGGTGCCGACCACGGTGTTCTTGTTCAGCTTGCCGCGCTTTTTCATGTCCAGCGCGCAGATGGCCATGATGAAGTCGCCGTCGATCAGGCTGCCCTCGTCGTCGATGCACAGGCACCGGTCGGCGTCGCCGTCGAAGGCCACGCCCGCGTCCAGCTTATGCTCCAGCACATAGGCACGCAGCGCCTCGATGTGGGTGGAGCCGCAGGCGGCGTTGATGTTGAGGCCGTCCGGGTCGGCGAACAGGATTGTGGCGTCCGCGCCCAGTTCGGAAAACAGCCGGGCCGCCGAGGCGCTGGCCGACCCGTTGGCGCAGTCCACCGCGATATTCAGCCCGTCCAGCGAGAACGCCACCGAGGACTTCACGTGGTCCACGTAGTCCTTGATGGCGGTGTGCTTGTGGATCACCTTGCCGATGTCCTGGGGCGCGGCCAGCAGTTCCGGCTGCACCCTGTCCAGCACGATCGCCTCGATGCGCTCCTCCATGTCGTCCGGCAGCTTGTAGCCGTCGCCGGAGAAGATCTTGATGCCGTTGAACTCCGACGAGTTGTGGGAGGCGGAGATCATCACGCCCGCGTCGGCCTTGTACTTGCCCACCAGGTAAGCCACCGCCGGGGTGGGCACCACGCCCAGCTGGATCACGTCCGCGCCCACCGAGCACAGCCCCGCGGCCAGCGAGCTCGCCAGCATATCGCTGGAAATGCGGGTGTCCATGCCCACCGCGAACACCGGGCGCCGCCTGCTGCCGCCGGACAGCACCATCGCCGCCGCGCGGCCGATGCGCATCGAAAGCTCCGCCGTCAGGGTGTCGTTCGCGACGCCGCGCACGCCGTCGGTTCCGAACAGTCTGCCCATGCTGCTATTCCTCCGCCCTTCTGACGGCAATGCGCCCGCCGTCCTTCACCACGTGCCGCTCCGGCACGACGCCGCGCACCAGCGAGCCGGGGTACACCCACGCGCCGCGCCCCAGCACCACGCCCGGGTTCAGCACCGCGTTGCAGCCCACCTCGACCTCGTCGCCCAGCATCGCGCCGAACTTTTTGAGGCCCGTTGCGATGTCGCCTTCGGGCGCGTGCACGACGACCAGCTTTTTGTCGGTGCGCACGTTGGAAGTGATCGCCCCCGCGCCCATGTGGGCCTTGTAGCCCAGGATGGAGTCGCCCACGTAGTTGAAGTGGGGCACCTGCACCTTGTCGAACAAAAGGCAGTTTTTGAGCTCGGTGGAATTGCCCACCACCGCGCCCTTGCCCACGATGGCGCTGCCGCGGATGAACGCGCAGTGGCGCACCTCGGCGCCCTCGTCGATGATCAGCGGCCCCTGAAGGTACGCGGACGGGTATATTTTCGCTGTTTTTGCAATGTATATGCCACCCTCGCGCTGCTCATACGCGTCCTCGGGCAGCGTTTCGCCCAGCTGCAGGATGAATTTTGCGATCAGCGGCAGCGCCTGCCACGGCGCGTCCAGGCCGTCGAAAATCCCGGCGGCGAGGGTCCTGGTCAGATCAAACAGGTCTTTTACGGCCAGTCTATTTGCCATCCGGCGAGACCTCCTCGTATTTTTCCAGCCCAACGCCGCCCTCTTTCAGCATCTCCACCGCGAAGTCGTCCGGGTATCCCTCCCGGTAGACCACGCGTACAATGCCGGCGTTGACGATCATCTTGGCGCACAGCACGCAGGGCTGGTGGGTGCAGTAGAGCGTCGCGCCCTGAATGCTGACGCCCAGCCGCGCCGCCTGGATGATGGCGTTCTGCTCGGCGTGCACCGCATAGCAGATCTCCTGGTGGGTGCCGGACGGGATGTTCAGCTTGCGCCTCAGGCATTCACCCCGCTCCACGCAGGTCTTTACCCCCGCGGGCGCGCCGTTGTAGCCGGTGGTCATGATGCGCTTGTCTTTCACGATCACCGCGCCGATCTTCCGGCCTTCCTGGTAACAGCTTGCCCAAGTGGAGATGAGCCGCGCCATCTCCATGAAGCGCTTATCCCATTTATTCACGTTTTTCCTCCGCCAAAGCGCTCGTTGACGGACGCCAAGGCCTCCGGCGAGCCGACGTCGATGCATTCGCCGCCGCAAAGGTAGGCGCGCACGTCCTTCCTGCCGCACAGCCACTCCGGGAAGTACCCGGGCGCGTCCTTGGAATTGCCCTCGTCCAGGTACTGCTTAAAGAGCGGCAGCGTGTCGCTGCGGTAGAGGTAGATCGCGTACACGCCGACGCCGGTGGGCGGGTTCTTTGGCTTTTCCACCAGCGAGACCACCCGGTTGTCCGCGGAGAGCGTCGCCACGGCGAGCTTTCGAAGCGTTGCCACGTCGTCCACGCGCACGGTCAAGAGCGTGTCGCAGCCGGTGCGTTCAAAGTCGCGGGCAAAGTCGCGCAGCTTAAAGGTAAAGAAGTTGTCGCTGGCGGCGATCAGCAGATCGTCGTCCAACCCCGCTTGCTCGATCACGAACTGGATGTCCCCCACCGCGCCCCGGCGGTCTTCGTTGGAGGTGGTGCCGTCGTCCCAGACGGCGAACTTCAGCGCCGGATAGCGGAGCGCCGCGCCCCTGGCCCATTCCTCGAACTGTCCGATAAAGCGGTGGTTGGATACGATGTGGGCCTCGGTCATGCCGGGGATCGTCGCAATCTCCTCGACCAGCCAATCCAGCATAGCCTTTCCGCCAATTGTCAATAGCGCCTTGGGAGTATTCAGCGTGAGCGGGTACAGCCTCGTGGCGTATCCCGCGGCCAGGATCAGCGACTTCATTGTGAGCTATTCCTCCAAAACCCATGCATTTCGCGCAGTCCTACTGATTATACTTGCGCTGGGCGGCTTTGTCAAACGATCTAATGTGATTTGACTTAATCTAAACATAACTTGCAAACTGGAACGGCATGCCATACAATGGATTGGTGAGCGCGCCGCAAGGCGCAAAATTCCCCCTCGGGAAGGAGGCAATCCAGATGACCGGCATCAATATCGTCCGCACGATCAATGCCCGTGCTTTCAAGCTGGGTTGCCGCCTTATGCACCTTCGCGATCTAGGGGCGTAATTCCGTCCGTTTTCGCGTCGGCCATCGGGCAGCAGCACAGCGCCCGATGGCCGATTTTTTGCGCCTTAAAGATAAAGGAGGCCTCGAAATGAAGCGAAAAAACCTGCGCCTGATCCGGGAGATCCTGAAGGGCCATTTCCTGAAGTACATTGGCTCGGTGTTGGCGATGGCGGTCTCGGTGTGCGTCTCGCTGGTGACGCCGCTGGTGCTGGCCGAGACCATCGACGCCGTGATCGGCGCAAAGCGTCCGCTCGCGCTGCCCGGGCCGATCCAGGCCTGGGTGGACTCGATGGGCGGGCGCGACTTCCTGATCAAAAACCTTTGGATCATGGCGGGCAGCCTGCTGCTTATGTACCTGATCGGCGGCCTGTTCCAGTACCTGCGCGGCCGCTGGTCGGCCGAGGCCAGCGAGGACATCGCGAAGAACCTCCGCGACCGCCTCTACGACCACCTGCAGCGACTGACCTACGACTACCATGTGAAGGCCGAGACCGGCGACCTGGTGCAGCGCTGCACGTCGGACGTGGAGACCATCCGCCGCTTCCTGCAGTCGCAGCTGGTGGAGATCTTCCGCACGTTCCTGATCGTGGGCGTGGCGGTGGTCGTGATGCTTCGGATCAACGCGCGGATGACGCTGGTGTCGCTGATCTTGGTGCCGGGCCTATTCACCTGGGCGTTCCTGTTCTTTAAATTGGTGCGGAAGAACTTTCAGAAGGTGGACGACGCCGAGGGCAAGATGAGCGCCGTGCTGCAGGAAAACCTGGCCGGCGTGCGCGTGGTGCGCGCGTTCGGGCGGCAGCAGTACGAGGTGGAGAAGTTCGGCCGGTACAACGACGACCTGTACAAAAAGCACAAGCACCTGACGGACCTGCTCGCGATCTACTGGCCGTCCAGCGACCTGATCTCGATGACCCAGGCGGGCGTCGCGCTGATGTACGGCATCCTCCTGGCGGCCTCCGGGCAGCTATTGGTGGGCGAGATGACGGTGTTCATCAGCTACATCTGGATGCTGCTCTGGCCGGTCCGGCAGCTGGGCCGGATCCTGGCCGACTTCGGCAAGGCGCTGGTGTCGGCGGGGCGCATCTCGGAGGTGCTGGATACGCCGATGGAGCCCGATCAAGACGGCGACGAAGCGGCGGACATCTCCGGCGACATCCGCTTTGACCACGTGGCCTTCCGCTACGAGAAGATGAACCCGGTTCTCTTGGACATCGACTTCACCGCGAAGGCGGGGCAGACGGTGGCCATACTGGGCGCGACCGGCTCCGGCAAGTCCACGATGATGCACCTGTTGCAGCGGCTCTACGATGCGGACGAGGGGACGATCACCATCGGCGGCCTGGACATCCGCAAAATCCAAAAAGCGCACCTGAGGAGCCGGATCGGGCTGATCCTTCAGGAGCCGTTCCTCTACTCCCGGACGCTCCTGGACAACATCCGGATCGCGGCGCCGGATGCCGACGAGGCGATGGTCGCCGGCGCGGCCGCCACCGCCTGCGCCGACGGGTTCATCCGCGGCTTCGAGGCGGGCTACGAAACGCTGGTGGGCGAGCGCGGCGTCACGCTGTCGGGCGGCCAGCAGCAGCGGGTGGCCATCGCGCGCACGCTGCTCAAGCAGAACGACATCCTGATCTTTGACGATTCGCTGTCCGCCGTGGACACCGAGACCGACCAGGCCATCCGCGAGGCGCTGAAGCAGGAAGAGAAACACGCCACCACATTCATCATCTCCCACCGGCTGACCACGCTCTCGCAGGCGGACCTGATATTGGTGCTCCAGAACGGCCGCATCGCCCAGCAGGGCACCCACGACGAGCTGATCGCTCAGGACGGCCTCTACCGCCGTGTCTGGCGCATCCAGTCCCAGCTGGAGGAAGAACTCGAAACCGACGCCTCGGCGTGAGGAAAACGGGGGTTACGCCGGGGCTCCGCCCCGGACCCCGCCAGAGGGAAGTTCCCTCTGGACTCCCCACAGGGGGAATGATCTTGAAAACACGCGGCGCTCCTACCCTTTGGGGGATTGGGGGCCGCGGCCCCCATGTTCCATCAAATCCGGCGACCTGTGCGGCGGATTTGGCTTTCCCCCAAAGGCCGAGCTTGCCCGGCCGACGGGGAAAGCGTTCCCGATCCGGTTTCCGCCCGGAAACACCCGCAGGCGTTTCAGGAAACCGGCCCCGTTCCCAATGGCGAAGGAAAGCCGCTTGCGGATTTTCTTCGCCCTCCGAAGGAGGAGTTATTTTGCAGTCTCATCAGGAACAGGACTACACCAAGCGGCTGGACGCCGGGCTGTGGTTCCGCGTACTGGGCTACATCAAGCCCTTCCATCCCCATCTCATCGGCATCATCGCTCTGATGCTGGTCTGCGCGGCGATGGACGTGGTCTTTCCGCTTTTGACCCGGGAGGCCATCGACGTGTTCATCGCGGGCGGGACGACGGAGGGGCTTCCCTGGTTCATCGCGCGCTACATCCTCGTCATGCTGGTGCAGACCGCGGCCATCGCCGGGTTCATCTTCCTGTGCGGCCGGGTGGAGGCGGGCGTCTGCTACCGGGTCCGCAAACTGGGCTTTCAGCGGCTGCAGGAGCTGTCCTTTTCCTATTATGACAAGACGCCCATCGGCTACATCCTGTCCCGGATGACGAGCGATACCCAGCGCCTGGGCGACACCATCGGCTGGAGCCTGATCGACCTGGTGTGGGGTACCGGCTTCATCATCCTGTCGGTGGGCGTGATGCTTTCGATCAACCTCCGGCTGTCGCTGGCGCTCCTCGTGGTGCTGCCCATCATCGGCGCGCTGGCCGTCTACTTCCAGAAGCGGATCCTGTTCAGCTACCGGGAGGTGCGCAAGACCAACTCCCGCATCACCGGCTCGTTCAACGAGGGGATCGCGGGCGCCAAGACCACAAAGACGCTGGTGCGGGAGGACGCGAACACCGAGGAATTCGTGCAACTGACCCACAAGATGCGCACCTGTTCCGTGCGCGCGGCGGTGCTCAGCGCGTTCTTCATGCCGCTCGTGATGTCGCTGGGCTCGGTGGCGGCGGCCTACGCGCTGTGGCGCGGCGGGTACGAGGTGTTTTCCGGGGTCACCAGCATCGGCACGCTGACGCTGTTCATGAACTACTCGGTGCAGATCTTTGAGCCGATCACCAACATCGCCCGCGTGTTCGCGGACCTGCAGTCGTCCCAGGCGGCGGCGGAGCGGGTGATCTCGCTGCTCGAGTCGAAGCCCGACATCGTGGATTCGAAGCGCGTGGAGACGGTCTACGGCGACAACTTCCACCCGAACGACGACAACTGGCCGGGGATCAAGGGCGACATCGCGTTTGAGCGCGTGTCGTTCCAGTACGGCGGCGGCGAGAAGGTGCTGGACGACTTCAACCTGACCGTCAAGGCCGGGCAGACCATCGCGCTGGTGGGCGAGACCGGCAGCGGCAAGTCCACCATCGTCAACCTGGTGTGCCGCTTCTACGAGCCGACCTCCGGGCGCATCCTGATCGACGGCGTGGACTACCGGGAGCGGTCGCAATTATGGCTGGAGTCTCACCTGGGGTACGTATTGCAGCAGCCGCACCTGTTCTCCGGCACCATCCGGGAGAACATTCGCTATGGCAGGCTTTCCGCCACCGACGAGGAAGTGGAGCGCGCCGCCCGCATGGTGGACGCCGAGGGCTTCATCCTGAAGTTCGAAAAGGGCTACGACACCGATGTGGGCGAGGGCGGCGGGCGGCTGTCCACCGGGCAGAAGCAGCTGATCTCCTTTGCGCGGGCGCTGATCTCAGACCCGGCGATCTTCGTACTGGACGAGGCCACCTCCTCCGTGGACACCGAGACCGAGCAGCGCATCCAAAAGGCCATCGCCACCGCGCTGAAAGGCCGCACCAGCTTCATCATCGCCCACCGGCTGTCCACCATCCGGGGCGCGGACCGCATATTGGTCATCCAGGACGGGCGCGTCCGGGAGCAGGGCACCCACCGGGAGCTATTGCAGCACCGCGGCTACTACTACAACCTCTACGTCAACCAGTTCCGCGAGGAGCGGGAGCAGGCGCTATTGGGCCACGGCCTGGCGGACTGACGCGGGAACAAAGGGCATCTTCGCGGGAAGGTGCCTTTTTATACTATTGGAGATTATGAATGCATCCAAAGCAGGGAGGGATTTTCGATGCAGGACAAGGAGCCGGAGCGAGGCGTAGCAGCGTTACATCGAGCGGAGAGCGACACAGTCCTGCGCGAAAAGACCCCCTGCGACGATGCATTAATAAATGGAAATAGTATTGCTTGACAGCAGGTGGGATTGTGGTACACTTCGAGGCGTAATATAAAGCCCATTGAAAGGAAGAAAGTCATGGAATGCGTCATCCGGGATCTGTTCGTTCACTATGAACGCATCGGCGAGGGCACGCCGGTTCTGCTGCTGCACGGCTACCGCGCGGACTATCGTCTCATGACCGGTTGTATGGAGCCGGTGTTCCAGCAGTTGCGGGGCTATAAGCGGGTATACGTGGACCTGCCCGGCATGGGGCGGACGGGCGCCGGGTGGGTTCGGTGCGCGGACGACATGCTGGAGCTGCTACTGGAGTTCATCGATCGGGTGATGCCCAGCGAGCGCTTCCTGCTGGCGGGGGAATCCTACGGCGGGTATCTGGCGCGGGGGATCGTCCGGCGCCTGGGCAGCCGCGTGGCGGGGCTGATGCTGCTCTGCCCGGCCATCCTCACCGATTTCAAAAAGCGGACGCTGCCCGCCCAGACGGTGATCGCAAAGGACGAACCGTTCCTGGCCTCGCTCTCGCCGGAGGATCGCCAGTCGTTCACCGAGGTCGACGTCGTGCAGACGGAGCCGGTCTGGGAGCGCTTCCGGGACGAGATCCAAAGCGGCTTTCAGCTTGCGGACATGCCCTTCCTGAAGGAGTTCCAGCGGAGCGGCTACGGCTTCTCGTTCGATGTGGACGCGCCGGGCGAGCCCTACCCCAACCCCGCGCTGTTCCTGCTGGGGCGGCAGGACGGGGGCGTCGGCTACCGGGACGCCTGGGCCATCCTGGAGGCCTACCCCAGGGCCACCTTCGCCGTGCTGGACCGGGCCGGGCACAACCTGCAGATCGAGCAGCCCGCCCTATTTGAGGCGCTGGTCCGGGAGTGGCTGGAGCGGGTGAAGGAAGCGGCGTAAGGCGGCGGAGGGACGAGGGAACGTTGGGGCTCCGCCCCAAACCCCGCCAGGGCAGTGCCCTGAACCCCACAAGGGATTATTGACGGAACGGTTCGGGACTGCCTGTCGAACGCGCCAATCGCAAAAGCATAAAAGTGGAGCTACTCCTTGCAGAGTAGCTCCGTTCTTGTGTTCGAGGACTTTGCCGGATGCCGACGACCGATGGGATCGCATCCAAAGCCGCGGGCGCGGGCCAAGCGGAGGATGGCCTTGCCCGGCAGGTGGATATGAAAACGGAGCCGTCCCTTGCGGAACAGCCCCGCTGTGTGCGATTGTTTATTCGATGACCTTGGTGACGACGCCGGAACCCACCGTGCGGCCGCCCTCGCGGATGGCGAAGCGCAGTCCCTCTTCGCACGCGATCGGCGTGATCAGCGTGATCTCCATCACGATGTTGTCGCCCGGCATCACCATCTCAACCCCGTCCGGCAGCTTGATGTTGCCCGTCACGTCCGTCGTGCGGAAGTAGAACTGAGGGCGATATCCGTTGAAGAACGGCGTATGACGCCCGCCCTCTTCCTTCGTCAGCACGTACACCTGCCCGTAATAGTGCGTGTGCGGCTTAATCGAGCCGGGCTTCGCAAGCACCTGCCCGCGCTCGACCTCGTTGCGCTGCACGCCGCGCAGCAATGCGCCGATGTTGTCGCCCGCTTCCGCGTAATCGAGGAGCTTGCGGAACATCTCGACGCCGGTCACGACCGTCGTGCGCGGCTTGTCCATCAGGCCCACGATCTCCACCGTGTCCGAAACCTTCAGCGTCCCGCGCTCCACGCGCCCCGTCGCCACCGTGCCGCGCCCGGTGATCGAGAACACGTCCTCAACCGGCATCAGGAACGGCTTGTCCGTCGCACGCTGCGGGTCCGGAATGTAGTTGTCCACCGCGTCCATCAGTTCGAAGATGCACTTGCACTCCGGCGCGTTCTTCACATCTTCGCCGCCGTTCGTCACGTACTCCAGCGCCTTCAGCGCCGAGCCCTTGATGATCGGCAGGTCGTCGCCCGGGAACCCGTACTCGCTCAAAAGCTCGCGGACTTCCATCTCAACAAGCTCCAGAAGTTCCGGGTCGTCCACCATGTCCGTCTTGTTCATGAACACGATGATGTAGCCCACGCCCACCTGGTGCGCCAGCAGGATGTGCTCCCGCGTCTGCGGCATCGGGCCGTCCGCCGCCGAAACCACCAGAATCGCGCCGTCCATCTGCGCCGCGCCCGTGATCATGTTCTTTACGTAGTCCGCGTGGCCGGGGCAGTCCACGTGCGCGTAGTGGCGCTTCGCCGTCTGATACTCCACGTGCGCCGTGTTGATCGTGATCCCGCGCGCCTTCTCCTCCGGCGCCTTGTCGATTTCGTCGTAGCGCATCGCCTGCGCGTTGCCGAACTTCGCCAGCACCATCGTGATCGCCGCCGTCAGCGTCGTCTTGCCGTGGTCTACGTGCCCAATCGTGCCCACGTTTACGTGCGGCTTATTGCGCTCAAACTTTGCCTTCGCCATCCCTTGGTTCCTCCTAATCGATCTTACTTGATGCCCAGGATCTTGTTTGCGATGTTCTTTGGCACTTCTTCGTAGTGCTCAAACTGCATGGTATAGGTGCCGCGGCCCTGCGTGCGGGAGCGGAGATCGGTGGCATAGCCGAACATCTCCGAAAGCGGCACGACGGCGTGAATGGACTGAAGCCCCGCGTGGGCGTCGGTGCCGATCACGCGGCCGCGGCGGGCGTTGATGTCGCCGATCACGTCGCCCATGTAGTCGTCGGGGACGACGACTTCCACCTTCATCATCGGCTCGAGCAGAGCCGAGTCGGCCTTTTGCAGCGCTTCCTTGAAGGCCATGGAGCCGGCGATCTTGAACGCCATCTCGGAGGAGTCCACCTCGTGGTACGAGCCGTCGTAGACGGTCGCCGAGAAGTCCACCACTTCGTTGCCGCCCAGGATGCCGCTCATCGCGGCCTCGCGGATGCCCGCGTCGATCGGGGCGATGTATTCCTTGGGGATCACGCCGCCGACGATCTTGTTGATAAATTCATAGCCTTCGCCGGGAGTCCGCGGCGCGATCTCGACCCAGCAGTGGCCGTACTGGCCGTGGCCGCCGGTCTGGCGCACGTAGCGGCCCTCGCCCTTAGCGGACCTACGGATGCACTCCTTGTAGGCGACCTGCGGGCGGCCGACGGTGGCCTCGACTTTGAATTCGCGCAGCAGCCGGTCCACGATGATCTCGAGGTGGAGTTCGCCCATGCCCGCGATGATCGTCTGCCCGGTGGCTTCGTCGGAATAGGTCTTGAATGTCGGGTCTTCCTCGGAAAGGCGGACGAGCGCCATCGTCATCTTGTCCTGGCCCGCCTTGGTCTTGGGCTCGATCGCGACGCGGATGACCGGCTCCGGGAATTCCATGGATTCCAGGATGATCGGATTCTTGTCGTCGGACAGCGTGTCGCCGGTGGTGGTCTCCTTGAAGCCCACGATGCCGACGATGTCGCCCGCGCGCACTTCGTCAACGTCCTCGCGGTGGTTGGCGTGCATGCGCAAAATGCGGCCGACGCGCTCGCGCTTGCCCTTGGTCGAATTGTAGATATAGCTGCCCGTGCTGAGCACGCCCGAGTAGACGCGGATGAACGCCAGCTTGCCCACGAACGGGTCCGCCATGATCTTGAAGGCCAGCGCGGAGAAGGCCTCGTCATCCGACGCCTTGCGCTCTACCACCTTCTCGGAATCGTCCGCCGCCACGCCGGTGACCGGCGGGATGTCAACGGGCGAGGGCAGGAAATCCACGATCGCGTCGAGCAGCGGCTGCACGCCCTTGTTGCGGTAGGCCGTGCCGCACAAAACCGGCGTCATCTGGCCCTTGATGGTGGCGCTGCGGATGCCGGCCATGAGTTCCTCGATGGTCAGCTCTTCGCCTTCCAGGAACTTCTCCATCAGCACATCGTCGGTCTCGGCGACGGATTCCACGAGCTTCGCCCGGTATTCCTCCGCCTCGGCCACCATGTTCGCGGGAATGTCGGTTTCGTCGTGCTTGGTGCCCATCTCGTCGATGTAGATCTCGGCCTTCATCTTGAGCAGGTCGATCTGGCCGACAAACGAGGCTTCCGCGCCGATGGGCAGCTGAATGGGCACGGGGTTGGCGTGCAGGCGCTCCTTTATCATGGCGATCACGCGGTGGAAATCCGCGCCGGTGATGTCCATCTTGTTGACGAAGGCAAGCCGGGGCACGCCGTATTTCGTGGCTTGGCGCCAGACGGTCTCCGACTGGGGCTCCACGCCGCCCTTGGCGCAGAACACGGCGACGGCGCCGTCCAGCACGCGAAGGGAGCGTTCGACCTCGACGGTAAAATCCACGTGGCCGGGGGTGTCGATGATGTTGATTTGATGGCCGCGCCACTCGCAAGTGGTCGCGGCGGACGTGATCGTGATGCCACGCTCCTGTTCCTGCTCCATCCAATCCATCGTCGCCATGCCTTCGTGTACCTCGCCGACGCGGTGCACGCGGCCTGTATAATACAGGATGCGCTCCGTGGTCGTCGTCTTGCCCGCGTCGATGTGGGCCATGATGCCGATGTTCCTAACGTGATCCAGCGTGTGGGTTCTCGCCATTGTCGAAAGCCTCCTTTCGCGAATAATGTTTCATCGTATATGGTCGGTCTATCATATTCCCAGTTACCAGCGGTAGTGCGCGAACGCCTTGTTCGCCTCGGCCATCTTGTGCATATCCTCGCGGCGCTTGACGGCGTTGCCGGCGTTGTTGGCGGCGTCCATGATCTCCCCGGCCAGCCGGTCGGACATGGAGCGCTCGCCGCGCTTCCTGGAGAAGGTGATCAGCCAGCGGAGCGCCAGCGTCTGACGGCGCTCGGGGCGGATCTCAATGGGGACCTGGTAGGTGGCGCCGCCAACCCTTCGGGCCTTGACTTCCATCACAGGCATAATATTGGCGATCGCCGCGTTGAACACCTCGACGGCTTCTTTGCCGGTCTTCGAGGCGACCATCTCAAACGCGTCGTAGCACACGGACTGCGAAACGCCGCGCTTGCCATCGTACATCATCTGGTTGATGAGCTTCGTCACGATCTCCGACTTATACATCGGATCGGGCAGCACTTCCCGCTTGGGGATGAAACCACGTCTGGGCATAGTATTCCCTCCTAAATCTCTAAAAGCACGTACTGTCTGAAACCTTTGGATCAATCGGCCGACCCGCCTCCGGCATTTGGCGCTGCCGGAAAGCCCGGCTCATCCGCACGCTGCCCAAAAGATCCGCGTTCCTCAGACCCTTAGGGTGTAGTGCGAACGAGGCGGCGAGGGCCGATTACTTCTTGGGTCTCTTCGCGCCGTAGAGGGAACGGGCCTGCATGCGCTTGGCGACGCCCGCCGCGTCCAACGCGCCGCGGATGATGTGGTAGCGCACACCAGGCAGGTCGCGCACCTTGCCGCCGCGGATCAGCACAACCGAGTGCTCCTGCAGGTTGTGGCCGATGCCGGGAATGTAGCAGGTACCTTCGATCTGGTTGGTCAGGCGAACGCGGGCGATTTTGCGAAGCGCCGAGTTGGGCTTCTTGGGCGTCAGCGTCTTGACCGACAGGCAAACGCCCCGCTTCTGCGGACACTTCTGCAGAATGGGCGAATTGGATTTGACCGTTACCTTTTCCCTGCCTTGACGGATCAACTGGTTGATCGTGGGCATGGAAACACCTCCTTGATTCTTGGGTGGGTTCTATTCAATGCGACGCAACCCTCGTCACACGATAGCCTTTTTGATTCCCGCGGCCGCGGTGGGCACCTGGACGCCCGCGGCCTCGCCGAGGGCCGCCATCGAGTCCACCTCGACGACGGGCAGGTTCCGCTGCCGGGCCAGTTCGACGACCTTTTTGGTAATCAGGAGATCCGCGTCCAGCGCCACGAACACCATCTGGATCTCACCGGCCTCGATGGCCTTGGCCAGCCGCCTGGCGCCGACCACCCTTTCGCCGCGGCGAAGTTTTTCCAGCATGAGCGCATACCTCCCCCGGGTCCCGAACCCTATCAGAATACCATTGTGGCCCCGGTTTGTCAAATGAATTCTTGTAAACGCTGAGTTACGACAAATTTCCCAGGCGGATTCGTCCCCGCGCGGACTGGTTCGCACGCCGCCGCCGCTACTTTCAATCGTTCCCGTCGGCTTGCCGACGGGAACGGTTTCCGTCACCAGTGCGGACACTGGTGACGGAAACAAAACCGCCTGTCAGTGAACCGCCCGGAAATCCCGCAGGATTTCAGGCGCGCGCAGTTCTTCCCTTTTCGCTGAAAGACGCGAAGCGGATTTCAGCGACCCGCCTCTAGTACGCCTCGTGGATCTCCACGTTCTTGTAGCGCCTCATGCCGGTGCCCGCCGGGATCAGCTTGCCGATGATCACGTTCTCTTTGAGGCCCAGCAGCGGATCGGTCTTGCCCTTGATGGCGGCCTCGGTCAGCACGCGGGTGGTCTCCTGGAAGGACGCCGCGGACAGGAACGAGTCGGTGGCCAGCGACGCCTTCGTGATGCCCAGCAGCACGCGCTTCGCCGTCGCCGGGCGGCCGCCGCGCAGGATCGTCGCCTCGTTCTCCTGCTCGAACTTGAAGATGTCGACCAGCGCGCCGGGCAGCAGTTCGGCGTCGTTGGCGTCGTCCACCTTGACCTTGCGCAGCATCTGCCGCACGATGACCTCGATGTGCTTGTCGGCGATCTCGACGCCCTGGCGCCGGTAGACCGACTGCACTTCCTTGACCTGGTACTCCTGCACGGCCTTGACGCCCAGGATGCGCAGCAGGTCGTGCGGGTTGACCGATCCCTCGATCAGCTCGTCGCCGGCGTTCACCCGGTCGCCCTCCTGCACCTTGAGTTTCGAGCCGTAGTTCAGCGGGTAGCGCTTGACCTCGTGATCGTCCGAGGTGATCACCAGTTCGCGGCGCTTCTTGTTGTCGGTGGCGATGGAGGTCACGCCGGAAATCTCGGCCAGCGTCGCCTCGCGCTTGGGCTTGCGGGCTTCAAACAACTCCTCGACGCGGGGAAGGCCCTGGGTGATGTCGTCGCCGGTGGCCACGCCGCCGGTGTGGAAGGTGCGCATCGTCAGCTGCGTGCCGGGTTCGCCGATGGACTGCGCCGCGATGATGCCCACCGCCTCGCCCACGTCCACCAGCTTGCCGTTGGCCATATTGGCGCCGTAGCAGCGGGCGCACACGCCGTGCTCGTTGCGGCAGGTCAGCACGGAGCGGATGCTCATCTCCTTGATGCCGGCCTTCACGATCCGGTTCGCGACGTCGTGGGTGATCAGCTCGTTCAGCTTGACCAGCGTCTCGCCGGTGGCGGGATCGACCACGTCCTCCGCGGCCACGCGGCCCCGGATGCGGTCCTGGAAGGATTCGATGTTCTCGCCGTCGGAAATGATGTCCTGCACGGTCAGGCCGCGGACGCGCTCGCCCTTGGACTCAAAGCAATCGACCTCGCGCACGATGATATCCTGGGACACGTCCACCAGGCGGCGGGTCATGTAGCCCGAGTCGGCGGTGCGCAGCGCGGTGTCAGCCAGCGATTTCCGGGAGCCGTGAGAGGAGATGAAGAACTCGAGCACCGTCAGGCCCTCGCGGAAGTTGGCGCGGATGGGCAGCTCGATGATCTTGCCGGACGGCGACGCCATCAGGCCGCGCATGCCGGCCAGCTGGCGGATCTGGTTGACGGAACCGCGGGCGCCGGATTGCGCCATCATGTTGATCGGGTTGAACGCGTCGAGGGACGCCATGACTTCCTTGGTCACGTCGTTGGTCGCGGTCTCCCAGATGCGGATGACCGAGGTGTAGCGCTCGTTCTCGGACAGGCGGCCGCGCTTGAACTCGCGCTCGATGCGGTGCACCTGGGCTTCGGCGTCCTGCAGGATCTGGTACTTGGCTTCGGGCACCACGATATCGGCCACCGACACGGTGACCGCGCCGCGGGTGGAGAACTTGAAGCCCAGCGCCTTGATCTTGTCCAGCATCTGGGCGGTGATGGTCACGCCGTGGGTGCGGTAGCAGGCGTCGACGATCTTGCCCAACTGCTTTTTGTCGACCACGGTGTCGATCTCCAGCTTGAACATGTCGTCGATGGTCTTGCGCTCGATGGTACCCATGTCCTGCGGGATGGCCTCGTTGAAGATCAGGCGGCCGATGGTGGTCTCGACGATGCGGGAATGCCACTCGCCATTGATGTACTTGCGCAGGCGGATGTGGCAGCGCGCTTGCAGCGACAATACGCCCGTCTGGTAGGCCATCAGCGCCTCGTCGGTGTCGGTGAACAGCTTGCCCTCGCCCAGCGCGCCGTCGCGGATCTGGGTCAGGTAGTAGCAGCCCATGACCATGTCCTGGGTGGGCGATACGACCGGCTTGCCGTCCTGGGGCTTTAAGATGTTGTTGGCCGACAGCATCAGGAAGCGGGCCTCAGCCTGGGCTTCCATCGAAAGCGGCACGTGCACGGCCATCTGGTCGCCGTCGAAGTCCGCGTTGAACGCGGTGCAGACCAGCGGGTGCACCTTCAGCGCCTTGCCCTCGACGAGCACCGGCTCAAACGCCTGAATGCCCAGGCGGTGCAGCGTGGGCGCGCGGTTCAGAAGCACCGGATGATCCCGGATGACCTCCTCCAATACGTCCCAGACCTCGTTTTTCAGCCGTTCGACGGCCCTTTTGGCGGTTTTGACGTTGACGGCGGAACCCATGTTGACCAGCCGCTCGATGACGAACGGCTTGAACAGCTCCAGCGCCATCTCCTTGGGCAGGCCGCACTGGTACAGTTGCAGCGTGGGGCCGACCACGATGACCGAGCGGCCGGAGTAGTCGACGCGCTTGCCCAATAGGTTCTGGCGGAAGCGGCCCTGCTTGCCTCGCAGCAGATCCGACAGGCTCTTCAGTTGCCGCCCGCCCGCGCCGGTGACCGCGCGGCCGCGGCGGCCGTTGTCGATCAGCGCGTCGACGGCTTCCTGCAGCATGCGCTTCTCGTTGCGCACGATGATGTCGGGCGCGCCCATCTCCAGCATGCGCTTCAGGCGGTTGTTGCGGTTGATCACGCGGCGGTACAAATCGTTGAGGTCGGCGGTGGCGAAGCGACCGCCGTCCAGCTGCACCATCGGGCGCAGTTCCGGCGGGATGACCGGCACCACGTCCAGCACCATCCACTCCGGCTTGTTGCCGCTCTGGCGGAACGCCTCCACGACCTCCAGCTGTTTGACGATGCGGGTGCGCTTCTGCCCCTCGGTCTCGCGGCCGGACTCCTTCTTGGCCAGCTCGTTGATCTCCTCGCGCAAGCTTACCGAAAGCTCGTCCAGGTTGATCTCCCGGAGCAGCTCCCGGACAGCCTCGGCGCCGATGCCCACCCGGAACGCGTCCGGGCCGTACTCGGCAAGTTTCCTCTGGTACTCGGCCTCGTTCAGCAGCTGGTTCTTTTCCAGCGTGGTCTCGCCCTTGTCCAGCACGATGTAGCTGGCGAAGTACAGTACCTGCTCCAGCGCGCGGGGCGAAATGGACAGCAGCATGCCCATCCGGCTGGGGATGCCCTTGAAATACCAGATGTGGCTGACCGGCGCGGCCAGCTCGATGTGGCCCATGCGCTCTCTGCGCACCTTGGCCTTGGTCACTTCGACGCCGCACTTGTCGCAGATGACGCCCTTGAACCGGGTGCGCTTGTACTTGCCGCAGTTGCACTCCCAGTCCTTGGTGGGGCCGAATATGCGCTCGCAGAACAGGCCGTCCCGCTCGGGTTTCAGCGTGCGGTAGTTGATGGTCTCGGCCTTTTGAACCTCGCCGTGGGACCATTCGCGGATCTTCTCGGGAGAAGCCAGCCCGATCTGGATGGAATCGAGATTCGTCAAATTAAACAAGGACTTTTACCTCCTTTATCCTCGAAGCCGGGCGCGACGCCGCGGGTTTAGAAGTCGTCGTCCAGCAGGTCGTCGTCCAGCGAGAGGTCGTCGAAGTCGAAGCTCTCGGCGTCGATCTCCTCCTCGCCGAAGGACTCCTCGGGGGTGATCTCCACTTCCGCCTTGGGTTCGGGTTCGTTTACGACCTCGTCCTCCAGTTCGCGGATGGCGATCTCCTTCTTGTCCTCGCCCAGCACCTTGATGTCCAGCGCCAGCGACTGCAATTCCTTGATCAGCACCTTGAACGCCTCGGGGATGCCCGGCTCGGGGATGTTCTCGCCCTTGACGATGGCCTCGTAGGTCTTGACGCGGCCGATCACGTCGTCCGACTTGACGGTCAGGATCTCCTGCAGCACGCGGCTCGCGCCGTAGGCCTCCAGCGCCCAGACCTCCATCTCGCCGAAGCGCTGGCCGCCGAACTGCGCCTTGCCGCCCAGCGGCTGCTGGGTGACCAGCGAGTACGGGCCGGTGGAGCGGGCGTGAATCTTGTCGTCCACCAGGTGGTGGAGCTTCAGCATGTACATGTAGCCGACGGTGACGGGGTTGTCGAACCGATCGCCGGTGCGGCCGTCGTAGACCCAGATCTTGCCCTCGTGGCCGATACCGCACTTGCTGAACTGGATGGCGGGCTTGCCGTCCTCGTCGAACAGCGGCTCCCCGGTGATCTGGCCGGCGGCGGTCAGGCACTTTTGGATGTCGTCCTCGCGGGCGCCGTCGAAGACCGGCGTGGCCACGTACCAGCCCAGCGCCTTCGCGGCGAGGCCTAAGTGAACTTCCAGCACCTGGCCGATGTTCATGCGGCTGGGCACGCCCAGCGGGTTCAGCACGATGTCGAGCGGCGTGCCATCCGGCAGGAAGGGCATGTCCTCCTCGGGCAGAATCCTGGACACGACGCCCTTGTTGCCGTGGCGGCCGGCCATCTTGTCGCCGACGGAAATCTTGCGCTTCTGCGCGATGTAGACGCGCACCATCTGGTTGACGCCGGGCGACAGCTCGTCCTTGTTCTCGCGGGTGAACACCTTCACGTCCACGATGATGCCGAATTCGCCGTGGGGCACGCGGAGGGAAGTATCGCGGACCTCGCGGGCCTTGTCGCCGAAGATCGCGCGGAGCAGCCGCTCCTCGGCGGTCAGCTCGGTCTCGCCCTTCGGGGTCACCTTGCCCACCAGGATGTCGTTGGCGCGCACTTCCGCGCCGATGCGGATGATGCCGCGCTCGTCGAGGTCGCGCAGCGCGTCCTCGCCGACGCCGGGGATGTCCCTCGTGATCTCCTCCGGCCCCAGCTTGGTATCGCGGGCCTCGGATTCGTACTCCTCGATGTGGATGGAGGTGTAGACGTCCTCCTTGACCAGCTTTTCGCTGATCAGGACGGCGTCCTCGTAGTTGTAGCCCTCCCAGGTCATAAAGCCGATCAGCACGTTGCGGCCCAGCGCGATCTCGCCCTCGTCGGTGGAGGGGCCGTCGGCGATGACGGTGCCCTTTGTGACGATCTCGCCTTCTTTGACGATCGGGTGCTGGTTGATGCAGGTGCCCTGGTTGGACCTTGCGAACTTTGACAGCCGGTAGCTGTGCTCCGGGCCGCCCTGCGGCCGGATCACGACCTCGCCGGCGGTGACGCGCTTCACCACGCCGTCCTCCTTGGCGAGGGTGACCACGCCGGAGTCGCAGGCGGCCTTGTACTCGATGCCGGTGCCCACGATGGGCGCCTGCGGCACCAGCAGCGGCACCGCCTGGCGCTGCATGTTGGAACCCATCAGCGCGCGGTTGGCGTCGTCGTTCTCGAGGAACGGGATCATGCCGGTGGCGACGGAGATCAGCTGCCGGGGGCTGACGTCGATGAAGTCCACCTGGTTCCGGTCGACCTCGACGATCTCCTCGCGGCGGCGGACGGTGACGCGCTCCTTGACAAAGGCGCCGTTCTCGTCCAGCATCTCGTTGGCCTGGGCGATGACGAACTGATCCTCCTCGTCGGCGGTCATGTAGATGATCTCGTCGGTGGCCCTTCCGGCCTCCCGGTCGATGCGGCGGTACGGGGCCTCGATGAAGCCGTACTCGTTGATGCGCGCGTAGGTGGCCAGCGAGCCGATCAGGCCGATGTTCGGGCCTTCAGGCGTCTCGATGGGGCAGATGCGCGCGTAGTGGGAGTAGTGCACGTCGCGGACGGCGAAGCTGGCGCGGTCGCGGTTGAGGCCGCCGGGGCCCAGCGCCGACAGGCGGCGCTTGTGGGTCAGTTCGGCCAGCGGGTTCGGCTGATCCATGAACTGAGAAAGCTGGGAGGAGCCGAAGAACTCCTTGATGGCCGCGGACACCGGGCGGATGTTGATCAGGTCCTGCGGGCGCACCTTGTCCAGGTCCTGAATCGCCATGCGCTCCTTGACCACGCGCTCGAGCCGCGAAAGGCCCACGCGGATCTGGTTCTGCAAGAGCTCGCCCACCGAGCGCAGCCGGCGGTTGCCCAAGTGGTCGATGTCATCGATCTCGCCGACGCCGTGGAAGAGGCCCACCTGGTAGCTGGCGGAGGCCACGATGTCGTCCACCAGGATGTATTTTGGGATCAGCTTTCCGAGGTTGTCCTTGAGGAGCTGAATGAACGGCAGGCCGTCGGCTCTCGCGGATTTGCACAGCTCCAGCAGCACCTTGAGGTGCACGCGCTCGGGCAGACGAACCACTGCCGGGTCGTACTGCTTGTACAATTCGGGGTCGTAGTCCTTCATGAACGCGTCGAACTGCACGAAGTTGTTGCCGATCACCTTGAGGGCGCGGCCTTCGCTGGTGCGGATGACGACGGCGTTGACGCCCGCGTCCTGGATCTCCTGGGCCTTCTCGCGGGAGATGGTCGCGCCCTTTTCCACCAGGATTTCGCCGGTGTAGGGGTTCGTCACGTCCTCCTCGGCCGTTTGTCCGGAGAGGCGGCGGGCGATCGCCAGTTTTTTGTTGAATTTGTAGCGGCCCACGCGCGCCAGGTCGTACCTCTTGGGGTCGAAGAACAGCGAATTGATCAGGTTGGTCGCGGAATCGACCGACGGCGGCTCGCCGGGGCGCAGCTTATTGTAAATCTCGATCAGCGCCTGCTCGCGGCGGGACTTCGCGCGGCCCTCGCGATCCTCAGCGGAGGCGTCGCGGGCGATGGTGGCGGAGACGCGCTCGTCATCGCCCAGCATGTCGATCAGCACCGCGTCGGTATCGTAGCCCAGCGCGCGGAGCAGCACCGTGATCGGCAGCTTCCTCGCCCGGTCGATGCGGGCGTAGATGACGCCGTTGGAGTCGGTCTCATACTCGATCCACGCGCCGCGGTTGGGGATCATCGTGCAGGAGAACAGGTTCGCGCCGGTCTTGTCGATGCTCTTCGCGTAGTAGACGCCCGGCGAGCGGACAAGCTGGGACACGATCACGCGCTCCGCGCCGTTGATGATGAACGTGCCGTTCTCGGTCATCAGCGGGAAGTCGCCCATGAAGACTTCGCTCTCTTTGATTTCGTGGGTCTCGGTGTTGGTCAAGCGCACCGTGACCTTCAGCGGCGCGGCGTAGGTGGCGTCGCGCTCCTTGCACTTTTCAACGGTGTACTTCGGGTTGTCGTCCAGCGAGTAGTCGATGAACTCCAGGATCAGGCTCTCGGAATAGTCGGTGATCGGAGAGACATCCCTGAGCACCTCGCGGAGGTCCTCCTTCAGGAAGTGCTGGTAGGAATTCTTCTGAATCTCGATCAGATCGGGCACCGGCAGCGATTCCTTGATGCGGGCGAAGGTCATGCGCGTGCGCCGACCCATCTGCACCTCGTGCTCGTTGCAAATCCGCGCCGTATTTCCCATGTGAGTTCACCACTCCTTTTCTAAGGTCGAACAGGTTCGCGGCCTGACGCCGCCAATCCGGAAGAAATCGAGGAAAAGGTGTAAAATTTTTGCGACCGCCCCTATTGCACTTTTGGCCCGCAGGGTGTACAATACCGTCCAAGGAGCCCTCGGGAGCCGGGAAGGCGCGCAAGCAGGTAAATTGCCCATACTAGTGCAATTATTCATGATAGCACCAATTGCAAGCCCTGTCAAGCGGCGCGCATTATTTTTTTGACCTTTTTTCTCCCAAAAAGGCCGTTTTTTTCATTTTCGGGGCCTCAAACGGGGGCTTGAGCCTCCTTCAAGCCTTCAAGGAGCCATAGCGCGCCCGCTCCCAAAACTCCGCCGCGCATCTTTCAAAAATGAATGAAATCCTGCAAAATCATTCCGATCTTGCAGGATTTCAGCTTTATACTTGAAGCCGTGCCTATCCTTTCCCCTTGACGCCGCCCAGTTTCTGGTTCTTCAGGATGTCCGACTGGTAGGAGAACACGCTCTCCCTCCGGTCTGCGGCGGCGGTCAGCGCGAAGCGGATCATCTCGTCCAGCAGCTTTCCAAACTTCAGGCCCAGCGGCTCCCACAGGTAGAAGGCGAGCGACCCGGGGATGGTGTTGATCTCGCCCACGTAAAGGGAATCGTCCTCCCCGTCCAGCATGAAGTCGACGCGCACCACGCCCTTGCAGTCCAGCGCGCAGAAGATATCCAGCGAGAGCGCCTTGATGCGCTCGGCCGTCTCCTCCGGGATGGGCGCGGGGATCAGCCGCTGCAGCGACTGCATGCCCTTGCCGCCCTTGGCCCGGCGCAGGTACTTGTCGCTGAAGTCTACCAATTCATCGCCGCCCAGCGGCATCTCGAGTTCCGACGCGCGGACCTCCTCGCCGTAGCCCAGCACCGAGCAGTTGACCTCCCGGCGCTTGACGACGCCCTTCTCGACCAAAATGCGCCGGTCGAAGGAGGCGGCCACGTCCAGCGCGTCCTCAAGGCTCGCCCGGTCATTCGCCCGCTTGATGCCGATGGAGGAGCCGAGGTTCGCCGGCTTGACGTAGACCGGGTAGGGCAGCGCGCCCTCGATCTTTGCGATACAGGCGGCGCGGTCCTTCTTCCAGGACGCCCGGTCGATCCAGGTGTCGGGCAGCACCGGGAAGCCGCAGGATCTGAACAGCTGCTTCATCGCGATCTTGTCCATGCCCACGGCGGAACCCATCACGCCCGAGGAGGTGTAGGGCACGTCCATCATCTCCAGCATGCCCTGCAGCGTGCCGTCCTCGCCATTCATGCCGTGGAACGCGAGCAGCGCCACGTCGGCGGAGGCCACCACCTTCCCGCCCTTCTGGAACAGCCCGCGCTTTTCGTTGAGATCGATCAGCATCAGCCTCCCGCCGTCGGCGGTGGGCAGCACCTTCCGCGCCTGGGCGGGGTCGAAATTCGGGTAGAAGGAGATGTCCTTCAGCCGCTCGCCCACGTACCACGAGCCGTCCCGCGCGATGTAGACCGGGAATGCGTCGTATTGGTCCGGATCCAGCGCGCCCAGCGCCTGAATGCCGGTGATGATCGATACGTCATGCTCGCAGGAACGGCTGCCAAACAGCACCGCAACGCTCAGCTTCACCAAAAAGCCCCCTTTAGATAGTCGCCAGAAACAGCCAAACCAGAAGTTACTCCAGCGATTTCACATAGACTTGACAAGGATTCCATTCATCCCATAAAGTTGGCAGACATTCAAGTTCTTTAAAACCCATACTTTGATAAAATGCATTCGTCTTATCGTATTCATCATAATGTCCGCTCTGAACCGTTTTTACCTGGAGAAAAGAATAACCTTTTTCTTTTGAGTAGCCCTGGAGCGCAAAGAACAGTTCTTTCCCGATTCCTTTGCGATGGCACTCTGGCATTACGCCCATTACATAAACTTCGGCGGCAAACCGGCTGGTTTCTTTTAATGCAGCAAACCCCAACGCTTTTCCGCTTTTGATCCACGCCCAGAAGGGCATCCTTTTGCTCTCTTCGATGTACTTCTTTGTGCTGTCGGGCAATCCAAACCAATCGGGCAGGTTATTCAATATCGAACAGGCTATCTCTTCCTTTTCCTTCTCATCTTCGATAAAGGCGATCATTTGGTTTCTACCCTTTCATACCCTGCTGTGATTGGCTTCAACCCTCCGAATAGTTGTCGGGCAGGTCGTTCTCAAACAGGATCACGTCGCCCGGCTGCGCGACGCGGGCGATCACCGCCTTGGCCTCCTCGAGGCTGGCGACGGTGTGCAGCTGATTCTCGTCGAAGTCCACCGATTGGAGGCCCTGGGCGATCGGCCGGGTGCGCTTAGGGCCCACCAGGATCGCCACGTCGGCCACCGCGCCCATCTGCTGGCCGAACCGGCAGTTGAGCTCCTCCTCCTTCTCGCCCTGTTCGACGAGGCCGGGGGTCACCACCACGTGCCGGCCGGGAAAGCTCTTCAGCACCTCAAAGGCCGCCGCCGCGCCGGAGGGGTTGGCGTTGAACGCGTCGTCGATCACGGTCATGCCGCCCGCGCCTTCGAGCAGCTGCAGCCGGTGCTCGACCGGCTGGGCGCGGGAAACGCCGCGCGCGATCTCCTCCATCGTCATGCCCAGTTTTTTCGCCACCGCGCAGGACAGCACGATGTTCTGGATGTTGTGCTTGCCGAGCAGCTTCGTCTCGCACCGCACGCGGCCGCCCGCGCCGTCCGACAGCGTGAAGCGGCTGCCGGAGGGGCCGACGGTGATGTCCTCCGCGTACATGGACAGGTACCCCGAGCCCAGCCCGGCGCGGTACTTCTCGCACTTGGCGCGGGCGAACAGTTTATCGCACCAGCCGCCGCCGTCCGCGCCGAAGAAGGCCGCGCCGCCCGGCTCCAGCCCCTCGATCAATTCGAACTTGGTGCTGGCGATGGTCTCGATCGTGTGCATCGTCTCCAGGTGCTGCTCGCCCACGCTGGTAATCACGCCGTACTTCGGCCCCACCAACTCGCACAGCTCCCGGATGTCCCCCTTGTGGCGCGCGCCCATCTCGGCGATGAACACCTGGTGGTGGGGTTCCAGCTGGGTGCGGATGACCTTCGTCAGCCCCATCGGCGTATTGAAGCTGGAGGGCGTGGCCAGCACGCTGTATCTTTCGGAGAGGATCGAAGCCAGGATGAACTTGGTGGAGGTCTTGCCGTAGCTGCCGGTGATGCCGATCTTGATGAGGTCGGGCCGGGCTTTCAAAACCCGCTGGGCGTCGGTAAAGAAGTAGCGGTTGACGCGCTGCTCGACCGGCTGCATCATGTGGCCCGCGGTCAGCGCCAGGTACGGGATGCCCGCGAACAGCAGGTACGGCGGCACGCCCAGCCAGCCCAGCAGCAGCGTCGCGGCGAGCGCAAGCAGGCATGTGGCGGCGAACAGCCGCACCATCCGAGGCGTCCAGGCCAGCGGCTTCTTGGGCGGGGTGATGTATTGGGTCTCGTTGAGCCGCCACGCCGCCGCCGAGAAGCCGACCAGCACCAGGACGGTGGACACCGCGCCGGCCGCGTCGCGGTTCATGAGCAGCGAAAGGATGATCGGCAGCAGCAGTTTTGCCACCACCGCGGTCACGCCGATATTGAGCGTCCAGCCCAAGAGCTTATCCCGGTTCTTGCCCAGCCATCGGCTGTAGCCGTCCAGCTGATAGCTCTCCAGCTGCAGCATGTGCAGGTAATAGCGGGTGGTGATCGCGGAGATCGCCGCTACCAGGACCGATTCGATTGCGTCTAGCCAACTCAAGCGTTCGACTCCTCCAAGAACTTCATCACGATCGCGCGGAAATCCGGGTAGCGGTCCAGGTAGGCGAAGTGCCCCGCGCCCCCAAACACGACCAGCCCGGCGTCCGGGATCTCCTTCTCCATGACCTGCCCCATCCACAGCGGCGTCTCGGTATCCTTCGCGCCCCAGATGAGCAGCGCCGGGGACTGGATCTTTGGCAGATACGGCCTCAGGTCCTGCTGGATGACCCGGTTGAACGTGGGCCGCATGCCTTTTGACAGCGCGCGGTAGTCGGCGGAGCCGAACTTCTGGATCAGCGCCTCCCGGAAAGCGTCCACCCTTCGCTCGCCGAACAGCGCCCGGGCCGGGGCGGATTCCACGGCGCCTTTCAGCACCTTGTACAGCCTAGAGCGCGCCTTCCGCTTTTTCGAAGCCTCGCGCCTCAGCCCCGCGGCGCCGGTCAGCACCAGCTTCCCGGCCAGCTCCGGGTATGTGGCGGATAGGAGGATCGCCACCCGGCCGCCGAAGGAGTGGGCAACGATGTCCACGCTTTCCAACTTCAATTGGCGTAGAAACGCGGCGGTAAGTTCCATATATTCGGTGACCGACCAAGGCTGGGCCGGTTCCGGCGAGCGCCCGAAGCCCGGGAAGTCCATCGCGATCACCTCGCGGGATGCCGAAAAATCCCGGATCACCGGCAGCCAGCTCTCGATTTTTCCACCCCAGCCGTGCAAAAGCAGGAGCGGCTTGCCCGCTCCCTGCCTTTCGTAGTACACCCGCTGCCCGCCGGATTCAAAAAACATCGGTTCACCACCGAAAAAGATTATATCGCATCCCTTGAGAAAAGGAAAGTGCTTTTCTTCGCGCGCCCTCCGGGCGCTGGCGCATGAAATCCGCCTACGCAGCTTTCCTGCGCATTGAGAGCGGGCCGGTTCCCTGAAATCCCGCGGGATTTCCGTGCGGGAACGCTTTCCCATTCGCTCGCGCTCGGTGGGAAAGCCAAATCCGCCGCGCGGGTCGCCGGATTTGATTGGGCGCTCATTCGCTCACCAGAAACGGGTCGTTCTCCGGGTGCGCCTCGGGCAATTGCTCGCAGGCCATCACCAGCGCGTCCTCGTTGTTGTCCGCGTAGTAGCGCTTGCGGAAGCCGACCTCCACAAAGCCCAGCTTTTTGTACAGGCCCTGGGCGACGAGGTTCCCTCGCCTGACCTCCAGCGTCATGTAGCGGACGCCGGTGTCGGCGGCCAGCTGCATCAGCGCCCGCGCAACGCGTTCGCCCAGCCCCTCGCCCCGCCTATCCTCGCGGACGGCGATGTTGGTCACGTGGGCCTCGTCCAGCACCAGCCACATCCCCGCGTAGGCCACCGGCACGCCGTCCTCCCGGGCGACCAGGTAGCGGGCGCAGCGGTTTTCCGTCACTTCCTGGATAAACGCGTCGCGGGACCAGGGGATCGCGAAGCTCTGTTTTTCGATCTCGTGAACCGCGTCCACGTCCTGAAGGGTCATAAGGCCTGTTTCGATCATGCCGTCTCTCCCCGGTGTGCGTCCCGCTCCCGCTCCGCCTGCGGCTTTCTGAGGTAGATGGGCGTGAGCCGCTCGCCCGACAGCCTCAGCCCCGGGTCCGCCTCGGCCAGGTAGCAGGCCGCGTCCGCGCGGAGGCAGGATAAGTGAGGTTTTGCGATGACCGCCCGCTCCCCCAGCGCCTGTTCAATGGCCGCCGCATGGATGCCCACGCCGTCGCCGGTGAACAGGTATCGCCCATCCCCGGGCAGCGTGGAAAGGAAGTCCGTCAGGTTCATCGCCGCGTCCTCCGCGAGCCGAACCGGCAGCGCCCCCGCGGAAAACCGGAACCGCGCGCAGTAGACCTGGCCGCGCCGGGCGTCCAGAATCGGGCAGATCTCGCCGTCAAAGCCGAAAGCCCCCGCCGCCAGCGCCTGGAGCGCGTCCACCCGGGCGCAGGGGATGCCCCGCGCCATCGCAAACCCCTTGGCCGCGCACACGCCGATGCGCACGCCGGTGAACGACCCCGGCCCCGCCACTGAGGCGACCAGCTCCACATCCGCCATCGTGAGGCCGCAGGCGGTGAGCGCCTGATCCGCCATCGGCATCAGCGCCTCGGAGTGGGTCAGCCCCACGTCCGCGGTCGCGGAGTACCGGGGCCTTCCGTCCCGCCACAGGCAGACGCCCGCCACCGGCCCGGAGGTGTCGATTCCCAGGATGGTCATTTCAAGCCTCCCATGCGCGATGCGCCCGCAAACACAGACATGATAAGACGAACAACGAGTAGCACATCCTTACACTTCCCACGGGCGCAAAGCGTCCGTTATCGCCGCCGCCCGGCCTTCCATGCCGACGAGGTTCAGCCGGATCGCCCGCTCGTCCTCGCCCTCGCCGCGCTCGAGGAACGCCTCCGCGCGGGGGACGAGGCCCATGCCGGGGAACGGCCACTCGATCAGCGCGATCCAGTTCCCGCCGGTGAATTCGTCAAGACCCGCCGCGTAGAACTCATCCTCATCCTCGAGCCGGTACAGGTCGAAGTGGCAGACGCTGCCGTAGGGCTGCATCAGCGTGAAGGTCGGGCTGGGCATCGGCCCCGAAACCCCCAGAGACCGGGCCGCGCCCCGGGCCAGCACGCTCTTGCCCGCGCCCAGGCCGCCCGAGATCAGAAGGCTGTCGCCCGGCTTCAACAGCGCGCCCAGCGCCGCCCCAAACGCCGACGTGTCCCCCTCAGAATGCGTCCGGTACATTGCCCCTCCAATTATCCGTGCAATAGCGGCGACAGGCGCTTGTAGAGCAGCGCCGTGACGCCGCACAGCGCCACGCCCTTGATCAGGTTGAACGGAATCGTCGCCAGCAGGATCAACTTCCACAGGCTGTCGATGGCCGGGATGATGGCCGCCATCATGCCGATGATCGCCTCCACCGGCACGCCCATCGCGTCCCTGTAGAACGGGATCAGGATGTAGTAGTTGGCCAGCGCGCCGACCGCCGTCATCAAAAGGATGCCCATCGTCATGCCGATCAGCGCGCCCTTCAGCGTGCGCTGCCTGCGGTACCACAGCGACGCGCACAAGACCAGCGACGAGGACACCAGAAAGTCCGCCAGTTCCCCGACCATGTTGCTGTCGGAGTTGATGCAGCCCACCAGGTCCTTGATGAACACGATCACCATGCCGGCGGCCGGTCCCATCGAAAACCCGCCCAAGAGCGCCGGAAGCGTTGAAAAATCCAGCTTGTAGATCGGCGGGAAGATCGGGATGCCGGGGATCAGGAACAGGATGGCCGCCGCCGCGCTCAGTACGCCGATCCGGGTGATGCGCTTCGTATGGTTTGTCACAATGCATTCTCCTCTCACGATAAAGCCCCTGCATAACCGTTCGCAGGGGCCTTTGCGGCGCGTGGGAGAAACACCTTCTTCCATCCAGACTTAAGCGACATCGTCGCATCACTGTCGGCTCCGGAATTTCACCGAATCGGCCTTTCGGCTCGCGGGCTGTACCGCCGGTGGGGATTCTCACCCCGCCCTGAAGACGTTTATGCTATTGTGGCACCTATATTATGCGCGCATCTCCGCTTTGTCAACGGAGAAAAGGTTATTTTCCGGTACGCCCGAGGAGATGCCAAGAAGCCAGACTGCCGTCAACCTTCGTCCATTTCAATCGTTTCCGTCGACCCGCGCGCTTCTCCAGGCTTCATTCATTCCCACCGACCCGTGCGGTGGGAATGCGTTTCCGGAACCAGTGCGAACACTGGTGGAGGAAATAATACCGCCCGTCAGCGGGCCGCCCGGAAATCCCGCAGGATTTTAGGCCCGCGCAGTCCTTTCTATCGCGTTGAAAGACGCCGCAGCGGATTTCAACGCCCAATGATGGCCGGGCCGACCGGGCGGACGCTGAGCTGAGTCACGGCGCCCTTTCCGAACACGGCGTTCATGCGAGCGGCGTATTCGTCCATCAGATCGAGGGGTACGAAGGCCAGGATCGTGCCCGCGAACCCGCCGCCGTGGATGCGCCATGCGCCGCGGCCCTCAAGCATCCTCCGGCTGAGTTCCAGCGCCAGCGCCATCTCCTGGTTGTCGCTGCCCGGCACGTAGAGGTTCTGAAGGAGCTTCCAACTGCTCTCGCCGGAGGCGATGATGCCTTTGAAGAAGGCGGGAAGGTCGTCTTTTTTCAGCGCCTCCACCATGTGCGGGATGCGCGCGTCCTCGTCGTAGAAGTGCAGCGCGCGCAAAATCGCCCGGTCGGGCACCCTGCCCTTGAGGGACGGGATGGCCTTTTCGAACACATCTTGCGGGATCTCCCGGAGCGCCGTGCCGCCCAGCAGCGCCGCCACCTGCTTCATCTCCACCGGGATGGCCGCGTAATGGCTGGTGAGGTTTCCGTGCTCGCCGCCGGCGGACACTACCGCCATCGCGTAGCCCTTCTTCGAGAAGTCGTAGGGGATGGCCTCGATCACCGCGTCCGGATCCTTGAAGTCCATGGTGACGAGGCCGCCCACCGAGGAGGCCATCTGGTCCAACAGGCCGCTGGGCTTTCCGAAGTAGTGGTTCTCGGCGTACTGGGCGATCAGCGCGCGGGGCTCGGCGGAGAGCTTGCCGTCGCCGAACAGCGCGTCAAACAGCGACACCAGCATCACCTCGAACGCCGCCGACGAGGACAGCCCGCTGCCCTTGAACACGGTGGAGGTCACGCATGCGTCCATGCCCCCGATCGGATGCCCCAGCGCCGACAAACGGGCGGCCACGCCGCGGATCAGCGAGTGGGTGGTCTCATACTCTTGGGGGGTGGCCTCAAGCTCGTTCAGGTCGACGACGAAGGGCTTCTCAAACCCCTCGGAGTACAGCGTGACCCGCTTGTCCGCCCGCTTCGACGCGGCGGCCACGGTGTCCAAATTGATGGCGGCGGCCAGCACGCGGCCGTGGTTGTGGTCGGTATGGTTGCCCGCGATCTCGGTGCGCCCGGGCGCGGACGCGAAGATCAGTTCCTCCGCGTCGCCGAATGCCTTCCGGTGCGCCTCGGCCAGCGCCTGGTAGCGCCGGGCCTGGCGCGCCTCGTCGCCGGGATAGGCCTTTGCGAACGCCTTCGCCGCCTCGGGGGTCGAAAGAAAATCAATCATCTGCCTCGTGTTCATTCGGGTACCGCTCCTTGCAATCAAAAAGTTGGCGCGCGCCTTCCGCCCGCCGGATGGCTGACTCCGGTCCGTGCGCCCTCCGCGGCTTTCAAATCATTCCCACCGACTTGTCGGTGGGAATAAAGTTTCCATAACCAGTGCGCACACTGGTGGAGGAAACAAACCCTTAAGTCAGTGCGCCGCCCGGAAATCCCGCAGGATTTCAGGCGCGCGCAGTTTTCCCCTTCTCGATGAAAAACCGCCGCAGCGGATTTTCATCGACCTTGCCTTCCTTCCACAACCCCCGCGCCCCGGAACGCATCCCGGAGCGTCAAAAACACGCACTTCACGTCCATCCGGAAGGAGAGCTTGCAAGCGTACTCGCCGTCCAGCCGCGCCTTCACGTCGATGGGCAATTCGTCGCGGCCGTTGACCTGGGCCCAGCCGGTGAGGCCGGGGCGCAGGTCGTTGGCGCCCGCCTCGTCGCGCTTTGCGATCAGGTCGAACTGGTTCCAGAGCGCCGGGCGGGGGCCGACAAAGCTCATCTCGCCCCGGAAGATGTTGATGAGTTGCGGCAGCTCGTCCAGGCTGGTTTTGCGCAAAAAACGCCCGCTGTGCGTAATGTAGGCGTAGGGGTCGGTCAGCAGGTGCGTGGGCACATCCTTGGGCGTGCCCATGCGCATGGTCCTGAATTTCAGGATCATGAAATGGTTCTTCCCCCGTCCCACGCGCTTTTGCCGAAAGAACACAGGCCCCTTCGAATCCAGCTTGATCCACAGCGCGATCAGCGCGCCGGGGAGAAGCAGCACAATCAGCGCGGCCAGCGAGAGCGTCCAGTCGAGTGCCCGCTTGAGGTGTCTTTTGTACATGGCGATAGTATAGCACCTGCCGTGCCATGTGACAAGGTGCGAACGCATTTTCACCCGCCGCCATAGGATACAGCGCGGGTAAACCCGCGAATCGGGCGAGGCGGCCGCCCACGCCGCCCGCCGAGTTTAGAAGGAGGAGTCGCGATGTCCTTTTTCAGCTACAAGAACGCAAACTCCGACCAATGCCCCGGCTCAATCGTTGGAAGCGCCTTGACGGGACTGACGGAGAAAATCTGTGTACAAGTGAAAAATGTCTTCGACGCCTGCTTGCAACAGGAACAACTGGACGACGTAGTGATTACCGTTTCCGACATCGTTCCCCTGCTGCCCAACCCTGAAAACGGGTGCCAGGTGACCGGCCACCCCTGCAGCTGCAACGTCCACGGCTGCCAAGCGCACTGCACTTGCGGTGTCAACGGCGTTCTTACATTTCCGGAAGCCCTGGAAGCCGCGCGCAACAGCCCCGAACCGCTGCCGGCTCCCTGCGGGCAATGGACGTTCGTCAGCTGCCGGTCGGCTTCAACCTGCGGCCGCATCCACGACCTGACCATCGACCGGCTGATCGACCGGCCGCAATTCGCCCGGGTGAAGGCGACGGTGGACATCCCGATCGACGTGATCTTCGTCGACGCCCGGTGCCAGGAGTTTATCGGCCACGGCAAGCTGAGCGTCGATAAGGATGTGCTGCTGTCTATCCCGGAGGAGTCGATCGTGCCCTTCACGCTGGAGAGCATGGTCTCGGCCATCTGCGTGAGCGGCGAATACATCGGCAACTGCCAATTCGAGATCACCATCTGCGTGACGGTGGTGCTGAAGATTCTGGCCGAAGTGGACCTGATGATCCCGACCTTTGGCTTCTGCGAGATCCCGCCCTGCGAGGAATTCGCGGAAAATGTGTGCGACGAGTTCTTCTCGCTGCCGCTGTTCCCCCGGCGCAACTGCGCCAACATGCCGACCGGCTCGACGCCCATCTGTCTCACGCCGACCAGTAGCACGGGCGTGATGGGCGCGACCGTTTCCGGCATGTGCACCTGCTCCAACTGCGGCACCACGATGGGCGCGATGGGCACGCTCTGCCCCCGCTGCGGCCGCACGATGACCTCCACCATGTGACGCGCGCGCCAAGGTAGGACACTGTCTCGCCCACAGCGGCGCGGGATTGGGATCGCGCCGATGAACGGCGGCCGAACCCCGCGCGAAAAGACCGCCGCGACGGCGAAAGAATGTCCGGATTTGGTGCCCTGCCGCGCGCCAGCGCCCGCCCTCGCGCCGCCGGCAACACTCCAGGAGGCGGGGCGGTTCAGATAGGCGCCGGAAATTGAAGCGAAAAACCCTCACGAAAGCCTCCGGCGCCAGTATACATCGGGACGCGCGCCGCCCCTGACGGGGCGGCGCGCGTCCATAGGGCGCTTCAATGCGAAGGGGAGGCGGCCCGCCCAACGCGCGGAACTGTTTCCCCCCGCCGGTGCTCCCAAAGAACGAACGGACCAAAAACGAACGGCGGCGATGGCCTACGAACGAGGAGGGCATTCCATGAGCGTGGAGTTGATTCTGCAGCTCCTTCAGACCGCGTCGGTGGTGCTGGCGATGGCGGTCGCGGCGGGCACCATCCGCGGGCGCGGCAACGAAAAGACCGTGTCGCTGACCAAGATGCAGATGGACATCGAGTATATCAAGCAGCGCGTCGAGGGCTTCGACCGGCAGTCCGACAGGATATCCGACCTCGAGGCCTGCTGCAAGACGCTGACGAAGCGCCTGGACGACCACCTGTGGCTGGAACACGGCTGCAAGAAGGATGGCGAGCGGGAGTGACGCGCCCCGCTCCGGCCCAGATTCAGGCCGCCTTGTCCGCACTGGGATCTGCACTCCGGCCCGCACGGAACGCTTCTCTGGATATGCATAACGGCGGTATTAGCCGCCGCCCTCGCGCTGGAGCTTCTCCACCAGCCGCCGGATGCGCTCGCGGGCCTCGGTTTCCAGCTGCAGCGCCTGCTCCTGGGAGGGCGTCCCGTCGCCCATCAGCTGCACGAACTGGCTGACCTTGAGGCCCAGCGCCTCCTGCATGTCCTGGTCGGAGCCCCGGGGGCTGACCAGGTAATAGCAAAGCAGCGAATCTTTGTGGCCGATCCGGTGGGCGCGGTCCTCCGCCTGGGCGTGCACCGCGGGCGACCAGTCCAATTCGCCGAACACCACGCACGTGGCCCGCTGCAGGTTGAGCCCGGAGGCCGATCGAAGCGACACGCAGCACAGGTTGGTCTTGCCGTCCATAAACCTGGAGATTGCCGAATCCTTCTCGAAGTCGGTCTCCCGCCCGGTGATGAAGACCGGGTGGTGCGCCTTGAGTTCATTTTTATAGATGTCCATCACCGCGTGGTGGTGGGCGAACAATAGAACGTTCTCTCCCCCATCCAGCAGCGCTGAAACGAAGGCCGCCACATAAGGAGCCTTGGCGATGCCGGTGGCCTGCCGCTGTTTCTGGCAGATGTCGTCCTCGGCCAGCGCCCGGGCGGAGGCGTCGGTCAGCGCGGGCAAAAGCCGCACCTTGTCCATCACCGGCCGCATCAGTTCCCGGTAGACCCCGTCGTCCCAGTCGATCTCCTGCACCAGCCGCCGCTTGGGGGGCAGTTCCGTCAGCACCTCGGCTTTGGTGCGCCTGAGCATCAGCCCCTCGCGCCGGAGGTGCTCGCCCAACAGCTCCGGCTTCGCCACGATGTAGCTGTTGTAGCCGTAGCACCATTCCCGGGAGAAGCTCTCCCAGCTGCCCAGAAAGTGGAAGTCCAGGATGTTGACTACGTTCCAGATCTCGCCGCCGTGGTTGTAGATCGGCGTGCCGGAAAGGCCGATCACGCTGTCCGCCGGGGACGAGACGAGACTGGCGGCGGAATACTTCTCGGTGCCCGAGTGGCGCAGCTCCTGGATCTCGTCGAAGATCACCGTGCGGAAACCGCACTCGGGCAGCGCCTTCTTCCAGCCGCGGAGCAGCAGATAATGCACGATGTAGATGTCCGCCTCCGGCAATTCGTAGGGCGTGAGGCCGCGCAGCACGTGCACCCGCACGCCGCCCGGCAGCTTCAGAAAGCGCTCCGTCTCCCGCTGCCAGTTGCGAACCAGGTGGGGCGGCACCACGATCAGCGCCGGGAACTGGGCCGTGGTGGCGAGGTACGAAAGCGCCTGCACCGTCTTGCCCAGGCCCATCTCGTCGGCGAGCAGCGCCCTCCGGCTGCCCAGGAGGAATGCCAGCCCCTGCTTCTGGAACGGCATCAGCTCCCCCTCGAAGCGGTCCTCCGGCGGCGTGGCGGAGTCGGGCATGGTCAGCCGCGCCTCGCGCCAGGCGGCGTACTCCCTGGCCTCATCCAGCGCCTCGTCCCACTTCTCCCGGTCGGCCTCGCGGACTTCCAAAGGGTAGCGCAGCATCAGCCAGTTCAGTTCGCCGATGATCCGCCGGTGGGCGGTGAAGCGGGCCTCTCCCCTGCCCCGGCCCTCGCAGCCCGGGAACAGGCGCTTCGCCAGTTCGGTCACGCAGGGTTCTGCTTTGATCACCCAGCACTTGCCCTTGCGGTTGTAGCTGAGGGTGCCGTAGGTGTGACCGGACGCGGCCGCCTCCCTGAGATAGGACGGGTAGTTCAAGGCAGCGCCACCCCCCACAGCCGGTTGAGGCCGAACACCACCACGCGCTTGCCGGAAATGCTGTCCGGCAGCGGCGCCCGGTCGGTGGTGACCAGGATCAGCTGGGAGACGGCGGGCGACGCCAGGTACCTCGCCGCCTGGGCGCGGAGTTTTCCGGCCTCCAGCCTGCCCCGCTTGACCTCGATGCCGATATTTCCGGCCAAAAAATCAATGCGGCAGCGCGGGGCGATCACCGCCTCGTGCTCAAAAGCAATGCCCGCCTTGGAAAGCGCCTCCGCAATCAGCCCGTGCAGAAGCCGCTCCTCCGGGGCGACAGGAATGCGCAGCGCCGAAAGCGCCGCGCAGATTTCTTCAATTTCAGGCTGCATTGCTGCCCCCTATCAGAGGACTTTTGTAACCTCGTACCCCTCGTCCTCGACGGCCTGCTTGATGGCCTCGTCGGACGCCTCGCCCGCGGTGATGGTGGCGGTCTTCTTCTTCAGATCCACGGTGGCGGTGAGGCCGATGCCCCGAAGCGCCTGCTCCACGTGGGCGACGCAGTGGCCGCAGCTCATGCCCTCGATGTAAACGGTCTTGCTCATAAAATCCCCTCCTGGCTCATCCGGTTTCCGCTATTACGATAACCCGGGCGCCGGACTTTGAACCACTTACAGCAGTTTACTGAGGAAATCCTGGGTGCGCTTCTCGCGGGGGGAGCCGAAGATCTGGGCCGGGGCGCCCTCCTCGGCGATCACGCCCTCGTCCATGAACAGCACCCGGTCGCCCACCTCGCGCGCGAAGCCCATCTCGTGGGTGACGACCACCATCGTCATGCCCGCGAGCGCCAGCTGCTTCATCACGTCCAGCACCTCGCCCACCATCTCGGGGTCGAGCGCCGAGGTCGGCTCGTCGAACAGCATGACCTCCGGATCCATCGCCAGCGCCCGCACGATCGCGACGCGCTGCTTCTGCCCGCCGGACAGCTGCGCAGGATACGCCGCGGCCTTGTCGGTGAGCCCGACGCGCTCGAGGAGCGACAGCGCCCGCTCCCGCGCCGCGGCCTTGTCCATCAGCTTCAGGTGCACCGGCGCCAGCGTGATGTTGTCCAGCACGGTCTTGTGGGGGAACAGGTTGAACTGCTGGAACACCATGCCCATCTTGCGGCGCACGCGGTTGATGTCCACGCCGCGGGCGGTGATCTCCTCGCCGTCGAACACGATGGAGCCGGAGGTGGGCGTCTCCAGCAGGTTCAGGCACCTTAAAAAGGTGGACTTGCCCGAGCCGGACGGCCCGATCACCACCAGCTTCTCGCCCGTTTCCACGTGCTGGTCGATGCCGCGCAGGACTTTCAGCCCTTCAAACTCCTTGCAGAGCCCTTTAACGGTGATCACCCTGCCGCATCCTCCTTTCGATCCGCCCGAATACCTTCGAAAGCCCCAGCACCATCACCAGGTAGATCGCCGCCACCGTAAGCAGCGGGAAGAAAGCCGACAACGTGCGGCTGCGGATGAAGTCGCCCGCCTTGGTCAAATCCATCAGTGCGATGTAGCCCACGATGGAGGTCTCCTTGAGCAGCATGATGAACTCGTTGAACAGCGACGGCAGGATGTTCTTGATGGCCTGGGGCATGACGATCAGCAGCATCGTGGACGGGCCGGATAGCCCCAGCGAGCGCCCGGCCTCGGTCTGCCCCTTGTCCACCGACAGGATGCCGCCGCGCACCATCTCGGATACGTAGGCGGCGCTGTTGAGCCCGAAGGACAGGATCGCCACCGCCACCTTGGAACCGGTGTAGGTTGCTAGCACGATGTAATACATGATCAAGAGCTGTACCATCACCGGCGTTCCGCGGATCACGTCCACATACACCTGGGCAGCGCCGCGCACAACGCCCACTTTGGACAACCGCATCAGCGCGATGAGGCTGCCCAGTATCACGCCCAGCACCGCCGCGACCAGCGCGATCTGGACGGTGACGCCCAGCCCGTCCAGCAGCATCCTGTACCGGTCGCCCACAATCAGATTTGATTGGAACTGCTGCCAGAATGACGCGGCCCACGCGTTCAACGCATCCACGCGCCCACGCTCCTTTCATACCAAGACGAAATGCGCAGCCGCGCCGGGCGGTTGCGCATTTCTGGAAAAAGCCGGATCAGGATTCGGTCTTGTACTTGGCGTAGATGGCGTCCAGGGTGCCGTCGGCCTTGAGATCCGCCAGCGCCTGGTTGATCTTGGCCAGCAGTTCGTCCTGACCCAGCGGCAGCGCGATGCCGTACTGCTCGTCGCTCAGGCGGTCGGGCAGCACGATGATGCCCGCGGCCTGCTTGATGTACACGTTGGCCGGCTCCTCGTCGATGACGACGGCATCCAGGCGTCCGTTGACCAGGTCCTGCACCGCGTCGATGGCCTTGTCGTAGCGGTCGACGGTGGCGTCCGTGAACTTATCGGTCACGTACAGGTCGCCGGTGGTGCCCAGCTGCACGCCGATGTGCTTGCCGGCCAGGTCGGCCTCCGCCGCGATGGGCGAGCCTTCCTTCACGATGATCTTCTGGGAGGCCGCATAGTAGGGATCGGAGAACAGCACGCTCTGCTTGCGCTCCTCGGTGATGGTCATGCCCGAGGCGATGGCGCCGATCTTGCCGCTGGCCATCGCCGGGATCAGCGCGTCAAAGCTCATGTTCTCGATCTTGATGGTCATGCCGATCTTCTGGCCGACGGCGTTCATCATGTCGACATCGATACCGGCGGGCTGTCCATCGTCGCCGATGAACTCAAAGGGCGCGAACTCCGCGTTGGTGCCCACGGTCAGCGTAGCGCTCTCCGCGAGGCCCGCCGCCGTCAGGGTCAGGACCAGCGCCAGCGCCACCAGAAGGATTCTCGAAAACAGCTTCATGTTTCTTTCCTCCCGCACGATGAATTTTGCCTCATTATACGCTCCGCCGCCCCGCCGCACAAGAGATTTTATGTGAATAGTTTGTATATCTATGCATCGCGGGCAGACAAAACCGCCCGTTTTTCCGGGTTTCGGAAAACGCGGGCGGCGACAACCGAATTCAGATTCTCCGCGAGAGCTTTACGCAGCGGCCCAGGAACAGGATCGATTTAAGCTCCGCCGCCTCGGCCTTGAACTCCCGGTCGTAGGTCTGCAGCAGCACCTTGCCGCCGTCCAGCTTTTTGATCTTCCGGGCGACGCGAAGGCCGTTTTGCTCCACGATCATGACCGCCTCGTCCACCGGCGCCTTTTCCGGCACGGCGAGCAGCAGATCCCCCGCGTGGATGCGGTACCCGGCCAGCCGGTCGTCCGGGCAGCGGTAGTAAAACACCTTGTCGGGCGCGCCGCCCTCGATCTTTCCGCCGATCACCGGCTCCAGCACGTAATCCAGCACCAGCCCGCGCTCGTCGCAGGCGGGCACCCGCTTCACCACGCCGCCGAGCGCGTCCAGCCAGGCGCTGCCGCCCTCCTCCGAGGCAGCAGACGCCACCGGCGCGGCCTCCTCTGCCGGCTGCTCCACCGGCAGCACGTAGGGCCGCGGCTTGGGCCTGAGCTTCACTTCCGGTTCCGCCGCCACCTCAAGTTCCGTGGACACCGGGTTCTGGACGCCCAGCAGCTTCAAAATCCGCTGCGCCTGGTCGTCGCTGGCCACCCTTCGGCCCGATTCGATGTCCTTGATTACGCTCTCGGCCATGCCGCACTTCTTGCCCAGCACCTTTTCGGTCAGGCCCGCGGCCAGCCTCGCCTTTTGGATCGTCTCACCCATCCGGCTCATTTACTTCATCTCCTTATACGAATGAAAATCATGAATGCTTCCAAAGCAGGGAGAGATTTTCGATGCAGGACAAGGAGCCGGAGCGAGGCGTAGCAGCGCTACGCTCGAGCGGAAGGCGACACAGTCCTGCGCGAAAAGATCCCCTGCGACGATGCATGAATGGTTGGAATTCGTACTACGACGCCTCATCCAGCGCGATCAGCGCCAGGGCGTATATTTTCAGCATTTTTTCCATCTCCGGGATCGACTGCGCCTCGTCCGGCTCATGGGCGTGGCCGTGGCCCTCCGGCAGGAAATCCGGCCGGGGGGAATCCGGGAAGCTCGGGCCGAATGTCACCGCGTTTTGAAGCTCCCTCGAATAAGTGCCGCCGCCGGTGGCGAACGGCTCGTCGTCCCGGCCGGTGACCTCCCGGTACACCCGCTGCAGCGCCATAATGCGCGGGTCGGCCTTCGGCATGTAGAAGGGCTTTTTCAGCCGGAGCGACTCGATCATAAAGCCCTTCCCCGCCACGTAGGCCTCAAAGGCCGCCCGGCAGGCGGGTTGATCGGTGGAAAGGGACAGGCGGCAGTCCACCGTGAGATGGATGCGCCCGCTCTCCATCGAGATCAGGCCGATCACCATCGTGGTCTTCCCGGTCTCCGGGTCCTCCGCCGCGATGCTCGCCCGCGCGCCGTAATCGTCGCCGGTGAGTTCGCAGACCGCCTCCATCGCCGCGCGCTGCGCCCCCTGCAAAAGCCCGGATTCCGCCAGCGCCTTCGAGAGCAAATGGATCGCGCTGACGCCGAACCAGGGCCGGGCTGCGTGAGCCGCCCTGCCGCGGGCAATGACCTCCACGCGCCCGTCCGAGCCGGAGACCCCGATGCCTTCCGCGCCGTTCAGCGCCGCCTCCGCCGCCGCCAGCGGGCAGTTCAATACCGCCCTCGCATTCGGCGGCACCATGTTCTCCACCGCGGCGCCGGAGAGCTCCGTCAATGCGCCTCCCGCCGCGTCCATCGTCAGCGACGCGCCCAGCATGCCCTTCTGCGCGAAGTTCGCCGGGAACGCCGAGTCGGGCACGATGGAGGCGACGGGCATATTCTGCGTCTTTGCAAAGTAGGCCATGTCCTGCATGCCGGTCTCCTCCGAGCCGCCCAGCACGAGCCGGACGCCGTGCCGGAGCGGCAGCATTAGCTCCCGGAACATGCGCATCAGCCCCAGGCCCAACGCCGCCGCCAGCTTGTTGTCGTGGACGCCGCGACCGATCAGCGCATCGCCAACCCGCGTGGCCCCGTAGGGCGGGTAGATCCAGCCCTCGCCCACCGGCACCACGTCCAGGTGGCCGAAGATGCCAAGCGCGTTCTTCCGGTCGCCAAAGTAGACGCTGCCGCAGTAGCCCTCGTGGCTTTCGGCCTCAAACCCGTATTCCGCCGCCCGGTTCAGCGCGAATTCCAGCATTGCCGCGACGTCCGGCCCGAAGGGCGCGCCGGGTTTTCCCAGGTCCGCCCGGCTGACGCTGGGCATGCGCGCGAAGGCTTGGAGATCCGAGACCACCGACTCGAGGTTCCGTTTGATCCAATCGTCGATCTTATCCCTCATGCCGCTGTCCAGGCTCATGGCTCTCTCCCTTTCTGCGCCCGGCAAAGAACTCGCTTAGCAGCGCCTGGCACTCGCCTTCCAATACGCCACCGTCGGCCGCCGCGAAGTGTGTGAACGCCGGGTCCTCGGTGACGCGGTAGACGCTGCCGCAGCAGCCCGCCGCCGGATCGCTCGCGCCGTAGACCACCCGGTCGAGCCTTGCCGCCACGATCGCCCCGGCGCACATCGCGCAGGGTTCCAATGTTGCGTACAGCGTGCATCCGGTCAGCCGCCAGCCGCCCAGCGCCCGGGCCGCCGCACGGATCGCCTCGATTTCCGCGTGCGCGGTGGGGTCCCCGGCCTCCTCCCGGCGGTTGCGCCCGCGGGAGACGATCTCCCCGCCGCGCGCCACCACCGCGCCCACCGGCAGTTCGCCCGCCGCGAGCGCCCCCCGCGCTTCGATGAGCGCCTCCGCCATCAGCTTTTCGTCCAGCTTCTCGTCCATCATGCGCACTCCTCCCGGCCTGCCCAATAGAATAGCACAATTTCCGGGAAAATACCAGATGACGATGCCGTGAAAAACCTCGTCGTGCTTTCAATTCGTTCCCGGCGACCCGTGCGCCGGGGATGATTTGAAAGTACGAGCCCCGCCATACGGGGCTTACATACCTGCCGTATTTGCGGTATAATAAAGAAAAACGGCCGCAAGGCCTGGGAGGAAACATTATGAAGATCAGCCGGTACTTTGACGCGGCGGTTCTGAAGCCGGAAATGACCCGCGAGGAGGCGAAGGCCGCCATCCAGCAGTCGATCGATTGCGGCAGCTACTCGGTGTGCGTCCGGGGCTGCGACATCCCGATGGCGGTTTCGATGTGCCGCGGAACGGACACCATCGTCAGCTGCGTCCTGGACTTCCCCTACGGCTACGGCGGCGCGGCAGGCAAGCGGGCGCTGGCGAAAATCTACCTGGAGCAGGGCGCGAAGGAACTGGACATGGTGATGAACTACGGCTACGCCCGCGGCGGGGACTGGGGCGTGGTCGAGGAGGAGATCCGCGGCGTCGTGGAGGAAGCCCACGCCCGGGGCGCGCTGGTCAAGGTGATCTTTGAGACCAGCCAGCTGACGCTGGATCAGGTCAAGACAGCCACCGAGGTGTCCGTCAAGGCGGGCGCGGACTTCGTCAAGACCTCCACCGGCTTCAACGGCGCGGGCGCGACGGTGGACGCGGTCAAGGTGATGTTGGACACCGCGAAGGGCCGGGCGAAGGTCAAGCCCTCCGGCGGCATCCGGGACTACGCCACCGCGAAGATGTACGTGGATATGGGCGCCCAGCGGCTGGGCATCGGTTCTTCCTCCGCCGCCGCCATCGCAAAGGGCGAGAGCACCGAGGAAAATTACTGATCCCCCTATGCCGGAAGCCCCGCGGAACGCGTTCCGCGGGGCTTCCATTCTGTTCGTTCATTGGATCAGCTCTGAGCCGGCGACCTCCCCGATCGTTCGGGAGATGAAGGGCGGCACCTGGCCCGGCTCGATCCGGAGCACGTGGGCGAACTCGTCGTACAGCCGCTTCTCCGCCTCCTTCATCAGCCGCTCGTCGGCGGCGTGCATCTTCCGGCGCTCCTGCTTGAGCTGCTCCCCGCGCAGGTACAGCGTCTTGATCACCCGGACGATCTCCCGCCGGTCGCCGCCCTGGAGGATCCGGTCGTAGGCGGCCCGGCGCTTCAGGTCGTCCTCGATCCAGAGGGTCTCCTCGCCGGGGATGGAGCGAATCAGCGCCATCGTCTCGTCGAGGGACAGAAGCCGCTGCATCCGGGAGACCAGCGCCTCGTTGGCGGCGGGCACATAGATGGTGGAGCCCTGCAGGCCGACGGGCTTCAGCACGAAGAACTCCGCCGGCTTTCCGGCGACCATACGGGTGGTGACGCCGGTCACGCGACAGATGCCGTCGATCCCATAGAGCACCATGTCGTTCACACGAATCATGCTTTCACCGCATTCCATGGGCATTTGTCCGCCCACTAGGGCTGACAATGACATTATAGCCGATTTTCAATAAAAATGTCATAGGCGGAAACATAAATAATTCACCACGATGATGTTGTGCAAAACTCCAGCCGAACCTTCCGGCGGAGTCGCCGAATAAATGCGCGTTCCACGGGCTGCCGGACGCGAAACAAAAGTCACGGGTTCAGGCGACAATTTTCGATGAACCTCGCCGGGAAGAACTCGTAGATTCCGACGCTCTCCACCCTGGCCGCGAAGGGCGAAAAACACCTGGAGACAATGGGGATGGCCGCCTGGATGACATCCGGCTCGTCGATGAGCAGGGTGGCGTGGGCGACCCAATTGTGAACGCCGACCGCGGGTTCACCCGGGGCCAGCGCATTGTGAAGCCCGAGCAATTCGCCGTTCATGGAGGGCGCGATGAACAGCACCTTCAGGCCGAACAGGCCGATGTGGCTGAGGTTTATGTCAAAGGCGCTCGTCCCGCGGCAGACTTCCCGCGCGCGCTCCAGCACTTCGGGCTCGCTCCCCACCTCGAAGCTGCCCAGCGTGAAGTGAAATGGCACGCCGGGCGTTTGTTTCCCCAAAAATCCGGCCCGGACGAGTTCGCCGTAAACGCCAGCCAGCCTCCGTTCCGCCGCCTGGTCGAACTGGGCCAATAGATAGATGCGCTTTTCCTCCATGACAATCCTCCCCTCAAATTTAGAAGGCCCCGGCTCCCGTACCGGGGCCGGGGCCTTGGGTTCGCCTTCAGTATCAGATGACCCGCAGGATAAACGAGAAGCTGTGGGGGATCTCGTTATCGATCAGGAATTCCGGGTGGGTGCGGGCGCCCCAGCCGTCGTCGCCGCCGATGCCCATGCGCCGCATCGCCACGTCCAGGATGGTGTAGGTGACGGGCGGCAGCTCGTCCGGGTGTAATGCGCTTGCGAGTTCGCTGGCGGTGTAGGGCAGCGCGCTGACCTCCAGCGGGCAGCCGTCCATCTCGACGCGAAGCCCGTCGCCCGCCTCGTCGGCGACCTCCATCCACCGGACGCCCGCGCGGTTGCCGCACTCCTGGGGCACCACGTAGGGGGTAAGGTTCTCTTCCGCGGTGGTCTTGAAGATCCCCAGCCGCGCGCCCGCGAGCCGGTCGATGTAATTCTCCTCGGGCCCCAGGCCGTACCAGGTCAGTTTGTGGAACGCCTTGGGCATCCGAAGCGACAGCCCCACGGCGGGGATCGGCCCCATGCCCGGCACCGCGGGCAGTTCCAGCTTGACCTTCACCGCGCCGTCCGGCAGCGGCTGGTAAGTGATGCGGGCGAAGGCGTCCTTTGCGATCGGCAGCCGGTAGAAGTACGTGATGGCGAAGGGTTCTCCGGGTTCCGCGAGCTTTCCGTCCACCACACAGCTGTCCACAGACGCCGCGCGCCAGTAGGCGGCGTCCGCCTTGTGGCCGTTGCCGTAGTCGGTGTCGGTGGGGGCGCGGAACAGGCTCAGCCGGAACGGGGTGACGATGGTCTCCGGCCCGCCCTGCTTCCGGAAGGAGCAAAGCCCGCCCTCCGGGAACGAGAACAGCATCTTCCGCCCGGCCGCCTCGGCGCCGATGTTGGAGTCGCCCGGCATCAGCCGCACTTCGCCCTCCGGTGCCTTCGGTTCGGAGGCCACCGTAAAGGCGAACTGCCCGTGCATCTGCTCGTAGCCCCTGGGCGCCCAGGGCGCGTCCGCGTTCAGCGCCAGCTGGCAGGTGAGCGCGTACTCGCCGGGCTCCTGGCAATCCGGCAGGTCCAGCGGCAAAAACGCCTCCTGCCCCGCCGCCACCTTGGGGAACGCCACGCCGCCCGCGACCCGGACGCCGTCCCTCAGAAGCTCGTACTTCAGCGCGTAGCCTTCCGTGCCTTCGAACAGGTTGCGGTTGACTAGCCGCACGCCGCGCTTTTCCGGCAGAATCTTAACCGGCTGGTACAGGTACTTGACCTCCTGCAGCTTCGGCGAGGGCGTCCGGTCGGCGAACAGCAGGCCGTTGGCGCAGAAGCCGCGGTCGGTGGGGCGGTCGTAGAAGTCGCCGCCGTAGGCGAGCCGCCTGCCGCCGTTGGGTGCGGTGGTGAGCAGCGCCTGGTCGATAAAGTCCCAGATGAAGCCGCCCTGGAACATCGGGTATTTTTCCCAGAGCGCGGCGTACTTGAACAGGTCGCCCACCGAGTTGCCCATCGCGTGGGCGTACTCGCACAGGATGTAGGGCTTTTCGGGGTTCGATAGCAGGTACTTCTCCACGTCCCAGGGCTTGGTGTACATCCGGCTCTCGATGTCCGAAGTGCCGTTGTAGCGCCGGTCGGCGGACACGCCCTCGTAGTGCACCAGCCGGGTACTGTCCATCTCCCGGATCAGGTTCGACATGTTGTAGAGGCAGACGCCGCCGTAGCTCTCGTTGCCGCAGGACCAGATCAGGATCGACGGGTGATTCTTGTCCCGCTGAACCATCGAGCGGGCGCGGTCGTTCACCGCCTCCTGCCACTCCGGCTTGTCCCCCGGCACCGCGCGCTCGGGGAGAACCGAACGCAGTTGCGTCCAGGAGCCGTGGGTCTCGACGTTCGCCTCGTCGATCAGGTACAGGCCGAGTTGATCGCACAGCGGATACAGGCGGCTGTCGTTGGGGTAGTGGCAGGTGCGCACCGCGTTGATGTTGTTGCGCTTCATGGTGAGAAGGTCGGACAGGATCTCCTCGTCGGTCAGCGTGCGGCCGCCTACGGCGCTGAATTCGTGGCGGTTGACGCCGCGGAACTCGATCCGCTTGCCGTTCAGCCGCATGATCCCGTCCTTCAACTCGAAGCGGCGGAAGCCCACCGCAGTTTCAGCCACTTCCTGAACGGCCTCGGCGGAGCACAGCGTCACCCTGAGGCGGTACAGATTGGGCTGTTCGGCGCTCCACAGGCGGGGCGCGGCCACCGGGAAGCGCACCTGGGTGCGGGGTTTGGCCGGCAGCTCGAAGGACAGCGCCTCAAAGCCCTTGTCCCCCAATAGATCCACCCGGGCGATCCAACCGCCGTCCTCCGGCAGGCGCAGCTTCATGTCCAGCTCCAGCGCGCCGTCCACAAAGTCGTCGTTCAAAAGGCCGCGCGCGAACAGATCCTCCACGTGGGCGGCGGGTTCGGCGGTGAGACGGACGCCCCGGATCAGCCCGGAAAACCTCCAGAAATCCTGATCCTCCAGCCAGGAGGCGGTGGAAAAGCGGAACAGCCGCACCGCCAGCCGGTTTTTGCCGGGTTTCAGCGCGCCCGTCACGTCGAAGTGGGAGGGCGTGAAGCCGTCCTCGGCGTAGCCGAGAAAAACCCCGTTGACCCAGGCGTACAGCGCCGTCACCGCGCCGTCGAAGGAGAGCACCACGCGCTTTTGAGAAAACGCGTCCGGCAGCTCAAAGTCGGTGACGTACTCCGCCACCGGGTTCTTGGAGGGAACCTGCGGCGGGGCGATGGATTCCCAGCCGTCCCAGGGATACTGAATATTGACGTACTGGGGCGTGCCGTAGCCCGAAAGCTCCAGGCAGCCGGGCACGGCGATATTCGCCCAGCCGGAGGCGTCGTAATCGGCCGCCTCGAAGCCCTGGGTCATCCCCTCCGGCCCGGGCGCCCAGTGCAGCTTCCATTCGCCGTTCAGCGATTTCGTCAGGCTGCTCGCGCCCGAGTTGGCCTCCCGGGCGCTTGAATAAATCGCGTGATCCGAGTGCGCGTCCATCCGGTTTACCTGGAACACGCGCGGGTCGTACAGCCAGTCCAGTGTGGGTTGGGTCGCCTTCATGGTACACCTCCGATTTATTTCACAGAGCCGGCAATTCCTTCGGTAAAGAACCTCTGCAGCGCGAAGAAGATCACGATGGTGGGCAGCGTGCACAGGAGCACCGCCAGCATCAGTGAGCCGTAGTCGGTCACATAGCCCGCGATCAGGTTTGCGATCAGCATGGGCATGGTGGTCGATTCCTTGCTCTGCAGGATGACCTTGGGCCACAGGTAGCTGTTCCAGGCGTTCATGAACGTGATGGTCATCGCCGCCGCGTAGGTGGACTTCATCGTCGGGATGAACATCTTAAAGAAGATGCCCACCTCGCTCACCCCGTCGATGCGCGCCGCCTCGATGATGTCGTGGGGGAACGAGCGGGCGTTCTGCCGGAACATCATGATCAAAAACGGCGTGGAGACCGCCGGCAGGATGAACGCGGTGTAGGTGTTGAGCAGGCCCATCCGCGAGAACATCCGAAACAGCGGGATCATCGTGGCCGCGACCGGCACCATCATCGCCAGCAGCAAAATCGACATCACGCGGTCCTTGCCCCGGTCGTGGTAGATCTCAAAGCCGTAGCCGGCCAGCGAACAGATGAAGAGCGCCAGGAACGTCTGCAAAAACGCGTTGATGAAGGAGTTCTTCATCGCGTTCCAGACGTCCTGCCCGGCGAGCAGCGTCCTGTAGTTCGCCGCCAGGCTTCCGCCCGGGATCAGCGAGCCGGAGAGCACCGCCTGGCTGGTGTTGGTGGCGGACACCGCCATCCAGTACAGCGGGAACACCGAAAGCCCCGCCGCGACGATCAGAAACAGGTATTTGAATGCCGTACCCAGCGTGCGCTTCACCGCTTGTCACCCACCTTCATCTGGCCCAGCGCCAGCACGGCCACCAGCAGGAAGATCACAAACGACATCGCCGCCGAGTACCCGAACTTGGGCACCTGCTGGAAGGTGGTTTTATAGATATAATAGCTCATCGTCATGGTCATGTTTGCGGGCCCGCCGCGGGTGATGTTGATGGACTCGTCAAACAGCTGCAGCGTGCCGTTGGTGGACAATATCGCCGTCAATAGGATGATGGGCCGAAGCAGCGGCACCGTGATTTTTCTGAACTGCTGGTACCAGTTGGCGCCGTCGATCAGCGCCGCCTCGTACACCGAAGGCTCGATCGACTGCAGGCCCGCCAGATAGAACACCATGTTGTAGCCGGTCCAGCGCCAGATCAGCGCCAGGATGATGACCATCCGGGCGGTCCAGGGGTCGTTGAGCCAGTTGATGCCTGATGTCAGGATGCCCGCCCTGATCAGCATCGTGTTGACGAAGCCGTTCACGTCAAACAGCGCCCGGAAGATGATCGAATAGGAGACCAGCGAGGTCGCGCAGGGCAGGAAGATCAGCGTGCGGAACAGGCCGCGAAACTTCAGCTTCGGGTCGTTCAAAAGGCTGGCAAGTACCAGCGCCAGCACCAGCATGATGGGCACCTGAATCAAAAGGAAAAGGAAATTGTTGATCATCGACTGCCGGAAGATGGTGTCCTTGAGCAGGTATTGGTAGTTGCGAATCCCCGCGAAGGCCAGCCTGGTGCCCTGCCCCGACTGCAGCGACAGCCAGAACGCCTGGATAATCGGGTAAAAGCTCATCCAGGCGATCATCAAGCTGGCCGGCAGCAGAAACGTCCAGCCGGTGATGTTTTGCCTTTGGCTCAGCGATGGATTCAACCATTTGGATGAGCGTTTTTCGGATTGGCCGATCGTCACGTCGATCCCCCCTGCGGCGAAATGCGCCAAAGGGCGGGGATCGCCCGCCCTTCGGCCCTTCGGAATGGATCCGATTTGGATCCCGCGCGCCGGGCACGATCCGCCCGGCGCGCGGGATCAAGCGTTTGGATTAGGCGCCCATCTGCATGGACACGGTGGCATCGGCCTCGGCCAGCGCCTTGTCGATGTCCGCGCCGCCCACCACCTGGGTGATGGCGTTGCCTACGGCGTCACGCGCTTCGTAGTAGTACACGCCGGTGGCGTTCGAGGGCACCTTGGCCGCGTAGGCGGTGATGTCCGCGAAGATCTTCTGGCCACCGAAGAACTCGGACGGCTGGTTGTACACGTCGCTCTTGCCCGCCGGCAGGTAGGTGGCCAGCGCGCCGGAGGAGGGCAGGATGGTCTCGTAGAACTTCACGGAGCCGCCGAACGTGGACGCCAGGAAGTCGTTGGCCAGCTTGAAGTTCTTGCTGCTGGCGGAGACCGCCCAGGAGGAGCCGCCGTTGTTGGAGTAGTTGGTGCCGCCGTCGATGTCAACCTTCGGGATGTTGGTCAGCGCCCACTTGCCGGACTGATCCTTGGCGGTCTGGATGGAGCCCAGGATCCAGCAGCCGTTGATGGTGCCGGTGCACTTGCCGGTGGTGAAGGTGGCGATGTAGCCGTCCCAGCCGTTGGTCTCAACGCAGACGCCGTCCTTGACCATCTCGGCGTAATAGCCGATGACCTTCTTCAGCGCCGCGTTGTCCTTGATGTTCAAGGTGCCGTCCGTGTTGAACAGCGAGGAGCCGCAACTCTGCAGCATGATCATGACCATGTCGGGCGCGCCCGCCTGGCCGGAGATCATCGGCAGGCCGGTCTTGGCCTTGACATCCTTGCCGATCTCGATGAAGCGATCCCAGGTGATGTCGGTCAGATCCTTGATGGTGTAGCCGGCCTGCTGCAGGATGTCGGTGCGCATGGCCTGGATGGTGGCGCCGTTGTCAAAGGGCACGCCGTAGTTCTTGCCGTCCACGACCGAGTAGGCGACCTTGGCGGCCGGGAACTGCGTGAAATCCACGCCGCCCGAGGTCAGGTCCGCGAACACGTCGGGATAGTTGATCACGTTCTTCTGGAACGCGTTGTCCTGGCAGAGGAAGATGTCGGGCAGCGTGGAGAGGTCGCCGGACATTGCGGCGGTGGTCACCTTGGTCTGCACGTCTTCCCACGGGGTTTCGACGACGTTGAGCTTGAAGTCCGGGTGCGATTCCTGATAGACCTTGGCCGCTTCGTTCATCGCGTAGATGTTGAACGCCGGATCCCAGCACCACACCGTCAGTTCATTCGACGCGGTCTCGGCCGAGACGACCGTGAGCGACGAGAACATCAGCGCCAGTGCGAGCATGAGAACGAACAACTTTTTCAAGAGTACCCCTCCCGATGATTTATTTCATACGGGCGGATGCCCGTAAGATGCACAATCCCAGGCCGACGACCATCATGTAAACCCTTTCTTCCACGACGAGATTATAGCACGCGCCTTTGTGCCTGTCAACGATGGATTTAATCCTTCATTCATCAAACGGGTGAAGGTTTGATTTTTCCTCGTCTATTCGGTGCATGAAACCCCGATGGAAATTTGACACAGTGCGGATTTCCCCCGCGCCCCGGTCTTGTAAACCCTTACAGAACTCTGTATACTATATCATACACTTCAGGCTAAACTGCGGGAGGGACGCGCATGAGCGAACACACCACCATATTTGACATCGCCCGGGAGGCGGGCGTGTCGATCGCGACGGTCTCCCGCGTGATCAGCGGCAACCCGTCCGTCCGGGCCGAGACTAGGGAGCGGGTTCTGGCCGTGGTGGCCAAGTACAACTTCCGGCCCAGCATGGTGGCCACGGGCCTGTCCCGGAAAAAGACCCACACGATGGGCATCATCATCCCGCTGATGGAGAACCCGTTTTATTCCAAGATGTGCGTGGAGCTGCAGCTAGAGGCGGAGCGCCTCAACTATTCGACGCTTTTGTTTCAGATCCCCCGCGGCACCATGCTGCAGCAGGACTTTTTGGATCAGCTGATCGCGAGGCGCCTGGACGGCGTGGTCTTTTCCGGCGACGTGACCGACGACTCCTCCAGCGATTCCGCGATGGAAAGCATGCTGAAGCTCCGGCGGCAGATGCCGCTGGTGGCCATCAACCTGCGCCAGGTCTGCCCGGACCTGCCCTGCCTGGTGACGGACCTGTCCGAATGCTCCCACCTGGCCATTCGCCACCTGCACAAGCTGGGCCACCGGCGCATCGCGCTGATCGGCGGGGTGGGCACGGCGCAGCTCAGCAACACCCGGGAGCAGGGCTACCTGGACGAGATGGAGCGGCTGGGCCTCGAACCCTACCCGATGACCGCCGGGGAGGACGCGCTGGGCGGCGAGGCCTGCGTCACCAGCCTGTTCGCACAGCTGGGGGGGCGGGAAAAACCCACGGCGCTGGTGGCCTTCAACGACCTGGTGGCGCTGGGGGCCCTTCGCCAGCTCAAGCGGATGGGCCTCAGCGTGCCGGGAGACATCGCGCTGATGGGCTGCGACAACCAGTTCTTCGCGGCCTATACCGACCCGCCGCTGACCACGCTGGACCTGCACATCGAGGAGACCAGCCGCCTGGCGATGAACATCCTGGTCTCCGCCCAGACTGCAAACCTGGACGCCTTCGCGCAGCACTTCGCGCCCACGCTGATCGTGCGGGAGTCGTGCGGGTTTTTGGCAGAGCGGTGAAAATCCGCTTCGCGTCTTTTCACCGCATAGGAAAAGGCCTGCGCGGGCCTGAAAATCTGCGGATTTTCCGAGCGGCCCGCTGACTTGATGAAATGTTTCCTCCGCCAGTTTGCGAACTGGTTGCGGAAACGGCATTCCCACCGTACAAGCCGGTGGGAATGATTAAAAAAGGATGACGGGCAAACGGTTGAAGTCCACCCGGGCGAAATGGAGCAGCGAATCTGATATGGTATAAGCTTTGCAAAACTTCGCAGGACTCCTCCAGCGGGTTTCTTGCTTATGGGGGTGCGGGGGCCGCGGCCACCGCCTTGAATCAAGGCAGCCGCAGGCTGCAACCGCTTTTTAAGCGCCGAAAACCCGCCGCAGCGGGCTTTCGGCGCTCATCGTTATCCTTTATCGGTTTCCTTCATCTACTTTGTGAATTCTTCGTCCGTCGCCAGTACCCGGTGCGTGATTCCGAGCGCGCTAATACATGTTTTTCTTCGAAAAATACAATAGCGCGGCGATGCTCATCGCGATGGCAATCAGGATGATCAGCGCGAAGCCGTAGGGCTAGGAGGCAAACGGCATGCCGTCCGCGTTCAAGTTCATGCCGTAGGCGCTGAAGATCATCGTGGGCACCGACAGCACGATCGTCACCACCGCCAGGAACTTCATCACAATGTTCAGGTTATTGGAAATGACCGAAGCGAAGGCGTCCATCATGCCGGAGAGGATGCCGCTGTAGATGTTGGCCATCTCGATGGCCTGTCGGTTCTCGACGATGACGTCCTCGAGCAGATCCGTGTCCTCCGGGTACTTCTTGATATTCTCGTTCTTTAGGAGCTTTTCGAGCACCACCTCGTTGCCCCTGAGCGACGTGGTAAAGTACACCAGGCTCTTCTCAAGCTCCAATAGCTCGATCAACTCGCGGTTGCGGGTGGAGCCGTGCAGCTGGCTCTCCACCATCTCGCTGCGCCGGTCGATGGAGCGCAGGTACTGCAGGTACAGCGACGCGTTCCGGTACAGGATTTGCAGCACGAAGCGGGTCTTCATGTGGGTGCGGAACTCCCGCGTGCGCTTGCCGCCGATGGCGTTCAGGATCGGCGTATCGTCCAGGCAGACGGTGATGATGGCCTCCTTGGTCAGGAGGATGCCCAGCGGCTGGGTGGCGTAGCGCTCCTTGTCGTCCTTCTTCTCCACCTTGGGGATGTCCACTAGCACCAGCGTGTAGGCCGGCTCCGCCTCGATGCGGGAGCGCTCCTCCTCGTCCAGCGCGGCCTTGAGGTCGTCGATGTCGATCGAGTATCGCTCGGACACGCTCGTGAGTTCCGCCTCGTCCGGGTGGATCATCGAGATCCAGCAGTCCTTTTCAGGCTCCTCGATCTGATGAATCGCATTGTCGATGGTCTTGAAGATCTGGACCATAGGCCTCTCCTTTCGCGCTGGCGCGAGCCGGGCGCTGTTCAAGAAGCCTGACGCGCAGCGCTATGCATTTGTAGAGCCGTGACTTCGACCGGGCACCGGGTCCATGATGATCCCACCCTCCATAGCGTCGTCGGTCGGTTCAGCCTGAGCGGATTTCATTATATCACAGGGATGGCGAGTTTGTCACAGGAGCGCCATAAAATCTTCACGAAGGCCGGCTCGGCGCCCCGTCCCGCGGCGGCTTCGGGCACGCGCGGTTGACGCGCTCCACCAGCGCGATCATCGCGGCCGCGAAGATCAGCAGGTAGAGCGGATACAGGGCGATGCGCTCGCCGCCCGCCAGAAAGCCGAACAGCAGCGGCATCAGCGTGGTGCCGGTGTAGGCGCTGGCCATCTGCATGCCGATCAGCGCCTGAGACGCGCCGCGCCCGAAGTTCGCCGGCGTCTCGTGCAAAAGGCTCGGGAAGATCGGCGCGCTGCCCAGCCCCGCGGCCGCGAGGCCGCAAAACACCGCCGCGTCCCCCAGCGGCAGCAGGATCAGCGCGATCCCGAAGATCACCAGCGCCTGCCCCAGCCGGATTATGCGCTTGTCGCCCAGCCTGCCGGAGACGAAACCGCTCAAAAAGCGCCCTGCCGTGATCCCCAGGTAGTAGAGCGAGGCCATCTTGGCCGCCGTCTCCGCACGGATCCCCCTCCCCAGCACCATGTAGCTGCTGGCCCACAGCCCCGCCGTCGTCTCCATCGCGCAGTAGCAGAAGAACGCCGCGAGCGCCGCCTTGGCCCCGGGCAGCCGCAGGATCTCCTTCATGCCGGTTTTATCGTGCGCCTCAGCCTCCGCGCCCACCTCTGCCTGCTTTTGCCGCCACGCGGGCAGCGAGAACATCAGGCCGACCACCAGTGCCATCTGCAGCGCGCCGACCACCCGGTATCCGCTGATCCAGCGCAGCCCGCCCGCCAGGCACAGCCCCATGATCCAAGGCCCGATCGCCGCGCCCACGCCCCAAAAGCAGTGCAACCAGTTCATGTGCCGGGACTTGTAATGGAGCGCCACGAAGTTGTTCAGCGCCGCGTCCACGCTGCCCGCCCCCAGCCCATAGGGGATGCCCCACAGGCAGAGTTGCCAGAACGCGCCGGAGAACGAGAAGCCCAGCAGCGCCAGCGCCGTCAACAGCACGCTGGCCGCCGTCACCGCGCCGGTGCCGAACCGGCGAATCACCCGGACGCTCAAAAGGCTCGATACAATCGTCCCCCCGGCGATAATCATCGAGATCACGCCGGCCCAGGACACCGGCACGCCGAGCTGCGGATACATAGACGGCCACGCGGAGCCCAGAATCGCGTCCGGCAGCCCCAGGCTGATGAAGGCCACATAGATGATCGCGAGCAATATCGACGCCATACGTCCGCTCCTTATAGGAAGATTTTGAGGAAAACGCGGCCATTCCAACTCTTCTATGATACTCCTCGATTTCTTTTGTGTACACTCATCTCCGGAATTTTTACCGCTCATCATCCCCGCCAATACACATAAAAGGATCACAAGCGCCCTCTCATATCTGTCGGATGGTGGCGGCCTTCGATTGCCCTTTACTGTCCCGGAGATAGGGTGGGGTTTTGGCGAATGAACACGAAAATCAGAAGTTGCATAGTCTACTGCGGAGTCATTTGTGGTGAAGGGAGAAAAAGACCATGAGTTGTAACTGTGTTATGGCTGCCGATACCCCTTGTGTTTCCGTCATCGACTATACCGCCGTTCAAGGGGATCGGATTCTGCCGTTTGAGTTTGCGCTTGATCCCGCCTCAATTCTGCACCCCGTCCCCGGGCAAAACCAGCGGTTCATCTATACAATCACCGCCAAGGGAGCCAATCAACCGATATACGCGGACTTGAGCCACTTTGTACTGGTAATCTGCTCCGACATCACGGAAGAAATGCTTCAGAATGTTTCGGTGACGATCAACGGCGTCCAACAGCCGGTGGTCATCGGCGGAAACGTGTCGATTATGCCGCTGGATCATCCCGACCCGCCGACTGGATGCGCCGGGCTGAAGTTTGACTTCGGTCTGAACAAGGTGACCGGCGTGATGACGGTGGTATTCGAATTGACAGTACCCCACCCGATCGGCCCGGTGACGGTGTGCGTGTTCGGCGGAGGGACATCTCTCGACAGCCTTGCGATCTGCGGCCCGGTTTGCGGCCAGGTGGAAACCACTTGCCCGGCGGTGGGCTTCCAGCGCGCCAGACTGTGCGTGCCCGTGACCATCACGCCGTTCGCCAACACCGGCGATACCACCACGCTTTGCTGCGGCGCTCCCGAAATTGTCAGCGGGGCGATCACCTGTCCCGGCACGCCTCTGGGCACCTGCGTGTTCACAATCATTCAGGACATCTGCATCAAAGTGCCGGTCGCTTTTGGCGCGAACGCCACTGTGGGCAACTACTCGGTGCAATGCTTGGGTGCCACCCCAGTGATGTGCGAGGGCTGCACAGGCTGATTCCCTTTTCATCATTGCACAGTACCCGGCGTCGGCTTTTTGTGCCCACGCCGGGCTTTGTTTATATCCGCCATCCGGGCAAAATCGCCCATTATTCCGGCCACCTTTTCAGCGGACGGCGGCGTAATCGTGATCCGGTAATGAGCACGCGCTGTTCCCGACACCTCCCCCTCCCCATGCCTCGTCGATCTGGCGCCCTCAAAACGATGCCATTTCAGGACAAAAAAGGCCCGCAAACCCTTGAATTCATTGGGTTTGCGGGCATGGAGCTGATGGTGGGACTCGAACCCACGACCTCATCCTTACCAAGGATGTGCTCTACCGCCTGAGCTACATCAGCGCGCTTTTCTTGACGAACGCAAGGGATATTGTACAGCATCCGTACTCAAAAAGCAAGAGTAAAAATGGATTTTACGCGTTTTTTTCGGAGCAAGCGAATGGTGAACGCAAGAGGCCGGTGGCGGTCGCGGGGGAATGTCCCGAGGCGGGTGCCGCAGGTGTTGGATCTGCGTCAGAACGCGTTGCGCGGGTCGCGGTTCAGGCAGTTCCCCGCTTCACCCGGCAAATTCGGCCTTCATGCGACACAAGGCACGCTTCATCCACCGGTGATCAGGCGAGAAGGTGGTGCGGCAAACGCATCACCCCCGACAAATTCGACCTTCATGCGACACAAGGCACGCTTCATCCACCGGTGGTCAAGCGAAGGGCGGCACGGCGTAGGCGTTAGAACGCGTTGCGCGGGTCGCGGCTCAACTCCCGGCTTCGCCCGTCAAATTCGGCCTTCATGTGACACAAGGCACGCTTCATCCACCGGTGATCAGGCGAAGGCGCGGCGTAGGCGTCAGAACGCGTTGCGCGGGTCGCGGCTCTGGCGGCTCTTGGCCTCGTCCTCGAGAAATTCGATCTCCATGCGCTCGAAGTGGACCTCCTCCACGAAATGATCCGGCAGGAAGGCGGTGCGGCGAAATCGCTCGAACTCCCGCTCGTGCTTCTCCAGCCACATGGGCACGGGCAGATCGCCCTCGCGGCACAGCGCGATCAGCGCCTCCCGCTCGTCGCCAGGCGCGCAGGGGCCGACGTACTGCCGGTCGATCCGGTGCTTTTTGATGATGCGCATCCAAAGTCTCGTCATCTGATCCCTCCGTCGGTCCATTATAACACAGGCGGCGCCCAAAAGAAAACTGCCGGGGAAACCTGTTTCAGCCCCGGCGGGCGGGTTTAAGTAAAGGAGCAGTCCGTTCCCGATATGAAAACAGAATTTGAGGAGGATACCGTCTATGAAATGGATTTGCTCCGTCTGCGGCTATGTGCATGAGGGCGACACCCCGCCCGAGAACTGCCCCCTCTGCAAAGCGCCCGCCTCGAAGTTCAACAAGGCCCAGGAGGAAAAGGTCTGGGCTTCCGAGCACAAGGTCGGCTTGGCCAAGGGCCTGGACGAGCGGGTGATCGAGGGCCTGCGCGCCAACTTCAACGGCGAGTGCAGCGAAGTCGGCATGTACCTGGCGATGGCCCGCGTCGCCGATCGCGAGGGATACCCCGAGATCGCCGAGGCCTACAAGCGCTACGCTTACGAGGAGGCCGACCACGCGTCGCGGTTCGCGGAGCTTCTGGGCGAGGTTTTGACCAGCAGCACCAAGAAGAATCTGGAATTGCGCGCGGAGGCCGAGTACGGCGCCACCAGCGGCAAGACGGAGCTGGCCAAGCTGGCCAAGGAACTGGGCTACGACGCGGTGCATGACACCGTGCACGAGATGGCCAGGGACGAGGCCCGCCACGGCAAGGGTTTCGAGGGATTGCTCAAACGCTACTTCAAATAAAAAGAAAGCTGCGCGGGCCTTCTGAAAATTTTAAGCTCGCGCAGACCTTCTTCCCAGTGTGAAAACCCAGAGGGTCTGAGGGGGCCGCATTGCGGCTCCTTTTTTATTGCTTTTCCTCGATCGGGGCGGCCACCCTGCGGCGCAGCGGCCATTTCAGTTCCGATTCGGACAGGAAGATTGCCGCGAACACCACGACGAAGCCCACGAACACCCGGGGCGGCACCACCTCGCCGTAGAACAGCACCGAGAACAGCACGCCGAACACCGATTCCAGGCTCAAAATCAGCGACGCGCCGGCGGGCGGGGCGTACTTCTGGCCGATCAACTGCAACAGGAAGCCGATCGCCGTCGGGAACACCGACAGGTATAAAACCACCAGCCAGTCCGCCGGCTGCACATTCAACGGCTTTGCCGGGATGGCGAGATCCACCGCCCAGAAAATCAGCGCGCTGACGGCAAACTGAAACACGATGGCGCGCACCGGGTCGACCTTGCGGCCCAGCGTCGCGATGCCGACCATGTGCACGGCGTAGAGCAGCCCGCCTATCAGCGTCAGCGAGTCGCCCCAGCCGACGGTGAGCTGCTGCGTCAGCGAAATCAGCCCGATGCCGATCAGGCACAGAAACGCCGCGAGAAAGCTCTTGCCCTCCGGCCGCCTGCGCTTCACCGCCCAGAACAGGAAGGGCACCAGCACGCAGTAGATGGCCGTCAAAAACGCGTTCTTGCCCGGAGTGGTTCCGGTGATGCCGAGCGCCTGCAAGAGGGACGCGGCGGCCAGGATCACGCCCAGCACCACGGAGCGCCAGATGTCCTCTCGGGTTGACGACAGAACTTTTTTCCAAAAAATCAGCACCAGAAGCAGCGTGGCGATCGTATAGCGTATCGCAAGCAGCGAAATCGGCGGGAATACGTCCATCTGCCGCTTCACAAGAAAAAAAGACGTGCCCCAGATGAGCGCCGCCCCGTAGAGCGCAAGTTTGCCGAGTCTGCCTTGGGTTTTCGTGTTCAAGAGACTGCTTCCTTTCGCCGGAGCGCCTTGACCAGCGCCACGGCCAGAACCATAAGTACCGGAAACGCGACGGCCGCCAGCAGGCCCGCCTTGAGCGCCGCCTGCTCGCCGCTCTGAAACAGCGCCGCGGCCCACCGGGCGCCCGCCTGCACCTGATTCGAAACCACGCCCACCAAGCCCGGCCCGCCGGAGCAGCCCAGGTCGCCCGCCAGCGCCAGCATCGCGAACATCGCGGTGCCGCCCTGCGGGAACGCGCGGGCGGACAACGAGATCGTCGCCGGCCACATGGCGCCCACGCTGAGGCCGGTGAGCGCGCAGCCCACCAGCGACAGGATCGGAAGCGGCGCGAACACCGCGAGCAGATAGCTGGCTACGCACATCAGCGCCGATCCGGCCAGCACGCGCGTCAGCGGCAGGTGCGCGCCCTTCGATCCGAAGAACACCCGGGAGAGGCCCATCAGGATCGCGAACGCGCAGGGGCCCAATAGGTCGCCCATCGTCTTGGTGACGCCCAGGCCCAATTCGGCGAACAGGCTCGCCCACTGGGCCATCGCCTGCTCTGACGCGCCCGCCGTGACCATGAGCAGGAACAATAGCCAGAACGCGCCGCGGGAGAACAGCGCAAAGAGGCGCATCCCCTCCCCTTCCTCCACCACTGGGGCCAGCGGCACCTTGAGGAAAAAGAACAGGTTGAAAAGCGGCACCAGCGCCCAAATCGCCGCCAGATACGGCCAATGGCTCAGCCCGGCCGTCACGAAGTAGAGCGTGGACAAGAGCACCACCGCCGTCTGCCCCCAGCAGTAGAACGAATGCAGGAGGCTCATCGAGGCGGCTTTTTTGTCGCCGGGCAGCGACTGCACGATGGGGCTGATCAGCACCTCGATCATGCCGCCGCCGACGGCGTTCAGCACCATCGCGATCACCAGGCCCAGATACGGGTCCATCACTCGGGGAAGCACGCCCAGCAGCAAAAGCCCCAGCACGCACAGCGCGTGGGCGATCACCGCTGCCGCCCGGTAGCCGATTTTATCCAAAAAGTGCGCGCAGGCCCAGTCGGTCACGATCTGCACGCCGAAGTTGATCGAAACCAACAGCCCGATCTTTTCTAGCGACACGCCGAAATTCCGGCTGAATACGATGAACAGAAGCGGCGGCAGGTTGTTGACGATCGCCTGCGTGACGTAGCCCAGATAGCTCGCGTATAACGTATGCTTATAGGTCACAATTTGCCGCTCCTTCGAACTTAACAATCGTTCCCGGCGACTCGCGCGCCGGAACATATTTCTTCCACCAGTGCGCGCACTGGTGGAAGAAATAACACATTGGGTCAGCGAACGCTTTTGCTTATGCGAACGGGTTCTCCGTGGGGTAGAGCATGCCCTTGGGCTGGTTGAAGCTGACCTTGCCGATACCCAGCATCGTCATCACCGTGTGCAGCGCCTTGCCCGCGTGGCCGAACGCCACCGCGCCGTGGTGCGGGTAGCCGTCCGCGATCAGCACGTGGCGGTAGAAGCGGTCCATCTCCGGGATCGCGAACACGCCGATGCCGCCGAAGGAACGCGTGGCCACCGGCAGCACCTCGCCTTGAGCGATGTAGCTCTGCAGCACGCTGTCCTTGTTGCCCTGCAGCCGGTAGAAGGTGATCGCGCCGGGGATGATGTCGCCCTCCAGCGTGCCGCGGGTGACGTCCGGCTCCGCGCCGCCCTCGAGGCCGCGGTTCATGATCAGCTGGTACTTCATCTCGCCCTTGGTCAGGCGGCAGAGCGGCGTATTGCCGCAGTGGAAGCCCATGAAGACCTCCTGGCTGGAATAGGCGGTCGCCTTTTCGATCTCGGCCTTGTACATGTCGGAGGGCACGGTGTTGTTGATGTCCAATAGCGTCACCGCTTCGCCGGTCACGCAGGTGCCGATGTACTCCGACAGCGCGCCGTAGATGTCCACCTCGCAGGCCACCGGGATGCCCCGCGCGGTCAGGCGGGAATTCACGTAGCAGGGCACAAAGCCGAACTCCGGCTCAAACGCCGGCCAGCACTTGTTGGCAAACGCCACGTACTTGGAGGCGCCCAGGTTGTCCTTCGCCCAGTCGAGCAGCGTGATCTCAAACTGCGCGAGCCGGGGCAGGAAGTCGGGCATCTTGTTGCCGGCGCCCAGTTCCTGAGCCATATCCTTGGCGACTGACGCGATGCGCGGGTCGCCCGCGTGCTTCCGGTAAGCGCCCAGAAGATCCAATTCGGAGTTCTCCTGCACGGTGACGCCCAGCTTGTACAGCGGCGCGATGGGCGCGTTGCAGGCCAGGAAGTCGTAGGGGCGCGGCCCGAAGGTGATGATCTTGAGGTTCTTCACGCCGAGGATGGCGCGGGACACCGGCAGGAAGTCGGCGATCATCTTCGCCACCGCCTGGGCGTCGCCCACCGGGTACTCCGGGATATAGCTGGTCACGCCGCGCAGCTTCAGGTTGTAGCTGGCGTTGAGCATGCCGCAGTAGGCGTCGCCGCGCCGCCCGGACAGCACCGGGATATTCTCCTCGGCCGCCGCCGCGAACATCGACGGGCCCTTGAATTCCTGGGCCAGTAGCGTCTCCGGCCCCTCCGGGCCGAAGTTGCCGAGGAACACCACCAGCGCGTTGACGCCGCTGGCCTTCAGTTCGTCCAGCGCCAGCAGCGCGTCGTTCTCGTTCTCGACGGTGGTCTGGATCTCGGTGATCTCGCCGCCCAGCTTGCGGTAGGCTTCCACGACCGCCGCGCGGCGCTGCTGGGAGAGATCGATGGGGAAGCAGTCGCGGCTGACGGCCACAATGCCCAATTTTACGATGGGAATATTCTCCATATATAACGCCCCTTTCTTATCCTGTGCATGGCTTTCATTATAGCATACAAAGCGCGGGCGCACAACCGACGGGGAGGGCGCTTCCGTTGGAAAAAAAACGGGGCAAAATGTTGGCAAAAACGGCGGAGAAACGCCCGCCTTCCGGCCTTACGCGCGCTTTCCCGCCCAGACACCAACGTACACGGCAATCCCGCATGCCGGTCAGCGCCGGCAGCAACCGGGCGCCCGCCCCCGCTGTCCATCGATCGGGAACGCCTTCCGGTTGATGCATTCCTCCCGAGCCAAAAATCATGGAAAAGGCACCCGGCGAACCGGATGCCTTGGGTGCGAATCGGGACGCTTACGCGTTCTCCTCCGGGGCGCTCTCCTCGGGCGCGGCGGCGGGCGCGGGCGAGATGGCGAACTCCTCGTCGGGCGCGGTGGTGTTCAGGCCGTCGAAGGCCTCCTCCTCCAGCACGGCGCGGATGGACAGGCTGATGCGGCGGGCTTCAGGGTTGACGTCCAGCACCTTGACGCGGATCACATCGCCCACCGTCACGGCGTCCTCCACCTTGGCGATGCGGGTCAGCGCGCACTGGGAGATGTGCACAAGCCCGTCCAGGCCCGGCTCAAGCTCCACAAACGCGCCGAACGTGGTGATGCGAACCACCTTGCCCTGCACGATCGAGCCAACGGGGTACTTCACCGCGGCCACTTCCCAGGGCCGGGGCTGCGTCTGCTTGTAGGACAGCGAGATGCGCTCCTTGGCCGGGTCGAGGCTCAGGATCTTGACGTCGATGGTCTGGTTGACCGAGACCACGTCGGAGGGATGCCGCACGCGGCCCCAGGAGAGGTCGGTCACGTGCACCAGGCCGTCCACGCCGCCGATGTCCACAAACGCGCCGAAATCGGTCAGGCGGCGCACGATGCCCTTGACCACGTCGCCCACGTTGAGCGTGGCCCAAATTTCCTTCTTCTTCTCGGCTTCCTCGGCCTGCAATACCGCCTTGTGGGAGGCGACGATGCGCTTTTTGGCCTTGTCCACCTCGACGACCTTGAGCTGCAGCGTCTGGCCGACGAAGTCCTCGATGTGCTCCACGAAGCGCTGGGACAGCTGGGAGGCCGGCACGAAGGCGCGGATGCCCGCCACGTCGCAGATCAGGCCGCCCTTGACGGCTTCCTTGCCCGTGCCGGTGACAAACTCGCCCGCTTCGTACTTGGCGACGATCTCATCCCAGTTTTTGCGGTTGACGATGTTGCGCTGGGACAACAGCACGTTGCCCTCGCCATCGTTAACCTTGACCACTTCAACCTCGATTTCGTCGCCAATTTTGACATCGGTCGAGGAGAGGTCCGCCTTTTTGACCAGACCGTCCGCCTTGTAGCCCACGTTGACGCAAATCTCGTCCTCACTGATCTGAACCACGGTGCCCGTGACGGTCTGGCCGGGGCGCAACTGAACCAGCGTTCTTTCGACGTCGGCCAGAAAATCGCCTTCCACAGGCTCCTGGGTCTCTTGAGGCTTGGATTCCGCCGTTTTCGGGGCCTCGGTGGGTTCGGTCGCCTGTTCCTTCTTCTCGATGTCGTCCATTCGTGTCACAACCTCCTTCAATGTACAATCCGGCGTGGAGGCGCCGGCTGTCACTCCAACCCGGTCTCCGGGCGAGAATTTGATCCCTTCGAGCGCCGAAACATCCTCGATGAAATAGGTTCTGGGGCAAAGGCTCCGGCACAGTTCGAAGAGCTTGCGGGTGTTGGCGCTCTCCGGGCCGCCCACCACCAGCATCACGTCCGACCGGGCGGCCAGATCCGCCGCCTCCGCCTGCCGTAGCGACGTGGCGGGGCAGATGGTGTCCCGCACCTCGGCGTCCGGCGAGGTCTCCAGAATGCGCCTTGCAACCGATTCAAACTTTTCCCTGGGCAGCGTGGTCTGCGAAACCACCAGCGGCTGAACCAGCGGCCCCGGCGGGGTTCCGTCCAGCACCGCGCGCCCGCGGCCCTCCGCCCAACCCAGTATGCCCTGGACCTCCGGGTGCGCCTCGTCGCCCACGACGACCACGTCCCGCCCACTCGAAGCGGCCTCCCGGACCATCTCGTGAATGCGCTGGACGAAGGGACAGGTGGCGTCCCAGACGACCGCGCCCCGCGCGTGAAGCGCCGCCATTTCGGCCTTGCCCACGCCGTGGGATCGCACGATCACCTGGCCGCCGATTTCCACGTCCTCCGCCCGGCCCACCGCCCGCGCGCCCTTCTCCTCCAGCGAGCGGACCACCTGCGGGTTATGGATGACCGGCCCTAGCGTGGCAACCGGGCCGCAGGCCGCGCGCTCCTCCGCCAGCGTCACCGCGCGGCGGACACCGAAGCAAAAACCGGCATTTTGGGCCACCGTTACATGCATTGGACCGTTCAAGCCTTCCTGTGGCAACTTCTCATGGATAGCCCTTGTATTTCGTCGGTCGGTGGGGAAATTCCTGCCGTCTCCGAAATTTTAACAATAAAATTACCTGCCATCCGAGGCGGAATCCCTCCGTCGCCGACAGTTTCCCCCGTTCCCAGGCCTGATTCGTTTCCGGCGACCCGTGCGCCGCCTCCCAGGCTTTCTCGTCTCCCGCCGGCCCGCGCGGCTCCTAGTTTCATTCATTCCCGCCAACCCGCGCGCCTCCCGGTTTCAATCATTCCCACCGACTTGTCGGTGGGAATGCTGTTTCCGCAACCAGTGCGCACACTGGTGGAGGAAACATTCCCTTCCGTCAGCGGGCCGCCCGGAAACGCCGCAGCGTTTCAGGCCCGCGCAGTTCCTTCCCCAGCGCTGAAAAGACGCCGCAGCGGATTTTCAGCGCAACAAATTGATCGCCTTCTCGATCTGCCCTGTCGCCCCGCTCAGCGCCTCGCTGCCGCCCCGGATCGAAAAGGCGGAGAGATCGACCGGCTTTCCGATGGTCAGCGCGTTGCGGTGAAACGGCCTGAACCGCTCCGAAATGCGCATCGGCACCACCGTCGCGCCCGACTTGAGCGCGATCAGCGCCACGCCGGTCTCCATCGCGGTATGCCCCTTCATCTCCCGCCCGCCCTGGGGGAAGATGCCCAGCACGCCGCCCTCCTTCAGGATGGCGAGGGAGGTGCGCACGGCGGCCATGTCCGCGTTGCCGCGGTCCACCGGGAAAGCGCCCAGCCAGCGGATCAGCGTCCGCACCACCGGCACCCCGAACAATTCCTTCTTGCCCATGAACCGGAGCGGCCGCCGGACGGCGACGCCCGCCGCCAGCGGGTCCAGCAGCGACTTGTGGTTGCCGCACAGGATGGCCGCGCCGCTCTCCGGCAGGTTTTCCGCGCCGGTCACCCGGAGCGGCCAGAGAATGGTGAACAGGATCCTCATGACCCCCTTGGCGAACGCGTAAAACCCCCGCCTCATCTCGCCTCGCCCCCCTCGGGCGCGACCGGGCCGATCCGCCCGGACAGCAACTTCAAAACTTCCCGCACCGCCTCGTCGGCGGTCAGATCGCTGGCGTCCACCTCCACGGCGTCCTCCGCCTTGCGAAGCGGCGAAGCCGCGCGGGTGCTGTCGTCGCGGTCCCGCTTCAGGATGGCCTCCAGTACTTCCAGGTAGGTGTCCGGCGCGCCCACCGAGCGCAATTCGCGGAACCGCCGGGCGGCGCGCACCGCCGGGGCCGCCACCAGGAACACCTTGAGCGTGGCGTCCGGCAGCACGCAGGTGCCGATGTCCCGCCCGTCCATGACCACCGAGTGCCCCTTCGCGATGGCGCGCTGCATCTCCACCATCCGCACGCGCACCTCCGGCACCGCCGAAACCTTCGACGCCGCGGCGGACACCTCCGGGCGGCGGATCTCCTCCGAAACGTCCCGCCCGCCCAGATACACCCTTTGAAGCCCCGCCTCGTAGCCCACCTTTACATCCGCGTCCGGTGCCAGCGCGGCCACCTTTTCCGCGTCCGCCGGGTCCACCCCGCGCTCCAGCGCATAAAGCCCTACCGCGCGGTACATCGCGCCGGTGTCCAGGTACAGCGCGCCGGTCCTTCTCGCGACCGCCCGCGCGATGGTCGATTTGCCCGCGCCCGAAGGCCCGTCGATCGCCACCGAAAACGTCATAGCATACCCTCCGCGCTCCGCATGAATCAAAGCCGTTCATTTCATTATATCACATGTCCCACCGGTTGCCAAATTCAATTTGTCCCCGTCACGCATCCATTTTGATGATTATTCTGCCACGATTTACGTGAAATCTGCGCAAACAAGCCGCGCGACTTGCAATTTTCACATAAATGGGATATAATCGCGCGTATGAGCAGCATTACCTTCCGGGAGGACATTGGGATGGACAACGCACAGGAATTGATCGCGCGCCTGAATCACAGCGGTAAAAAGCTCTCCAAAAGCCACAGGCGCATCGCCGAGTGCATCGTGAGCCATTACGACAAAGCCGCTTTTATGACCGCTTCCAGGCTCGGCGAATACGTGGGCGTCAGCGAATCGACCGTCGTGCGCTTCGCCGCCGCGCTGGGCTACGAGGGGTATCCTCAGCTGCAAAAGGCGCTGCAGGAACTGATCCGCCACCGGCTGACCGCGTCGCAGCGCTTCGAGATGACTGGCGACATGGACCACGCGCAGGTGCTTTCAAAGGTGCTGAAGGCGGATATCCAGAACATCCGCGCCACGCTGGACGAACTCAACATTGAGGTGTTCGAGGAGGTCGTCGAGCAGCTTCTGTCCGCCCGGTCGATCTACGTGCTGGGCCTCAGGGCCAGCGCGCCTCTGGCTCAGTTCATGGGCCACTACCTCAGCTACATCTTCCCGACGGTGCACGTGGTCACCTCGGGCGTCAGCGACATCTTCGAGCAGCTGGCCCACATCACGGAGGGCGACGTGCTGGTGGGCATCAGCTTCCCCCGCTATACCAGCCGCACCATCGAGGCGATGGAGTTGGCCCGCAAGAAGGGCGCGACGCTGGTCGCCATCACCGACGGCCCGCTGTCGCCGCTGCACGCCACCAGCGACCTGTGCCTGACCGCGAAGAGCGACATGGCCTCCTTCGTGGACTCGCTGGCCGCGCCGCTTTCCCTGATCAACGCGCTGATCGTCGCGCTCAGCCAGCGCAAGCGCCAGCAGGTGGCCGCAAACTTCGATCAGCTGGAGGAAATATGGGCGCAGTACAACGTCTACCTGAGCAAGAGCGGCGCATGAACCCGGGGCGCATTGTGGTCGTCGGCGGCGGGCCGGCGGGCATGATGGCGGCGCTGTTCGCGGCGAGGGGCGGCGCGGAAGTCATGCTGCTGGAGCGGAACGAAAAGCTGGGCAAGAAGCTCTACATCACCGGCAAGGGCCGCTGCAACCTGACCAACACCGCCCCGCCCGGCGAGTTTTTGCAGAACGTGATGCGCAACCCGCGCTTTCTGTATTCGGCGCTGGACGCGCTGGACAACACCAAGCTGATGGCGCTGATCGAAAACGCGGGCACGCCGCTCAAAATCGAGCGGGGCGGCCGCGTATTTCCTGTGTCCGACCACGCCAGCGACGTGACAAAGGCGCTGATGGGCGAGATGGCGCGCGCGGGCGTGCAGATCCGCCTGAGGGCCGGCGCGGCCCAGCTGGTGCTCTCGGACGGCCGGATCGCGGGGGTCGAGCTGGACGACGGCAGCCTTTTGGGCGCTCAGGCGGTGGTGGTGGCCACCGGCGGCCTGTCCTATCCCTCCACCGGCTCCACCGGCGACGGGCTGCGCTTCGCCCAGGGCGCGGGCCACGTGGTTCACGAGCCGCTGCCCGCGCTGGTGCCGATCGAAACCGAGGAATCCTGGCCCCGGGGCGCGATGGGCATCTCCCTTAGGAACGTGCGGCTGACCGCCGAAGACAGAGGCAAAAAAATCTTCTCCGACCAGGGCGAACTGATGCTGACCCACTTCGGCCTGTCCGGCCCGCTGGCGCTGACGCTGTCCAGCCTCCTTCCGGAGGACCCGGCGGGCGTCCGGCTGTTCGTCGACCTCAAGCCGGCGCTGGACGCCGAGGCGCTGGACGCGCGGCTGCTCCGGGACTTCGCGCAGGCCCCCCGCAAGGGGCTGATCTCGGCGCTGGACGGCCTCGCGCCCCACAGCCTGGCGCTGATTATCGCGGAACTGGCGGGGCTGTCGCCCGCGAAGCCCATCCACTCCGTCACCCAGGCGGAGCGGAAGGCGCTGATCCAGGTAATCAAGGGCATGGCGCTGACCGTCAAGGGTCTACGGGGCTTTCAGGAGGCGGTGATCACTCGGGGCGGCGTGGACGTGAAGCAGATCAGCCCGTCCACGATGCAGTCCCGGCTGATCGAGGGGCTTTTCTTCGCTGGAGAGGTGCTGGACGTGGACGCGCTGACCGGCGGCTTCAACCTGCAGATCGCGTTCTCCACCGGCGCGCTGGCCGGGATGAGCGCGGCCTCCCTGCAAGCAGGGCGCTGAAAATCCGCTGCGGCGTCTTTTCAGCGAAGGCATTGAAATCCGCTGCGGCGTCTTTCAATGCGAGGGAAGAGACCTGCGCGAGCCTGAAACGCTGCGGCGTTTCCGGGCGGCCCGCTGACGGGCGGAAATGTTTCCTCCACCAGTGTGCGCACTGGTTACGGAAACGGCATTCCCACCGACAAGTCGGTGGGAATGAATGAAGCCTGGAGAGGCGCGCGGGCCGAGAGGGAACGAATCAAGCCCGGAAAGGCGCGCGGGTCGGTGGGAATGAATGAAATCCTGGGTTCGGCGGCCCGGGATGCGATTGATACGGGAGGCTTCTATGGAAAACCAGGGCAATCCGTCCTCCAGTGAAAACATCAGCGGCAGCCGCGTCACGGCGCGGGCCGCGATTTTGATCTGCCTGACCCGCTCCCGGGACGAGGAGCGGGCGCTCAAGGCGCAGCTGGCCCAGGAGGACGTGCGGGCGGCGGCGGTGGACTACGGCGGCGAATTCGTGCCGTCCATCATGAAGATCGTCGAACGCGCGGTGGTGGCCGCGAAGCGCGAGGGCGTGATCTCCGCCACCGAGTACCACGAGGAGGGTTCCGTCGCGGGCGCGGCCCACGAGGCGCTGATGCAGGTGGGCGCGAAGGCCACCGGCCTCAACGTCGGCGGCAAGATTGGCATCGCCCGGTCCGGCAACAACATCTCGGTGGCGGTGTTCTTCGGGATCGGCCTGTTGCACCTAAACGAGATGGCGGTCGCCGTCGGGCACCGGGCAATTTGACTTTTTAGACGTGGCGCCGGCGCGTGGCTGATCTTTGCGTCGGTTTTTATATCTTGATTCCGAAGTACTCCAGCGCCAGAGTGACCATAATCAGGCAGAACACGCCCACCATCACGGCGCGGATCAGCTTTGCGCCCACGATCAGCGCCAGCCTCGCGCCCAGGTAGCCGCCCACCGCCGAGCAGACCATCGCCGGCACCGCCAGCTGGAACAGCACCTTGCCGCCGATCACCAGCGAGGTCATCGCCGCCAGGTTGGAGGCGAGGTTCACCAGCTTCGCCGCGCCGGACGCGCTCACCATGTCCATCTTCAAAAGCCCTGTGAACAGCAGGATCAGGATCGTGCCGGTGCCCGGGCCGAAGAACCCGTCATAAAACCCGACGACCAGGCCGATCGCCGGGCAAAGCGCCAGCCCTTTGCGCGTCATCGGCTGGGGGTCGTCGCCGATCCGGCCGAAGATCAGCAGCAGCGCCGCAGCGGGCAGCGCGAACAGCAGGAACACCAGCATCCACTGGTCGCTGACCTGCTTCAAAAGCTCCGCGCCCAGGTAGGAGCCGGGCAGCGCGCCCGCCGCGGCCAAGAGCGCCGGGGCGTAGGGCATCCGGCCGCTGCGGATGAACCGGATCGTCGCCAAGAGCGACCCGAACATCGCGGAGAACTTGTTGCTGCCCGAAGCCTCGACCGGCGGCAGCCCCGCCGTCAGGTATGCCGGCAGCGAGATCACCCCGCCGCCGCCCGCGATGGCGTCCATCGTCGCCGCCAAAAACGCCAGCGGCAGCACAATCAGGTACATCCGGAGGGTGACTTCCATCAGGCGCGCCCCTTCCCTAAGACAAACAAAAACTATTTTCTTCTTCGAATCGCGCCTTTCCTGCCGTTTTCCGGGTAAAATAATGGTTGCGCACGGAGCCCGGGTGCGGTAGAATAGCGTTCGATGTCGAAATGGAGGGTTAAAGATGCCGGTATCCATCGCGTACAAGGGCAATCAGGTCCATTTCAAGGGTCTCAAGTGCGGCTGCGGGCAACCGCACCGCGCGCCGACGCAGGATTTCTACATCGGGGCGGACATGGCGGCGAAATTGCCCCGCTGCGTGAAAAAGCGGGAACTGGGCAGCAAAGCGGTGGTGGTATCGGATTCGGAGGCGTCGGATCGGCTGGGCCGGGCGCTGCTGGACGCCTTCCGCAAGGAGGGCTTCGAGGTGACGCTGGCGCTGCTGACTCGCCCCCTCGCCGACGAGCGCTCGCTGGGCGAGGCGATGCTGGCGATGCGCATGGACACCGAGTTCTTCGTGGCCGCGGGCGGCGAGGAAGCCGCGGCGGTGGTCCGCGCCGCCGCCGCGCTGACCGAGCGGCCCTATGCGCTGCTCGCCACCCAGCCCTCCGGGAAAAGCTACCTGTCCGAGGTGGCGCAGATGGCGCTCAAGGGCGAGGCGATGGCGCTGCCCGCCGTCGCGCCGGAATTGGTCGCCTTCGACCTGGACGCGCTGACCGACGCGCCGTCGGAAAGCTTCGCCCAGGGGGTTTTGGACCTCGCCGCCTGCGCGCTGGAACGGGCCGACTGGGCGGCGATCAAGCTGCTCCGGGGCGACGCCTACTGCCCGCTGTGCGCCGACATGGCGGCCGAGGCCGCGGAGCGCGCGCTGGCCGCGGCGGAGGAAATCGCCGGGCGGAGCGAGAAGGGCGCGGGGATTCTCGCGGAATCGCTGATGGCCGCGGGCGTCGCCGGGTTGGTCTCGGGCGGGCTGCGGCCGGTCTCGGTGGCGCAAACGCTCGCCCGAAAGATGGCGCTGTCCGGAGAGGCCTCCTACCCCGCCGCGCTTTTCGGCGCGGTGGTCGCGCTGCTGAACGCCTACCGCTCGTTTGACCCGGATTCCGCCCGCCCCGGCGGCGACAAAGCGGCTAAGGAAGCGCTGTCCGCCCACCGGGAGGGCCTCCGTCAGATACTGGACAGGCTCCCCTCCGGCGAGGCGGTGGCCGCGGCGGTTCAGCGAATCGCGCCGGAACTGACGGCCGCCCATCCCCCGCTGGATCTGCCCCGCGCGGGCGAAATCGCCGCCTGTCAGAGCCTGATGGACTTCGCGGTGCTGGCCGGATGCGCGCCGGAAACGTGATTTTTCCGCAAAACGCGCCCGTTGCGCCTGATTTTCACAAAATTTGTGTTGTCAAGCCGGGCGGGCTGTGCTATACTAACTTGGCTTACGCATAATAGGCCTTCACATCGCTAAGGAGGGTATTTCATGCCAACGTTCATGTTGATCATCAACATTATCATCCTTCTGGTGGCCATTCTGCTGATCGTCTCGGTATTGATGCAGCAGGGCAACCGCGCTGGCCTGGGCGCCATCGGCGGCGGTGCGGAGACCTTTTTTGGAAAATCCAAAGCCAGGAGCTACGAGGGCAAGCTGGAGATGATCACGAAGATCTCCGCCACCGTGTTCACCATCCTGGTCATTGTGCTGGCCGCCACCTACAACCGCTACACCGCCACCCCCTCCACGCCCAACATGGTGCTGCCCACCGTCGCCCCCGTGACGGCCACCGCGGCCCCGGCGGAAAGCGCCGCGGCTGAAACCTCTGTGGCTCCGGCGACCACCGCGGCTGCCGCTCCGACCGCACTACCGACCGAGGCGCCTGCGGCATCCCCCGCGGCATAAACCGGTCCGTTTCCGCGAAAGGATTCTTCGCCTTCCTCTCCTCGGAGCGGGAAGGCGATCATTTTTGGAGGCATCTTTTTATGAAAGAGTTTCCCGCCTATGATCCGGCGGCCATCGAGGCCAAGTGGCAGGCGCACTGGGAGGAAACCGGCGCGTTCTCAGCCGAAGCCGGGCACGATAAACCCAAATTCTATCCGCTGATCGAGTTCCCCTACCCCTCCGGCGCGGGGCTGCACGTGGGCCATCCGCGCTCCAACACCGCGATGGACATCATCGCGAGGAAGCGCCGCATGGAGGGCTACAACGTGCTGTTCCCGATCGGCTACGACGCCTTCGGCCTGCCGACCGAGAACTTCGCGATCAAAAACCACATCCATCCCGCCGTCGTGACCGAAAAGAACGTCCGCCGCTTCCGCGAGCAGCTGAAGCGCCTGGGCTTTTCGTTTGATTATTCGCGGGAGGTCAACACCACCGACCCTTCATATTATAAATGGACGCAGTTCATCTTTCTGAAGCTCTACGAGCACGGCCTGGCCTACAAGAGCGAGATGCCGGTCAACTGGTGCACCAGCTGCAAGGTGGGCCTGGCCAATGAAGAGGTCGTCGGCGGCGTGTGCGAGCGCTGCGGCGGCGAGGTCGTGCGAAGGACCAAGAGCCAGTGGATGCTGAAGATCACCGCCTACGCCCAAAAGCTGCTGGACGGCCTGGACGACGTGGACTTCATCGAAAAGGTCAAGCTGCAGCAGCGCAACTGGATCGGCCGCAGCGAGGGCGCGGAGGTGGACTTCAGGCTCACCACCGGCGATGCCTTACGCGTCTACACCACCCGGCCGGACACGCTGTTTGGCGCCACCTACATGGTGATGTCGCCGGAGCACCCGCTGATCGAGACCCATAAGGACAAGATCAAGAATTACCCGGAGATCGCCGCCTACCGCGACGCCGCGGCCAGGAAGTCCGACTTTGAGCGCACCGAGCTCTCCAAGGAAAAGACCGGCGTGGCCATTCAGGGCATCGAGGCCGTCAACCCGGTCACCGGAAAACCGATCCCCGTGTGGGTGTCGGACTACGTGCTGATGGGCTACGGCACCGGCGCGATCATGGCCGTGCCCGGCCACGACGAGCGCGACTGGGCGTTCGCCAAGAAGTTTGGCCTCGCGATCATCGAGGTGGTCGCGGGCGGCAACGTGCAGGAGGCCGCCTACTCGGACATCGAGGACGGCGTGATGGTCAATTCCGGCTTCCTGAACGGGCTCAAGGTCGCGGAAGCGAAAAAGACCATCATCGAGTGGCTGGTGGAGAAGGGCCTGGGCGAGAAGAAGGTCAACTACAAGCTGCGCGACTGGGTGTTCTCAAGGCAGCGGTACTGGGGCGAGCCGATCCCGCTGGTCCATTGCGAGCACTGCGGCTGGGTGCCGCTGCCCTACGACCAGCTGCCGCTGAAATTGCCGGAGGTCGCCCATTACGAGCCGACCGACGACGGCGAATCGCCGCTGGCCGCGATCACCGACTGGGTCTCAACCACCTGCCCGAAGTGCGGCGGCCCCGCCAGGCGCGAGACCGACACCATGCCCCAGTGGGCGGGCTCCAGCTGGTACTTCCTGCGCTACATCGACCCGCACGACGACAAGCAGTTCGCGTCGATGGACGAACTCAAATACTGGCTGCCGGTGGACTGGTACAACGGCGGCATGGAGCACACCACGCTGCACCTTCTGTACAGCCGGTTCTGGCACCGGTTCCTGTACGACATCGGCCTCGTGCCCACGCCCGAGCCGTACCAGAAGCGCACCTCCCACGGCATGATCCTGGGCGCAAACGGCGAAAAGATGAGCAAGTCCCGCGGCAACGTGGTCAACCCGGACGACGTGGTGGACGAACTGGGCGCGGACGCGTTCCGGATGTACGAGATGTTCATGGGCGCCTTCGACCAGGCGATCCCGTGGTCCACCGACGGCGCGCGCGGCTGCCGCCGGTTCCTGGACCGGCTGTGGCGGCTGATGGAGAACATGACGGACGAGGCGGGCATCTCCGAGGACATGGCCTTCGACGTGCATTCCACGATCAAGAAGGTCACCGAGGACTACGAGCGGATGAAGTTCAACACCGCCATCGCGGCCATGATGGCGCTGGTCAACGCGCTGTCCCAGAAGGGCACGGTCACAAAGGGCGAGGCGGCGGTGCTCCTGCAGATTTTGAACCCGGTGGCGCCCCACATCACCGAAGAGCTGAATCAGCTCTTGGGCCTGGGCGGGGAGCTGTTCCGGAAGCCCTGGCCCGTTTACGACCCGGCCAAACTGGTCAAGGCGACCGTCGAGATCGCGTTCCAGGTCAACGGCAAGGTGCGCGGGCGCGTCATGGTGCCGGCAGACCTCACCCGCGAGGCCGCGCCGGAATACTTCTCCTCGGACGAGGCATTCCAGAAGCTGATCGGGGGCAAGGCCATCCGCAAGCTGATCTTCGTGCCGGGCAGCCTCGTCAACGCGGTCGTCTGAGCGCTCAAAATCCGCTTCGCGTCTTTTGAGCGAGGGGAAGGAACTGCGCGCGCCTGAAATCCTGCGGGATTTCCGGGCGGCGCACTGACTTAAGGAAATGTTTCCTCCACCAGTGTTCGCACTGGTTACGGAAACCGTTCCCGGTGCGCCGGTCGCCGGGAACGATTGAAGCCCCGCGGGGGGGCAGGACTTGTGGCCGCCCGCGGCGTGTTCGCCGCGGGCGGCTTCTTGATCTGGCGCGGGAAAGGGGGCGCATCGATGACCGAGGAACTCAAGGTCAAGCTGGAAAACCTGCCGGACTCGCCCGGCTGCTACCTGATGAAGTCCGAAGGCCAGATCATCTATGTGGGCAAGGCCAAGAACCTCAAAAACCGCGTGCGCCAATACTTCCAGAGCGCCAAGAACCACACCCCGAAGGTGCGGGCGATGGTGGAGAAGATCGACGACCTGGACACGGTTCTCGTGGACGGCGAGCTCGAGGCGCTGATGCTGGAGTGCAACCTGATCAAGCTGCACCGGCCCTACTACAACATCCTTCTGAAGGACGACAAGCAGTACCCGTATCTGGCGATCGACCTGACCCAGCCGTTCCCGGAGGTGGTGATCCGCCGCAAGCGGGAAAACGACGGCCTGCGCTACTTCGGCCCGTACCTGGGCGCGACGATCGTGCGGGAGATGCTGGACGCGGTCCGGCAGATCTTCCCGATCCGCACCTGCCATCTGCCGCTCGTCCCGGGCATGCATTTGCGGCCCTGCGTGCACTATGAGATCGGCCAGTGCCTCGGCCCCTGCGCCAGCCTGATCTCAAGCGAAGACTACCACAAGCTGATCGGCCAGGTGATCCAATTCCTGTCCGGCAAGTACCAGGAGGTGCTGGACGACCTCCGAAATCGCATGGCGGACGCCGCCGCCCAGATGAGCTACGAGCGCGCCGCCATCTACCGGGATCGGATCTACGCCGTCCAGCAGGTGATGCAGAAGCAGAAGGCCACCGCCGTCCGGGATGTGGATCAGGACGTGATCGCCGCCTCCCCGCAGGGGGCGGACGCGCTGGTATCGGTGCTCTCGATGCGGGAGGGCAAGCTGATCGGCGCCGAGCACTTTCCGCTGCCCCGCTCGGGCGACGAGGAAGTGGGCGATCTGCTCTCCCAGTTCATCCTGCAGCACTATCAGCATGGCGAGGCCATCCCCCGCGCGATCCTGACCCCCGTGCCGCCCGCGGACCTCGAGGCCGTGGAACAGTACCTGTCCAGCGTCAAGGGCGTCAAGGTGACCGTCTCCACCCCCGAGCGGGGCGATAAAAGGCGCTTTGTCGAGATGGCCGTCCGCAATAACCTGGACGAGGCCGAGATCCGGAAGCTCAAGCTGCAAAAGAGCTACGCCCGCACGTTCGGCGCGCTGAAGGAACTGGCCGGGGCGCTGAAGCTGCCCGCGCCGCCCCGGCGCGTCGAGGGCTACGACATCTCCAACACCCAGGGCGCCCAGTCGGTCGGCTCGATGGTGGTGATGATCGACGGCGTGGCCGCGCCCCGGGAGTACCGGCACTTCCGCATCAAGACGGTGGAGGGGGCCAACGACTTCGCGTCGATGCACGAGGTGATCTTCCGCCGCTTCACCCACGGCCTCGCGGAGAAGGCGGAGCGGGAAGAAAGCGGCCAGAGCGCGCTGGGCGGGCGGTTTTCCGACCTGCCGGACCTGATCCTGATCGACGGCGGGCGCGGCCAGCTGAACGAGGCGCTCTCGGCGATGCGGGAGGCGGGCGGCGACGTGCGCATGTTCGGTCTGGCCAAGCGCATCGAGGAGATCGTGCAGCCGGAATTGGAGGAGTCGCTGCTGCTGGACCGGCACAGCGACGCGCTGCACCTGATCCAGCGGCTCCGGGACGAGGCGCACCGCTTCGGCATCACCCACCACCGCAAGCTCCGGGCCAAGCACTCGGAAGCGTCGGCGCTCGACGGCATTCCGGGCGTCGGCCCCAAGAAGAAGCGGGCGCTCTTGAAGCAGTTCCGAACCGTCGAGGCGCTGAAGGCCGCCTCGGAACAAGAGCTGGCGGAAGCCGAAGGCGTCGGCCCCGCGCTCTCAAAAGTCATCCACGAACATTTCCACGGACAGAAAGGCGGAGAAGCATGAACTACGAAAAGCTCGATCAAATCGTCGCCTCCTACCGCGGCGAACTGCTGGCGAAACTCAAGGCCTGGGTCGCGATCCCCAGCGTGCAGGCGCCAAAGTGCGGCGACAGCGCGCCGTTCGGCCCGGAGGTCCGGAAGATGCTGGACCTGTTCCTCCGGGACGCCGGGGCGATGGGCTTTGAGGTGAAAGATTTTGACGGCTACTGCGGCCAGGCGCAGATGGGTTCAGGCGAGCAGACGATGGGCATCCTGGCCCACCTGGACGTGGTGCCTCTCGGCGACGGCTGGGCGCATAACCCCACTGGCGGCGAGATCGAAAACGGAAAAATCTACGGCCGCGGCGTCGCCGACGACAAGGGGCCCGCGCTGGGCGCGCTGTACGCGATGCGCGCGGTGCGGGAGGCGGGCATTCCGCTCAAGCACCGGGTGCGCATGATCGCCGGCTGCGACGAGGAGACCGGCATGAGCGACATGGCCTACTACCGGGCGCATTCCGACCTGCCGGACTACGGCTTCTCCCCGGACGCGGAATACCCGCTGATCAACATCGAAAAGGGCGGGCTGAACCTGCTCCTGTCGGCGGATGTCGACGGGGTCTCCGGCGCGCTCCTCCCGGTTCTCAACATGAACGCGGGCGTGCGCGTTAACGTGGTGCCGGGCGTCGCCACCGCCGAAGTGGGCACGGAGAATGTGCCGCTGGCGGACCTTGCGCAAAGGCTGGCCGCGATTCAGGCCGCGCACCCGGGTTTTGATCTGAAGGCGGAGGCCGCGGGCGCGGGCAGGGCGAAAATCACCGCCACCGGCGTCAGCGCCCACGCGTCGCTGCCCCACCTGGGCGTGAACGCGGCGGGCATGCTGCTGACCGCGCTGCGCGAACTGGGCGCGGGCGGCGCGGCGGGAAAGGCCATCGAGGGACTGGCGGATGTGATCGGCCTGACCCACGACGGTGCGGGGCTGGGCATCGCGATTTCGGACGCGGAATCCGGCGCGCTGACCTCGAACCTCGGCATCCTGCGCTATGACGGCACGGCGCTGTCGGCGCAGCTGGACAACCGCTACCCGATCTCGGCGGACGAACAGGCGATGGTGAAAAATGCGGCGGCGGCGATGGCGCCCTATGGCGTACGGGTCGTAAAGCAGCGCAGCCACACGCCGCTGCACGTGCCGGCGGACAGCGAGGTGGTAAAGGGTCTGCTGGAGGTCTACCACGAGGCGACCGGCCTGCCCGCAACCCCCATCGCCATCGGCGGCGGCACCTACTCCCGCACGATGCCCAATACCGTCGCCTTCGGCATCGGCTTCCCCGGCGACACCGAGACCGCCCACATGCCCGACGAATACGTGGACATCGACAAGTACATGCTCGCCGTCAAGATCATGGCCCGCGCCATCGCTCGGCTGGCGGGGGCGTGACGAGAGGAACGGGAACGACGGCCTCCGGCAGCCAACTTTTTTGAAAAAAAGTTGGATCAAAAAACTTTGCTTTACGAAAACGGGCATTCACAAGGCGCAGGGAAAGACAAACCCTGCGCTTTTTTTGCGCGCAAACATAAACGGACATGCACTGACAAATTTCTGGAAAACCGCATACGGAGCCTCCGCATCGCCCATACTTTTCCATAAATGGAACGGTTCGACAATGAAAAGCGTCGAAAAATTAGTCCAAAGTGCTGTGGAGGTTGATGATGAAACACTTAAACCCCCGAAGGCCGCTCCTGCCGGCGCTCATTCTGGCGTTGGCGGTGGGCATCACTTCGACGGGCTGCGCATTCTCCTGGCCCTGGAACCAGCCCACCGAGGCGACGCTGGCCCGGACGCCGCTGCCAACGGTGGCGGTCACGGCGGCGGCGGAGGCGGCCGCGACGGCGACCGCGCAATCCACGCCCACGCCCGTGCCCGCGCAGCCCACACCCACGCCCGTGCCCGCGCAGCCCACGCCCACGCCCGCGCCCGCGATGGCCCCCATTGAAACCATGAAAACCGACGAGACCGCGCTGATCCGGGTGCTGCTGAAATCGCTGGGCGCCTCGGTGGCGCTGGGCATCACACTGACCGGCCCCTATTCGATCGAAAACGACAGCGGCTTCCGCTTTTCGGCAAACACCGATCTCTCCGTCGCCATCCAGGGAGAAAACCTGTATCTGAGCTGCGGCGGCTTGACCATCAACATGGGCAAGTCGATGGCGCTGACCCGCGTCTTGTCGGACGACCCCCGCGCGGGGCTGGTCATCCACGAGGCCGGGCGGGAAAACGTCTACTGCGGCGATCTGTCGCTGACCGCGGACAAGGGCGCGATCCTGCCGGTTCTGACGCTCGACGTCGAGGATTACCTGTACGGCGTGGTGCCCTACGAGATGAGCGACGCCTTCCCCGTCGAGGCGCTGAAGGCCCAGGCGGTGGCGGCCCGCACCTACGCGATGAGCCGCAAGGCGGGCGCGATGAGCCGCGCCTACGACGTGGTGGACACCACCGGCGATCAGGTGTTCCGCGGCCTCAACCCGGATACCGAAAACGCGATTCAGGCCGTGGATGCCACCCGCGGCGTGGTCGGCATGTACAAGGGCGCCTACGCCACCTGCTACTTCGCCGCCTCCAACGGCGGCCAGACCGCGCTGCCCAATCAGATCTGGGGCTACGAGGGCGACTACGGCTACCTGGACGTGCGGGACGACCCCTACGACCTGGCAAATCCCTCCAGCGTGGTGAGGACGCTGACGCTGTCCGCCGACGGCAGCCAGCTGCCCAGCCGCCTCGCAAAGACGCTCAAAAACGGCCTGGCCGAGCAGATGGCGGCGTTGGGCTGCAGCGAGGAACTGAGCGACATCGGCATTGTGAAGGTGCTCTCGGTCACCCCCGCCGCGCCCAAGTTCGGCGAGGGCAACCGGATGTACACGCGCCTTGATGTTTCGATGCAGGTGCGCGCCAAGAAGTTCACCCAGCTTACCCCGGAGGAGGCGGCGCTGTCCTCCGCCACCTACCGCTCGGACGTGGTGGTGTTGGATCAGCCGCTGACGGCCAGCCTGGACATTTACGACGACCTGAAGCCGAACTACGGCCTTCGGATCAACGCCGCCGACTGCGAGGTGACCAGCGTCCGAAAGACGGCGGACGCCTCCGGCAATGTGTCGGCCTTTGACATCCAGACCCGTCGCTACGGCCACGGCGTGGGGCTGAGCCAGCGCGGCGCGCAGCAGATGGCGGGCGCGGAGGGCTTCTCCTGGCGGCAGATCATCGCCTTCTACTACCCCGGCATGACGCTGGCGGAGAAGGAATACGTCCGAAAGCCGCTCCCGGCGCTGGGCGCGCTGCCCGAAAACCTGGGCCGCGCCCGCCCCCGCCCCACCCCCAAGCCCACCCCCGCGCCGCTGCCCGTGCTGCAAAGCGGCGAATACTACGCCCGCGTGGCGCTGGGTTCCAAGAGCTCCACGCTCAACGTGCGGGCGGAACCCTCCACCAGCGCCGCCGTCAAGGGTTCGATCGGTCACGGCGCGAGGCTCATCGTGATGGGCAATCTGGACGGCGGCTGGGCGCACATCAAGACCGCGGAATTGGAGGGCTACGTATCCAGCGAGTACATTGAGAAGGAATCATGACCAAACGGTGAATGATCTGGAAAGAAAACCCGCGTCGTTGCATAGTTAACGAAATTCGATTACAATACACTCATCCGGCCGGCATCATACCAAGGCGGAAAATCCGGATTGGTATCAATGCCGGAGAGATGGGGTGAACCATGAGGCGGACAGGGGTCGCATGCGCGCTGGCGCTGATGCTTCTGTTCGCCCTGTGTTTTGGGATAAACGTTCTGGCGGACGACAAGGGTTCGCCCCTCAACCAGCGCATCAGCGTCTCCTCCCAGGAGGCGCGCTATGCGTTCACCGGCCCTTCCAACAACCTGTACACGTTCCGCTGCTTCGGCGCTCCCGGCGCGTCCGGCGCTCTGTACCAGGGCGGCGCGGCCGACCCCATCGCCCAAGGCGACGGGTTTGACTTCTCCGCCCGCCTGATCTCGGGCGCGAACTACGTGCTGGTGGTCAACAGCGGCGCGGGCGGCGCGGTCGAGATCATGCGGGACGCGCTGGGCCGCTGCTTTGACCGCCCGATCCAGCTGAGCAACCTATCCGACGGCTACGATAAGGTGATCGCCCGGGCCTACGACACCCACTGGTACCGGTTCACCGCGGCGGCGACCGGCGCCTACGTGGTGTCCACCGATTCCGAGATCGATACCGTGGGTTACCTACTGGACGGCCAGGGGCTTGAGGTCGCCTCCTCCGACGACGCCTTTCCGCCCTATGAGCGCAACTTCCGGATGGAGGCCAATCTGACGGCGGGGACGAGCTACTTGTTGCGCGTCAGCGCCAAGGGCGGCGAAACCGGCGCCTATCACCTGTCGATTCTGGAGCCGGACCCGGACGCGCCGCCGCTGACCGCGCTCTCGGTCAGCCAGCAGAGCCTCAACCTGCGCCCGGGCGACGTGACCCAGTTGACCGCCGCCGTCCAGCCGGACGGCGCCCAGGCGGACGTCGGCTGGGTGTCCGCCGACCCCAATGTGGCCAAGGTCACGCAGCAGGGCGAGGTCATCGCGGTCGCGCCCGGGGCGTGCGACGTGATCGCCTACTCGGGCCGGCAGGCCGAGGCCCGCTGCCGCGTGACGGTTCAGTCCACCCCGGTGCAGGAGGTTCACTTCGAGCTGGACCAGTTGGGGCTGCCGAAAAAACAGTCCGCGCAGCTCAAGTATGCGGTGATGCCCCAGGACGCCAGCGACCAGCGGATGAATTTCACCAGCTCGAACGCCGCGGTCGCCACGGTGGACGGCGGCGGCACCGTGACCGCGGTCTCGGAAGGCCAGGCGGTGATCACCGTGACCAGCGTGGACGGCGGACATCAAAGCAGCCTGACCGTCACCGTCACCCGCGCCGACCCGGTCTACCGGGCGCTGCTGGTGGGCGAGGAGCGGTACGCGGACGGGCAGGTGCGCATCGGGTCGATCAACACCACGCAAGGCATGGCGGACCTGCTCGCCAATTCGGGCGTGCCTGGCGGCTACAAGGTGACGATGAAGCTGGACAGCACGTTTGCCGAGATGGTTCAGGCGCTCCAGGAAGCCTATCAAGGCGCGGCGCCCACCGACGTCTCGCTGTTCTACATCAACTGCCACGGCGGCTTCGATTCCGGCCGCGCCTGGCTGGAGCTGCACGACGGCTCCCGCATCTCCGCCCCGCAGCTGGAGCAGATGCTGCGGAAAATCCCCGGCATGGTGATCGTGATGATCGACTGCTGCCAGAGCGGCTCGTTTTTGAGTTCCACCGCGCTCCACAGTTTCAACCTCGGCGTGACGCAGGCGTTCACCCAAGGCGCGGGCACGGCGTTTGCCGGCAGCAAGTACCGGGTGATGACCTCCTCCAGCTCCACCCAGAACAGCTACCGCATCTCGTTTGACGGCGCGGACAGCGAGTCCCAGATGGCCACGGTATTCGTGCGCTCGCTGTGCGAGGCGGGCGGCTGGGATCTGATCAAGGACCAGAAAACCACGCTCCGGGCCGACCTGGACAAGGACCGCGTGGTCACATTCGAGGAGGCCTACCGCTACACCCGGCGGCGGGTCAAACAGTACCTGGAGAGCAAAAACGTGCAGCAGGACGTGCAGGTCTGCCCCGCGGGCTCGATGCTACCGATGTTCATGCGATAGGCATTGAAAATCCGCTGCGCGTCTTTTCAATGCGTTGGAGGATCTGCGCACGCCTGAAATCCTGCGGGATTTCCGGGCGGCGCGCTGACTTAGGGTATTGTTTCCTCCACCAGTGTGCGCACTGGTTATGGAAACAGCATTCCCACCGACAAGTCGGTGGGAATGAATGAGGCCCGGAGGAACACGCGGGCCGCCGGGAACGATTGGAAGCAGTATGGGGTTTGCCAATACGCGATGGGATCGCCCCGGCCGGGACAGTTTCTATCGTCTCCCGGTTCTTTTCAATCGTTTCCGGCGGCTTGCCGCCGGAAACGCGTTACAGTCACCAGTGCGAACACTGGTGACTGTAACAATACATTATGTCAGTGAGCCGCCCGAAAATCCCGCAGGATTTTAGGCTCACGCAGGTTGCCTCCACTGCATTGAAAAGCCGCTTGCAGATTTTCAATGCCCTCCTTACGGCGCGAGGGTAGGCGCGAGGGTGGGCGCGGGGGTCGCGCTGAGCAGCGCCTGCGGATCCAGGATCCAGTTGAAGTTCTGCTGCTCCAGCCAAGCGGCGATCGCGCTGCCGTATATCGCGGTCAGCGTCAGCACAATCGCGATCACGATCAGCATCAGCACCAGCACCGCGATGCAGAAGTTCCGCTTGGAGGCCCGCTTGCAGGTGATGGCCCACACGAACAGCATGACGATGTTGACGCCCGGGATGGCCAGCACGATCAGGGTACCGATCCAGTTCATGATCGAGACAACGCTTCTTCTGCCGAACTCCCTCGTCCCATCCTGACCCATTTGGAACTCCCCTTCCGTTGTATTTGGATTGGCTATTCCATCGCCCCGACGGACGATAAGAGTCGCTGCGCGTTCCCGAAAAGAATCGCGCCCAGTTCGTCCCCCGGCAGCGCGAGGGCGTCGATCAGCCGCAGTTCGTCCTCGATGGGCGACCACGGCGTGTCGCTGCCGAACAGGATGTGCTCCGGCCCGTGGCGATCTATCAGCGCTTTGACCACCGGAACCAGCACCCGCCCGTGGCTGTAGGCGGTGTCCAGATACAGGTTCTTCGCCGGTTCCAAATCCTTCAGCGCGTCGCCGCCCATCAGCAGCCCGCCCCAATGGGCCGCCACCACCTGCGCGCCGTCCAGATCCTCCATCGCCCGCCGCAGCATGCGCGGCTCGCACCGGCAGGGCGGCATGTAGGCCATGTCCTGCCCGGCGTGGAACACCACGATCAGCTTGAGCTGCCCGATCTTTCGGTACAGCGGCCTGACGCGAGGATCGTCCACGTCGAAGCTCTGGTACTCCGGATGCAGCTTGACGCCCTTCAGCCCCAGCTCCGCCATGCGCTCCAGTTCGTCCAGCGCGTCCTCCGCCAGCGGAAACACCGATCCGAAGGGGATCAGCCGGGCGCTCCGCTGCCGGATCGCCCAGTCGTTGATCGACCGCTGCTGAGAGGGCTTGGTCGCCACCGGCAGCAGCACGCCCATCGCATCCAGCCTTTGAAGCGCCCGGGTCAGGCCCCGGACCGTGCCATCCGTCGAAGGGTTGAGCCCGCCCGCGCCGACGGCCAGCTTCTCCACCGCTCCCGCCGCGATTTTATCGGGAAAGGCGTGGGTGTGAAAGTCAATCAGCATATTTCCTCTGTCCGCCGTGCCGTTTCTATCATTATACCTGATCGTGCGGAGACCGTCAATGGCGCATTTTATGACCTGTTTCAAATTCTGAAAATTCCCGCTTGCAATCCGCGATAAATTGTAATATAATTGTCACACATGAAATGATTGGAAACAATCCATCACTCAAGAGGAGGCGAAAACGATGAAAACGCGGGTAAAGGCGCTGTGCCTCTGCCTGGCGGCTGCAATCCTTTGCGCGCTCCCGGTCGATGCCCTAGGGGCTGTAAAACCACGATCCGTGAATTTGAGCACCAAGCTGATTACCATCGACCTGGCGACGAGCTCCACCTACCAGCTGACCGGTACCGTGACCCCTTCGGGCGCCAGCCAGAAGATCACCTGGAAGAGCGGCACCACCTCCGTCGCGACGATCTCGTCCACCGGCCTCATCAAGGCCAAGAAGACGGGCACCGTGACGGTGGGCGGCAGGCCCTCCAGCGTCAAGAAGTGGGCCAAGGCCAAGGTCAAGGTCGTCGACAGCCTGTGCCCCACCAGCCTCACGCTGAACGCGGCTAACCTGAGCCTGACCGTGGGCGGCACCTACCAGCTCTCGGCGACGCCGACCCCCGCGACCGCGTCCGGCTCGGTGAAGTGGGCGTCCAGCCGCAACTCGGTGGCGACGGTGTCCCCCACCGGCCTCGTCACCGCCAAGGGCGCCGGCACCGCGCTGATCCGCGCCATCTCCACCCGCAACTCCTCAAAGACCAAGACCATCAAGGTGACGGTCGCGAAGCTGCCCAGCCCTAACATGCTGGTGCTCTCCCCGAACGCCACCACCCTTGAAAAGGGCGACACGCTGCAATTGACCGCGGCCCCCTCGCCCGCCGGCTCCAACTCGTCCGTCAAGTGGGCAACAAGCAATTCCTCGGTCGCCACGGTCTCCTCCTCAGGCCTCATCACCGCCAAGGCGGTGGGCACCGTGAAGATCATGGCCACCTCCACCGCCAACAGCAAGGTTTCCACCACCCGCACGCTGGCCGTCAGGGACACCAAGACCGTGACCAGCGTCGAGATTCAGAGCGATAGTTCGACGCTGTACGTGGGCGGCTCGCTGAACCTGGACGCCTCGGTGCTTCCCACAACCGCCTCGCAGTCGGTCTCCTGGATCTCCAACAACGCACCCGTCGCCACCGTCTCCGATTCGGGCGTCATCTCCGGCAAGTCCCCGGGTTCTGCCACCATCACCGTGAAGGCCGGCGCCAAGACCGACACGCTGCGGGTGGTCGTGCAGAAGGCGACGCCGGTCACCGACGAACCTTCCCAGGTGACCAGCGTGGGCGGCATCAACGAAAACCTCTCCAAGATCGACGACATCCTGCGCTACGCCACCAACCAGCTGGACGCGCTGTATGTATCGGGCGAGCTTTCGAAGGACGAGATCAACGCGCGCAAGACCATCCTGCTCAACGCCTTCAAGATGGCGCGCTTCCCGTGGATGAGTTCCACCACGATCCCCTACTACACCGGCAGCGGCTACTTCCGCAGCAACGTGGTGTACTTCGGCATTCCCTACACCCAGAAAAACCGCACCTTCAACGTGGAGAAGCTGATGGCCACAGGCATGTACAGAAAAGAGAGCGGCAACAACTACTACACCGCCACCATGCCGGCCGTGACCTATCCGGGCAACGATTGCTCCTCGTTCGTGTCGATGAGCCAGTGGGGGCTGGGCAGCCCTTACTCGGCGCTCAATTCCGACGCGATGAAGGCGTCCTCGGCCTACAAGACCATCAGCTTCCTGGCCATGCGGCCGGGCGACGTGCTGGTCAAGAACGGCCACGCGCTGATGTTCCTGTACTACGCCAGCACCTCCAAATCCCAGATCATGGTGATCCAGCAGGGCGGCTTCAACACGCTCAGCTCCGTGTGCTGCGACCTCAAGGCGCTCACCTACTACAGCGGCAACCCCAGCTACGTCGCGCGCCGCAAGACCAGTTTCGACTGATTCCACGCCCCACCCCCCCTGCGCGCTTCTCCAGCTTCATTCATTCCCACCGACCTGTGCGGTGGGAATGCTGTTTCTGCTGCCAGTGCGCACACTGGCAGCAGAAACATTTCCTTCCGTCAGCGGGCCGCCCGGAAATCCCGCGGGTGTTGGCCCGCGCAGGGTTCCGGCGCATGAGGCTGTCGCGATAACAAAAAATTGAACAAGAAATCGACCTTCATGCGCCTGAGAGGGCCGATTTCTTGTCTGAATCACCCTAAAAAATCTGTTATCGCGACAGCCTCATGCCATGTCTTGCGTTCCAACGGGATTTGCTCTATAATTGGGAGGATCCCACGCGAGGGGGCGTATTCTTTGCACTTCGGACCCATCGGCGTATTCGATTCGGGCGTCGGCGGCATCAGCGTACTGCGCGCGATGCGCGCCCTGCTGCCCGAGGAGCGCTTCATCTACTACGGCGACAACCTCAACGCGCCCTACGGCACCCGGCCGGAGGAGGAGATCAGGGCGCTGACGGACCGGAGCGTCGAGGCGCTATTGGAACGCGGCGTCAAAGCGCTGGTCATCGCCTGCAACACCGCCACCTCCGCCGCGGTGAACGGCCTGCGCGAAAGGCTGACGCTGCCCATCATCGGCATGGAGCCCGCGCTCAAACCCGCGGCGCTGGCAACCGGCGGCACGATCCTGGTGATGGCGACCCCCGCCACGCTGCGCCAGCGGAAGTTCCAGGATTTGATGCGCACCTACGGCGACCGCGCCGAGATGCTGCCCTGCCCCGAGCTGGTGGAGTTCGTCGAGCGCGGCGAGATCGATTCCCCCGCGCTGGACGAATACCTCGCCGCGCGCTTCGCCCCGTATCCGGATGCGGACGCGATCGTGCTGGGCTGCACCCATTACGTATTTGCGCGCCGGGCGATTCAAAGGGCGATGCCGAAGGCGCTGCTGTTCGACGGCAACGAGGGAGCCGCGCGCCGCCTCCAGGACGTGCTGCGCGCGGAGGGCCTTCTGAACCCGTCTGGCCCCGGCTCGGTGGAATTCATCACCACCGGCGACCCAGAGGTCTTCCTGCCCATCTTCCATAGGCTCTACAACCTGCCCGAGGATTGAGGAGGAGCGATTCTTACTTTTCTGGCAAAGCTATGGCGAAACCGCCAAACCAGGCCCGTGAGAATGGGAAAACGGGCCGATAATTTAAAAGTAACTCTTTTCTTTTCCGCAAATTTCTGCTATGATATAGGATAGCTATTTGCGCGTACCAGAATTAAATGACCGGGCGCGGCCGGGTCATTTCTCTTGAATCGGCGCGCCGTCATTATTTGAGCTAGGGGGAATTACCGGATGAAGGATTACAAGGCCGAGTACATTCGCAACATCGCGGTCGTCGGGCACGGCAGCGAGGGCAAGACCACCCTGGTCGAAGCCATGCTGTTCTCCACGGGCGTCATCGACCGTCAGGGGCGCGTGGAAGACGGCTCGACCACCACCGACTATGATCCCGAAGAAGTGCGCCGGGGCATTTCCATCAGCGCCGCGGTCGCGCCGCTCGAATGGAAGGATAAAAAAATCAACCTGATCGATATCCCCGGCTACTTCGACTTCGCCGGCGAGATGGTGGGCCCGCTGAACGTGTGCGAGGGCGCCATCATCACCGTGGGCGCGGTCTCCGGCCTCAACGTGGGCGCGGAAAAAGCCTGGGCCGCCTGCGACAAGGCGCATACCTCCCGCATGATCGTCATCAACCAGATGGATCGCGAGAACGCCAACTTCAAGAAGGCGCTGGGCACCATCACCGAAAAGTACGGCAGCCATATCGCGCCCATCGAGGTGCCCATCGTGGAAAAGGGCCAGTTCATCGGCGTCGTGTGCGTGCTGGAGAACAAGGCCTACACCGGCGAGGGCAAGACGCTGAAGGAGATCCCGATCCCGGCCGCCGTCGCCGACGAGGTTTCCTCCGCCCGCGAAGCCATCATGGAAGCCGCCGCCGGCGCCGACGAGGCGCTGATGGAGCGCTACTTTGAAAACATGGAGCTGTCCCCGGAGGACACGATGCTGGGCCTGCGCAAGGGCATCCTGGAGGGCACCGTGGTCCCGGTGGTGTGCTGCTCCGGCCTCACCCGCGTAGGCATCGCGAAGCTGCTGGACAACCTGATCGACCTGATGCCCTCCCCCGCCGGCCGCGTGACGAAGGGCGTGAACCTCAAGACCGGCGACGAGGAATCCCGCGCCTGCCAGGACGACCAGCCCTTCTCCGCCCGCGTGTTCAAGACGGTGGCCGACCCCTACGTCGGCAAGCTGTCGCTGGTCAAGGTGACTTCCGGCGTGCTCGCGCCCGAAACCGCCCTGTACAACGCCAACGCCGAAAAGCCCGAGAAGGCCGGCGGCATCTACTTCCAGCGCGGCAAGAAGCAGACCCCGGCCACCAGGGTCGTGGCGGGCGACATCTGCGCCATCGCGAAGCTCACCACGGTCAACACCGGAAACACGCTGTGCGACCCGCTGAAGCCCGTCAAGTTCCCGGATCTGGACTTCCCGAAGCCCTGCATCTCGATGGCCGTCTACGCCAAGAAGGCGGGCGAGGAGGACAAGATCTTCTCCGGCCTGAACCGCCTGATCGAGGAAGACCCGACCATCCGCATCGATAAGGAAGTGGAGACCACCGAATCGCTGCTGTCCGGCCTTGGCGAACTGCACCTGGAGGTCGTCATGAAGAAGCTGGCCGCCAAGTTCGGCGTCGAGGCGGTGCTGCAGGTGCCCAGGATCCCCTACCGCGAGTCGATCCGCAAGAAGATCGACGTGCAGGGCCGCCACAAGAAGCAGACGGGCGGCCACGGCCAGTTCGGCGACGTGTGGATCGAGTTCCGCCCCAACGACGACGGCTCGCCCGAGTTCATATTCGAGGACGCGGTGGTCGGCGGCGTGGTGCCCAGGAACTACATCCCCGCGGTCGAGAAGGGCCTGAGGGAAAACATCGGGCGCGGCGTGCTGGCCGGCTTCCCGGTGGTGGGCCTGACTGCGAAGCTCCACGACGGCTCCTATCACCCGGTGGACTCCTCCGAAATGGCGTTCAAGACCGCCGCGCGCATCGCCTTCAAGAAGCTGGTGGACGCCAGCCCGATGCTATTGGAGCCCATCTGCCACGTGGAGGTGCTGGTGCCCGACGAGTACATGGGCGACGTGATCGGCGACATGAACAAGCGCCGCGGCCGCATCGCCGGCATGAACCAGGTGGACGGCCAGCAGCAGGTCGTGGCCGAAGTGCCCCAGGCCGAGATGTTCAAGTACGCCACCGACCTCCGCTCGATGACCCAGGCCCGCGGTTCCTTCACGATGCGCTTTGAGCGCTACGAGGAAGTCCCCGCCGCCGACGCCAAGAAGATCATCGAGAGCGCCAAGCGCGAAGAGGAAGAAGAAGAGTAACCGTCGGGGCTCCGCCCCGAACCCCGCCAAAGGGATAGTATCCCTCTGGACTCCCCACAAAAGGCTACAGGAAGCGCCCGTCCGCAACGCTGCGGACGGGCGCTCCTTCATGTCTTAATCCGCTTCGGTGAGCGCCAGCACCACATCCTCCGCTGGACGCTCGCCGCTGATGGAGTATACCGGCCTAAGGCGAAGCTCCTTTGCGCCCTCCGGGACGCCCCTGAACTCATACTCGGTCTCATAAAGTTCCGCCGGGTCTACCGAGGCGAACACGTCCGGGAACCTGGCCTTCTCCCCGCTGAAGCCCTCCCCCTCGATCGCGTCGGTACCGCTCCCTTCGCTGGTCTTTGACCCTTCCAGCACCGCACCGTCCGCGATCAGATGGTAACCCGCCACATAGTCCACGCCCTTCAAGTCCTCGCTATGGGTCCAGGAGTCCGGCGTAACCCACGCATCCGGCAGCCTTATCCAGACCTGCGCCTTGACATCGACGGGGGAAACCTCCGCCTCCACCCAGGTGGCATACTGCTCGAAGTCCGCCGTTCCGTGGTAGGTTCGGGTGCTCCCTTTGCCGCGCGTCAGCGTGATGGGCGCGAGTTTGACCTTCTGCCTGACTTGTTCGCTGGTATAGATACCGGTGGCGTCCTTGTAATAGTAGTTGTCGTAGGAATAGATTTGAAAGGTAATCTGAATGGACGTCTGGTTTTGTGCCTGCCCGGGAAGCTTCTCGTAGTTGCGGTATCCTGTCAGCGTATTGTCCTTCCATTCCTCCTCACTAGTATCCCACACGATGTGCTGCCCGTCTTGAAACCAAACCACGTCCCCGATGAAGTAGCCGTGTACCCGTGCGCCGCAGGCACCCGTTTGGGCGAAATCGCGCTTGATCGCTTCTCTGAGCCCGGTGAAGCTGTCGCCGTCGGTAATATCGTATCCATCCTGCTTTTCCATCTTCGCTAGTTCGTCTGCGGTCGGCCTCCAGGTGGCGTCCCAGCTGCGCCCTGGTGCATCCATGCTATAGGTCACATTGACGTGGTTTCCATCGTAGTATCCCTGCAAAAGTTCAAAATGCAGTTTGTCTTTGGCTTCGTTGTCCATAATGACGTCCTGCCCCGATTCGACATTTTCCGCCCGCTGTTCCAGCTGATCCAGCCTGTACTTCTCCACCGGGTTGTCATTCCGGGCCGCATACCACCCGAACCCCCGGGTGATCACCGCCGCCACCGCCACGCCCGCCAGGATCAGCGCCGCGATCAGCGCGAACACCAGCGCCCCGGACATCTTCCTGCGCATCTTCACATCCCCCTTCCCCACCGCTTCCCGCACCCGCCGCCGGTCCTCCGGCCGGAATTCCACGCCGGACAGCGCGCGGTCCAGGCTCTTTTTCACCGCCGTCATTCCAGCCACCACCCCTTCAGCCGATCCTTCAGCATCGCCCGCGCCCGGGACAGCCGGGTGGACACCGTCGCCTGCGGGATATTGAGCAGCAGCGCGATCTCCCGGAGCGACAGCTCCTGATAATAGTACAGGAGGATCGCCTCGCGGTACTTGACCGGCAGCCGCGTGACCTCCTTCAGCACATCCCCGTCCCGCGCCATCAGTTCACAGGAAGGGTCCGGCAGCTTCTCCGGCGTCAATTTCCAGTCCGTCAGCCGCCGCCAGGGGCTGCGCAGCAGGTTTTTGCACACGTTGACCGCGATGCGCGTCAGCCAGGTCTTCTCGCTCGACTGGGCGCGAAAGCCGGATAGCCCCCGGTAGGCGCGCACGAACGTCTCCTGCGCCGCGTCCTCGGCCAGCGCGTAATCCTTCAGATACAGGCAGCACAGCCGGAGGATGCCGGAGCCATAGGCGTCCATCATCCGCTCAATCGCCGCTTTTCGGCCCTCCGGCATCTCGCTATGGTCCACGTCCCATCCCCCTTTCACTGATTGGACACGCGGGCGTGGGGATTTCTTTCAAAAAGCTAGGAATTTCAAAAAACCCCGCGGCGCGGGGCCGCGGGGTTGGCGGGTGGATGGGTTACGGCTTATCGATGGCCGCCGCGAACAGCGTGAGGCCGGTGTCGGAGTCGGTGAGCAGCAGGATGTAGGGTTTATCCACGGTGAACTCGACCGGCTGATCCATCATCGGCGCGGCCTTGGTTGAGATGCCGATGGAGGTGGCCGCGGCGGCGGTGGTGCCCTTCTCGTCGATGTCGAGCCGGGTCTTCTGCAGCACCGAGCTGATCAAAAGGTCAGTCTTGCCGTCGATGCCGGAGAAGTCTGCCCGATCGTCGAACGCGTCCTGAACGCCCAGCGCCTTCAAAGTGTCGATCAAGGGCAGCGTGTCGGTTGTGGACAGCTTGGGCAGCGCCAGCGATACATTGGTGGACGCGTCGCCAAAGGCCTTCGCCCAGTCCACCGGGGACTTTGTGAGCTGATCCAGCGCGGAGGCGATGTCCTGATCCGGCAGGATAACCGTGAGGCCCAGCGGAGAATCCTCATAGGAGAGCCGCACCGCCTTCATGCTGGGGAGAACCGCGTAGGACATGAAGCTGGTCTTGTGCATGAAGTCCACGTCCGCATCGCCGTCCGCGGCGTGGAAGGTCTGCTGATAGGTATCCTCCGCCTCAAACGGGTCGCTCCAGCCGGCCTTCAGCGCCAGCGCGTTCACCAGCATCATCACGAGGTTCGGGTCGGGCTTCTCGGTCAGCAGCGGATCGATCAGCCCCTGGGTTTTCTCCTTGACCCAGGCGTTGACCTTCTCGTTCACGTCCGCGCCGTCGATGGCGAACCGCTCCGCCTGGTAGCGGTCCTTCAGCGCGGCGTCGTATTCCTTCAGCACGGCAAGATCGCCCCTGACGAAGGCGGCGTTGGCGATGGCGAGGCCGTCGTCCGCCAGCGACATCGCCTGCTTTACGTAGTCGGCCATCGTATCCTCGGTCACACCGGCGGCGGCCAAGAGCTGCGCGCGGGTCTCGCCCTTCGCGCCCTCCGCGGCCATGAGCAGCGCCAGGTTCAGGCTCACCGGCGATACGACGGTCTGCCCCCTCCCCTGGTACAGCGCCTTGAGCAGATCCATCTCCTGAGCCTTCGCCGCGGGCGCGGCGCACACGAACAATGTCAAAACGGCGGCCAGCAGTCGCTTCAACACATCCACTTCCTCTCCTTTGTTTGATGTCCTTTGGACGCGGCCCGGTTCACAAAAGTTTCCTTCCAGGCGCCGCGCGGGGTGCTCCGGAAAGGCCGGCGGCCGGGGTTAACTCCCGTCGCCGCGCCGGCATAGGATGGCCTGGGAGCGCCCGCTCCCGGGACAAACCGCCGAAAGGACAATGCGCCATGAAGAACCATCCCGAGGCAGACCGGCTGTCCTGCAACATCACGGTGGACTACTCCAGCGTGCCTGGGAGCCGCATTCTGCCGTTTGAGTTTTCGTTGAACCTGATGGATTCCGTGCTCGAACCCGCGCCCGGCCAGCGGCAGCGGTTCAGTTACCATATCCGGGCGATGGGCACCGAGGAGTTCTGCTACGCCAACCTTGCCTACTTCATGATCGGCATGTGCGAGGAGATTACCGAAAACCAGCTGGGCGCCATCACCGTGACCCGGAACGGCATGCCTGAAACCGTCGTGCCGGGCGAGAACGTGATTCTGGTCCACCCCGACAGCCCCGACCCCAACACCGGCTGCTCCGGCCTGAAATTCATCTTCCCGCTGGATAAGGTGCGCGGCGAGATGGACGTGTGCTTCGAGCTGACCCACGCCTACCGCGTCGGCGCCGAACCGCTGTGCGCTTACGGCGGCGGCGTATCGCGGAACGTGCTTTCGCTGTGTGGGCCTTCCTGCCGCATGGACGAGAACTGCTCCCGCATCGCGCACCAGCGCGCCCGGGTCAGCGTGCCGATCACCCTCGCGCCTTACGTGCACGTGGGCGACGCAACCACCTGGTGCTGCGGCGCGCCCGCCTTCCACCCCGTGTGCGATCAGGACGACCACGACTGCCACAAGTGTACCTTCATCGTCTCCCAAATGATGTGCGTATCGGTCCCCATTACCTTCAGCATCGATGCCTGCGCCGGAGGCGCCGACATTGAGTGCCTGAACGCCCTGCCCTGCATCCAGGACGGCGACGCGGACGAACCGCAGGATTGACGGATTTTGCCGAAACAGTGTATAATAAACTGTCCGGCCGGCGGGGATCGCCGGCCGGGCGGCTTTGTACAACGGAGGACGATATGCTGCGGTGGGTTCCAAGGAGTGACTTCGCGCCGGAAGGCCCCAGCGCCTTCGACCGGCTCTTGCGCGCCCGGGGGATTGACGGCCCGGCGGCGGCCCGCGCCTTTCTGCACCCGTCCCGGGATCAGCTGGACGACCCGCTCTTGATGCCGGGAATGGAGGCGGCGGCGGAGCGCCTTCAGCGCGCCCGGGCTGCGGGCCGCCCCGTCGTGGTCTATGGCGATTACGACGTGGACGGCGTGACCGCCACGGCGCTCCTGACCGGGTTTCTCGCGCTGTGGGGCGTCCAGGCCCATGCCTACATCCCCTCCCGCCACCGGGAGGGCTATGGGCTGAACGAGGAAGCCGTCCGAAAGATCGCCTCGGAGCACGCGGGCGCGATGATGGTCACCGTGGACTGCGGCGTCAGCGCGCTTCGGGAAATCGAACTGGCGAAGCAGCTGGGGCTGGATCCGGTGGTCACCGACCACCACCGCCCGGGCGGAGCGCTTCCGGACTGCCCGGTGCTGAACCCGCTCTTGGGCTACCCCTGCCCCCACCTTTGCGGCGCGGGCGTGGCGTTCAAGCTATGCCAAGCGCTGGACCCCGGCTTGGCCTTCTCCTTCATCGACCTGGCGGCGCTGGGCACCGTGGCCGACGTGGTGCCGCTGACCGGCGAAAACCGCGCGATCACGTTTTTGGGCATCGAGCGGATGAACGAATCCCCCCGCCCGGGCCTCCAGGCGCTGATGAAGGAGGCGGGCGTGAAGGAGGGGCAAGTCACCTCGGGAAAGATCGGCTTTCAGCTGGCGCCCCGGCTCAACGCGGGCGGGCGGGTGGGCGACGCGGTGCGCTCGCTGAGGCTTTTGGCCGCGGAAACCCTGGAGGAAGCCGAACCGCTGGCCAGCGAACTGGAGCAGGCGAACCTCACGCGCAAGGCGCTCGAGGGCGAGATCCTTTCGGGCGCGGAGGAGCAGCTGAAGGGCTTCGACTTCGCCGAAAAAAGGTCCATCGCGCTGGCGGACGAGAAGTGGAACGTGGGCGTATTGGGCCTTGCGGCGTCCAGGCTGGTGGAGCGGTACAACCTGCCCGTGGTGCTGATGCGGGAGGAGGGCGGGGTGCTGCACGGCTCCTGCCGCTCGATCCCGGGCGTGGACATCTTCCAAATGCTGTCGTTCGTCGCGCCGCTGCTCACCCGCTTCGGCGGCCACAGCCAGGCGGCGGGGCTGACGCTGCCCGCGGAGCGGCTCGCGGAATTCTCGCGGGCGCTGGACGAGGCGATCGCAAAATCCGCCGACCCGGAGTGCTTCGTGCCCGCCGCCCGCTACGACATGGCGCTGCCGCTCACCGAACTGGACGAGGGCTTTTTGCGCTCGCTGCCGCTGTTTGAGCCCACCGGCTTTGGAAACCCCGCGCCGGTGTTCCTGGCGGAGGCGAACGTTTCGAGCCGGGAGGCGGTGGGCGCGGACGGGGCGCACCTCAGGCTGCGGCTGACGGACGGCGGCAGGAGCCTGCCCGGCATCGCCTTTTCGATGGGCGGCCGGGCGAGGAGCCTGCCGGACCGGGTGCGGATGCTGTACGCGCCGGAGATCAACCGTTACAACGGCAGGGAATACCCCCAGTGCCAGGTTCGGGCGATCTCGGAGGCGGGCTACTTAGGCGCATTTCTCGCCGTCAGGCCCGATTTTGACGGGCTGTTCCAATCGTTCTTAACAAACAGGCTCTATAATAAGGCTTATTCCGTAGAGCCTGCGGGCGCTTTCGACGGATTCGGCGAAATTTTCGCCCGGCTCGAAGCCAGCCCCCGGGGCGCGCTGATCCTGGCCGCGAATCCCGACGCCGCCCAGGCGTTTCTCGAGGCCGCGCAGATTGAAGCGCCGGGGCGGATGGACGTGCTGGCGGGGCAATTTCCGCCGGACAAACGCGCGTTCAACGCCTTCTGCCTGCTGCCGCCGGGCGCTCCGCCGCGCGGCTACGAGCGGGTGTACAGCTTGGACGCGCCCTCGGCGCTTTGGGGCTATCCGGCGCTGGAGCCGATGCGCCCCGCGCCGCTGGATTCGCTGTTTCCGGACGTGGATTCGCTCCGGGCGGTCTACGTCGCGGCATGGGATCGAACAAAACGGCCCGACGCGGCCGGATCGCTGCGAAGCGTGGTCAGAGATTTGGCTTATGAGGCGGGCGTCGCGGAAGAGCTTGCGTTCGCGGCGCTGATTGTACTTTGCGACATGGACCTGATCGCGCTCGGCGGGGAAGCGCCCTTTTTGAGGCCGAGGCCCCGCCGCAAGGCCGATCCGGCGGAGAACCCGGTCTTCCAGTGGATGCGGCGATTGTCTCGATGGGGAGGTGAACCGCTTGACGCAGGATGATTCCCAGACCGGCATGAACCCGGACACCGTAAAGAATCCCGCTCCGGACGTACCGGCGGCGAACGAGGCGCCCGGGACGGTTTCCGCCTGCCCCGTCATCCCCCGGGACGGCAAGCCCGAGGGCGCCGAAGCCGCGAACGCGGAGGAGCAGGACCCGCAGCTGAGCGCGCTGCTTAACAAGATGCGCCACTTCCACCCGAGCGACGACATCTCGCTGGTGGAGCGCGCCTACGCCTTCGCGCAGGAGCACCACGCCGGGCAGAAGCGCAAGAGCGGCAAGCCCTACTTCACCCATCCCTACCGCGTGGCCGACATCCTGGCGGACATGATGCTGGACGCCACCACCGTGGCGGCGGGCCTATTGCACGATACCGTGGAGGACTGCGAGGACTGCGATCTCCATTCGATCGAACAACTGTTCGGCCCGGAGGTCGCGCAGTTGGTCGACGGCGTCACCAAGCTGAACCGGCTGGACCTGGCGTCCCGGGAGGAGCAGCAGGCGGAAAGCCTGCGCAAGATGTTCTTCGCGATGGCCAAGGACATCCGGGTGGTCCTCATCAAGCTGGCCGATCGCCTCCACAACATGCGTACTTTGAAGTTCCAGGATCCCAAAAGGCAGCAGCGCATTGCCCGCGAGACGCTGGATGTATACGCGCCGCTGGCCCACCGGCTGGGTATGAGCGCCATCAAGTGGGAACTGGAAGACCTTTCGCTGCGCTACATCGACCCGGAAGGGTATTACGACCTGGTCGAGAAGGTCGGCATGAAGCGCGAAGAGCGCGAGAAGTCCATCAAAAACGTCATCGACATCCTGTTTGAGAAGCTGAACGAACAGGGCATCAAGGCCGAAATCGACGGCCGGCCCAAGCACTTCTACTCCATCTACCGGAAGATGAAAACGCAGAACAAGACGTTCGATCAGATTTACGATCTGATCGCCGTTCGCGTGATCGTCGAAACCATTCCGGACTGCTACGCCGCGCTGGGCGTGGTGCACACGCTGTGGACCCAGGTGCCCAACCGGTTCAAGGACTACATCTCGATGCCCAAGCCCAACATGTACCAGTCGCTGCATACGACGGTCGTCGGCATGGGCGGCATGCCGTTCGAGGTTCAGATCCGGACCCGCGAGATGCACCGGACCGCCGAGTTCGGCATCGCGGCCCACTGGCGCTACAAAGAGGGCAAGCAGGCCGACGCGCTGGACGACAAGCTCTACTGGCTCCGGCAGATTCTGGACTGGCAGAACGAGACCCGCGACCCCGGCGAGTTCATGGACGCGCTGAAGGTGGACCTGTTCTCCGACGAGGTGTTCGTGTTCACGCCCAAGGGCGACGTGGTGTCGATGCCCCGCGGCGCGACGCCGGTGGACTTCGCCTACTCCATCCACACCGCCGTCGGCAACAAGTGCGTGGGCGCCAAGGTCAACGGCCGCATCGTGCCGCTGTCCACGGAACTGGAGAGCGGCGACTTCGTCGAGATCATGACCTCGTCCGCCTCCCACGGCCCGTCCCGGGACTGGCTGCAGGTCGTCAAGACCAGCGAGGCGCGGTCGAAAATCCGCGCCTGGTTCAAGCACGAGTTCAAAGACGAGAACATGGTCAAGGGCCGCGACATGCTGGAGAAGGAGGCCAAGCGCCTGGGCTATCCCTGGCCGTGCCTCAATAAGGCCGAATTCCTGGAACCGCTTTATAAGCGCTACACGCTGTCCTCGCTGGACGATCTGTACGTCACGGTGGGGTTCGGAGGCCTGTCCACCGGCCAGGTTCTGAACCGGCTGATCGAGTCCTACAAAAAGACCGTCAAGGCCCCGGAGCCGGAGCCGGTCAAGCTCCAGCAGGACGCGGAGAAGCGCGCCCGCGAACAGCAGCAGAAAAAGATCGTCTCCCACGGCGTGGTGGTCGAGGGCGATCCGGGCATGCTGGTGCGCTTCGCGAAGTGCTGCACGCCGCTGCCGGGCGACGAGATCGTCGGCTACATCACCAGGGGCCGCGGCGTTTCGGTGCACCGCAGCGACTGCGTCAACATGGCCGAGTTCGCGAAAGAGCCCGAGCGGCTGATTCACGTCTCCTGGCAGGGCGACGAGGGCGCGGGCTACAACGCGGACATCCAGATCATCGCCTACGACCGGATCGGCCTCCTGGCCGAGATCTCGGCGCTGTTTGCCAAGCTCGAGGTTTCGATCATGGCGCTGTCCGCCCGGGTGGACAAAAACAAGAACACGGTGATCAACGTGACGCTGAGCCTCAAAAACACCAAGCAGCTGGAGACCATCATCAAGCAGCTGCAGAAGCGGTCGGACATCATCGAAGTGTTCCGGGTGAGCGCCTGATGCGGCTGGTGGTGCAGCGCGTGACCCGGGCGAAGGTCACGGTTTCTAATAAGACCGTCGGCGAGATCGGAAGGGGCTTTCTGGTGCTCGCGGGCGCTCAACAGGGCGACACCGACAGTGACATGCGCTACGGGGCCGAGAAATTGGCCGGCCTTCGCGTGTTCGAGGACGAGGCGGGCAAGATGAACCGCTCGATCGTTGACGTGGGCGGATCCGTCCTGTTGGTATCGCAGTTTACGCTCTTGGGCGACGCGCGGCACGGCCGCAGGCCCAGCTTTTCAAACGCCGAGCGGCCGGAGATCGCCTCTGGGATGATCGACCGGATGGCCGGGGAGATCGCCGCCCGCGGCATCCCGGTGGCGCGGGGCGTGTTCGGCGCGGACATGCAGGTGGAGCTGGTCAACGACGGCCCGGTCACAATCCTCCTCGACAGCAAAAAGAGCTTTTGAAGAGCTTTACCTCCGAAGGAGCGAACCATGGAAGACTTCAAATCACGGCGCATCGAGTGCGGCGGGTACGCCGCCAACAGTTACCTGCTGTTCAGACCTTCCCGGGATGACGCGCTGCTGATCGACGCGGGCGACGACTGCCAGGCGCTGATGAACAAGATCGAATCCTCCGGCAAGCGCCTGACGGACATCCTTTTGACCCACGGCCACTTCGACCACATCATGGCGGCGAAGGCGCTCCGGGACTTGACCGGCGCGCGCATCCACATCAGCCCGCTGGACGCGCCCTACCTTCGAAACCCCGCGCTCAACATGCTGGGCATGGTGGAATCCACCAAGACGCCTTTTGTGCCCTTCGACGCCGACGAAATGCTGAGCGAGGGGCCGCTGCTGCTGGCGGGCCTGTCGATCCAGGTCATCGCCTGCCCGGGCCACACGCCGGGCGGCGTCAGCTTTTACCTGCCGGAGCAGCGCGCGCTGTACACCGGAGATACGCTGTTCCAGGTGGGCTTCGGCCGCTACGACCTGCCCGGCGGCAACGTGCGCTCCCTCTACTCGTCCATCAAGCGGCTGGCCGCGCTGCCCGGCATCACGCTGATCCTGCCGGGCCACGGCGAGAGCGCGCCGCTCAAGCAGGTGGCGGAGGAGTACAAATGATTCAGCTGAAAACCAACGCGCCCGGCTATTTTTCGGATCTCGCGGACGTGGCGCGGGTATTTTATGACGAGCCTGTCAGCCCGGACGAGGGCGATCGTCTCATCGAGCACGCCCACGAGAGCGCGGACGGCGGCTTCACCGAGACCTGCCGCTTCCAGGGCGACGTGGAGCGCGCCTTCGCGCCTTCTATCGACGGCGCGGTGGAACAGAAGCGGGCGGTCAAGCGCGCGGCCAAGTCCTGCCTGTACAAGCTGCTGAAGCGGGCGACCGGCGTTAGGCCCCCTTGGGGAGCTTTGACCGGCATCCGGCCCACGAGGCTTTTCTATGAGGCGCTGGACGAGGGCCGGACCGAATCCGAAGCCGAGGCCTGGCTGATCGACGCCTTCGACGTGACGCCCCCGAAGGCCGCCCTGCTCCGCGAGATCGTAAAGACCCAGCGGGCGGTGGACGCGCCCGAGCCGGACGAGTTCGACCTGTACGTGGCCATCCCCTTCTGCCCCACCCGGTGCGAATACTGCGCGTTCCCGGCGGAGGCGATTGGGAAGGGACGCCTGGTGGAACCCTACCTCGCCGCGCTGATGCGGGAGATCGACCTGACCGCGCTGATGATGGCCCGGAAGGGGCTGAAGCTCCGCGCCGGGTACCTGGGCGGCGGCACGCCCACCTCGCTCTCCGCGATGCAGCTGGACCGGCTGCTCACCACGCTCCGGTGGAAGTTCCCCGGCGCGGTGGAATGGACGGTGGAGGCGGGCAGGCCGGACACCATCACCCGCGAGAAATTGAGCGTGCTCCGGAACCTTGAGATCGACCGCCTGTGCATCAACCCGCAGACGTTCAGCGACGAGACGCTGAAGCGCATCGGCCGCGCGCACCGCGCGGAGCAAATCGCGGAGGCGTTCGAACTGGCCCGGAGCCTGGATTTCCGCGACATCAACATGGACCTGATCGCGGCGCTGCCCGGCGAAACGAGGGAGGACTTCGACCGCACGCTGGACCGGACGCTGGACCTAGCGCCGGAGGGCGTGACGGTGCATACGCTGGCCGTGAAGCGCGCGAGCAAGCTGCACGAAGTGGGCTTCGCCACGGAGAGATCGGGCCTGGCCGAGTGGATGGTGGACGAGGCCCGCGCGCGCCTCACCGCCTCCGGCTATCAGCCCTACTACCTTTACCGGCAGAAGCACATGGCGGACAACCTGGAGAACGTGGGCTACGCAAAGCCCCGCTTCGCCTGCCTGTACAACATCGACAACATGGAGGAGACCGCGCCGGTGCTGGCGCTGGGCGCGGGCGCGATCACGAAATGGGTGTTCCCCCGGGAGAAGCTCATCGAGCGCGCGGCCAACGTGCGAAATATCGCGACGTACATCGCCCAGGTGGATGAAATGGCGGACCGCAAGCGTACACTACTCTTTGGGAAGGAGCGAAACGCGTGAGGAAGTGGCTGATCCCCATCCTGATCCTAGTCGTGGCGGGCGCCTTTGTGCTCGGCAGGACCGTGTTCTCGCAGATCGGCAAGGAGACGCAGGTGGCGCAGGACGTGCCGAACCCGGCCGTCACCATCACGATGGCGGATGGCGGCGTGATCAAGCTGGAACTGTACCCCCGCGTCGCGCCCAACACCGTGGCCAACTTCGTGACGCTGGCGCAGCAAGGCTTCTACAACGGGCTGATCTTCCACCGGGTGATCCCCGGCTTCATGATCCAGGGCGGCGACCCCACCGGCACCGGCACCGGCAGCCCCGGCTATGAAATCAAGGGCGAGTTTTCCGACAACGGCTTTTCCAACAGCCTGTCCCATGAGCGCGGCGTGATCTCGATGGCCCGCGCCAGCTCCTACGACTCCGCCGGCAGCCAGTTCTTCATCATGCACCAAAAGGACACCGGCCTGGACGGCCAGTACGCCGCCTTCGGCAAGGTGGTGAGCGGCATGGACGTGGTGGACCGAATCGCCACCACCCCTACCGACGCCTCCGACCGGCCGCTCGTGGAGTGCAAGATGCAGTCGGTCGCCGTGGATACCTTCGGCTACCAGTACACCGTGGTCAAAACCGAGCAAAACCCGTAAAGGAATGAGGAGGACAGCATGAATCCGACCGTAACCTTTGAGATGGAAGACGGCAAGACATTCACCGCCGAGCTCTACCCGGAAATCGCGCCCAACACCGTGGCCAACTTCGTGACGCTGGCGCAGCAGGGCTTCTACGACGGGCTGATCTTTCACCGCGTGATCCCCGGCTTTATGATCCAGGGCGGCGACCCCACCGGCACCGGCACCGGCGGCCCCGGCTACCACATCAAGGGCGAATTCTCCGCCAACGGCGTGCCCAATTCGCTCAAGCACACCCGCGGCGTGCTGTCTATGGCGCGCTCGATGATGAAGGACTCCGCGGGCAGCCAGTTCTTCGTGATGCACCAGGACGCGCCCCACCTGGACGGCCAGTACGCCGCGTTCGGCAAGGTCACACAGGGCCTCGAAACGGTGGACTCCATCGCCGCTACCCGCACCGCAGCGCAGGATCGCCCCGTAACCTCGCAGAAGCTGAAGAAGGTCTCCGTGGACACCCACGGCGAATCCTACTCCGTCCATAAGATGTAACCTTTTCCCTTCGCTATCGAGGCCCGCCCGGCGGAATTCCGCCGGGCGGGCCTTTTTTATGCAAATGAGTGTTTGCCTCCGCCCCGGGGCTCGTCCATGTTACCATCCCGCCGTCATTTACCGGGATTTCATCGAAATTCTCATTACATTTTCAGTATCATATTGACGATGTATGTAATATCGGATACAATGCAGATACAGGATTTATACTATTGAAAGATATTAATGCGTCCAAAGCAGGGAGAGATTGTAGATAGCAGGGCTAGGAGCCGGAGCGAGGCGTAGCAGCGTTACATCGAGCGGAGTGCGACAACGCCCTGCGCGAAAAGATCCCCTGCGACGATGCATTCATATTTGGAAATAGTATTACCAGGGGCAATCCCGCGGGCGGAGTCCAAGGCCGCCGCGTTCGAGGAGGAAACAAAAATGAAGCGGAACGCGCTGAAGGCGCTGGCGCTGGCCCTCGTCTTTTCGCTTCTGAGCGTTTCCATGCCGGCTGCCTCGATAGCCGCCACGGCGGCGGCTTCGAACGCGCGCAGCCTGTCGATGAAGGCGCTGCTGGTGGGCGGCCTGGCGAACTTTTCCGGTCCCCGCGTGCTGACCCGCCAGTCGGGCAAGGTAAAGACCATCGCCTCGCCCAGCGGCGCGTCGGTCGTGCGCGATCACACCGTCACCATCAGCGTCCGCGTCGCGCCCGCCACACAGCAGGCGCTGAACGACCTCAACTGCAGCTACGCCAATTCGAAGGTCACCTTCCTGTCGGCCAATTACTCCGTCTCGAAGTCCTACCTGACGGTCAACTTCACCTTCAAGGCCGAGGGCGACCCCAGCAAGACCAGCGTCAAGTTCTACTCCGGCGCCCGGAAGTCGGTCAAGGATACCACGACGGTGACCATCAAGCCCATCCCGATCGTCGCGGTGACGCTGAATAGCTACACTTCCACGCTGGTCGCCGGGCAAACGATGCAGTTGGTCGCCGCGGTGCTGCCCGAAAACGCCGACAATCAGCAGGTGCGCTGGACTTCCAGCAACCGCCGCGTCGCCACCGTCACCGCCGGCGGCCTGGTCACCACGCTCAAACCCGGCGCCGCCACGATCGTCGCCACCAGCGTCAGCGGCGGCAAGCGGGCCACCTGCTCCTTCAAGGTGACCTCGCCCAACGCGACCCCCGCGCCCACCCCGATGCCGGCCGCCACGCCCTCTCCAGTGAAGAATACGACCACCTACCGGGCGCTGCTGATCGGCAACGAGGCCTATTCTCCCCGCCTCCGCGGCCCCTACAACGACCTGACCGCCATGAGCGCGGTGCTCGGCCGCTCCACGATCGGCGGCAAGAAGTACGAAAGCGTCACGGCGCTGAAGGATCAGAAGAAGGCGCAGGTGCTGTCGGACATCGCGGCGATGGCGAAAAAGAGCGACGGCGACGACGTGACCCTGTTCTACTACTCCGGCCACGGCGCACAGGGCGCCGCGACCGAGTCGGGCACGGGCCTGTGGTGCGTAGACAAAAAGCTGCTGTCGGTGACCGAGCTCAAGGCGGCGCTGGACAAGGTCCCGGGCACGGTGATCGTGATCCTGGACTCCTGCTTCTCCGGCATGTTCATCGGCAAGAGCGCAACCGCCGCCGAGGTAAAGGCGCTGGGCAAGAGCTTTGACACCCAGGTCATGGACGCCTTCAAGGGTTCGTCCAAGGATGGCCTGACCGCCAAGGGGCTGACCTCCAATAAGTACCAGGTGATCACCGCCTGCCGCAAGGCCGAGACCTCCGTGTCCGTCGGCTACACCAAGAGCGGCTCCACGACCTACGTTGGCCTCGCCACCTACTTCATCGCCGTCGCGGGCGGCTACGACCTGTTCAACCCCTCCGACACCAGGTTTTACGGCGACTGCAGCCCGAAGGACGGCGTGGATACCTTCGCCGAGGTATTCACCTTCGCCGACACCTATGTGGATCAGTTCGTGGCCTCCTACGACAGCGAGAGCCTGACGCAGGACATGCAGTACTCCTGCTCCGACATCGGCTTCCCGCTGTTTGGAAGAACCTGAGCGATGGAAATCCGCTTCGCGTCTTTCCATCGAGGAGAGGAACTGCGCGGGCCTGAAACGATCGATGAAAATCCGCTTCGCGTCTTTCCATCGGAGGGAGGAACTGCGCGGGCCTGAAACGATCGATGAAAATCCGCTTCGCGTCTTTCCATCGAGGGGAGGAACTGCGCGGGCCTGAAACGATCGATGAAAATCCGCTTCGCGTCTTTCCATCGAAGGGAGGAACTGCGCGGGCCTGAAACGATCGATGAAAATCCGCTTCGCGTCTTTCCATCGAAGGGAGGAACTGCGCGGGCCTAAAACGATCGATGAAAATCCGCTTCGCGTCTTTCCATCGAAGGGAGGAACTGCGCGGGCCTGAAAATCTCACGATTTTCCGGGCGGCCCGCTGACTTGCGGAATTATTTCCTCCACCAGTGTGCGCACTGGTGAAGGAAACCGTTCCCGTCGGCAAGCCGACGGGAACGATTGAACGAAAACGACGGGCAGCCAATGGTTTGGGCCAACAGAAACGAAAAAAACGGGGTTTCCCAAAGTTTTGAGGCGGGGCCGCGTCGCGCGGCCC
>Ga0268263_1000280_pt1 | contig 103011 bp, 94 predicted proteins | sample Biomet5_FD_190358 | JGI IMG/M metagenome (GOLD analysis project Ga0268263, IMG submission 190358) | Microbial communities from bioreactor (seeded with sewage sludge) at LBNL, California, USA - Biofuel metagenome 5 (SPAdes) (version 4) | ecosystem: Engineered > Bioreactor > Anaerobic >... | reverse complement strand
TCAGTGTTTCTTCCTGTACCGTGTATGCGATTTCTTTCCCGTCCTTGTACTTGTCAAGACCCGCGAACGTATACTGCCAGTTGTCATCCGCAGTCAGGGTCTTGCTCTTGTCTGTCTTGACTCCGTCTGCGTACAGGTCGATAACCACGCTAGAAGCTGCCGCGCCGATCCATTTCTTCGTGACGCCGACACTCGTCTGTCCTGTAATCGTGTTCGTTACCGTATACCCGCTGGCTGCTGTCCCGGTCACCGCTTCCGTGTACCCGTCCATTTCTTTTTCTGTCAGGGTATAGCTGATTTCTTTCCCGGTCACCGAATCATACTTCGGCAGGTTCTCGAAGGTGTGCTTCCATCCGGTCGCTGCTGTCAGTACCGCCGTATCTTTTGCTGTGCCGTCGGCCAGCAGTGTTACGTCTGCTTCCGTCCCGGCTGTTCCAACCCAGGTCTTCGTGACCGGAATGAAGATCTTCGCCGTGTTTGTATTCGTTATCGTGTAGCCGTTTACCGCGTCGCCGGAAACCAACGTACTATAGCCATTCAGCGTTTCTTCCTGTACCGTGTATGCGATTTCTTTCCCGTCCTTGTACTTGTCAAGACCCGCGAACGTATACTGCCAGTTGTCATCCGCAGTCAGGGTCTTGCTCTTGTCTGTCTTGACTCCGTCCGCGTACAGGTCGATGACCGCGCTGGAAGCTGCCGCGCCGATCCATTTCTTCGTGACGCCGACGCTTGTCTCCGCTCCGTTGTCAAAAGACAGTGAATCGGCTGCTGTGCCGTTTTTCGTGATGACAGGATCCGCTGTGATTTTTCCGTCGTTGTCGTCGTCCTTCGGTGTAACAGAGACTGTATAGACCGAATTATCATACGTTATAGACGTGTCCTCGCCGGGGACTTCTTTTACCGTATACGTGTATGTTTTGCCTATATCACTTTTCGAATAGCTGATCTTGTCAAAGGAAATCGTTCCATCCGTGTTGTTTGTTTTTGTCTGGAGTACTTTTCCGGCACTGTTCTGCAGCTGGAACTGGAACGTATGGTTTCCGGGCTTTGTGCCGTTCAGTGTTTTTACAGCCGTAAGGTCGAGGCTGCCGCCGTACTTCGTCGTCTTTACCGTGTTTCCGCCGACCGTATTTGTAACGGTGGTGCCGACCGGTACATTTTTAAAGCTGACGACGAATGATACCTCGTGTTCATCGCCTGAATCCGCAATCTTTTTAATGTTTTCGATGTGGACTGTGTTCGTTGCCTGATCATATGTCACGGAGAAGTTTTCGTCCGTATAGGACACATGGTCGAAAACGACATTGTCGTTCAGCTTATCGTTAAGATCAATATCTCCGATTTCAAAGGGTATCATGTTGTAAGCGGAGTCGGAGTGTGTCTTAAAGGTCAGGGTGTACTCCACGTACTGATCTGCCGGGTCGTCGCTGATTTCTGTCTTGTCCACGCTTTTGACACCGTGTGAGGCATCCGCGTTTGATTCCGGGTAAATATTCCGGTTTGCCGATTCGGTTTTAGTTTCTCCGTTTTCCGTATAGCTGATTACGGCTGCGTTATGATATGTCGCTGCGACGCCGGCCGGCACAAGTGCTTTGTATCGAATCAGAAGTTCTTTCTGGTTTGAGAGAAGACTGCCAAACTTCCAGATGAGTTTATTTCCGTCCTGCTGAAAGCTGATCTGTGCCAGTTCCTCCGCGCTGAGAGCAACGTCGCTTTGATTGGTTTTGGTCCAGACGTAGGTGATCGAGCCTTCAAAGGTCAGGCCGGACGGAAGATAATCGGTTACGGCCGCGTCTGTCATGTTTGCTTCTTTCAGATTGACATAGACTCTGTACTGAGCTGTTGCCCCTTGATCGGGATCATAGATGGAATAGCCGCCTTCTTTGGAATTCCAGCCTGTGGACATCCCGACGCTGTCAGCGCCAAGGGCGTCTTTTTCAATCGCCCGTGTTTCCACGCCGGTGCCGGGAGTTCCGCCTGGAATGACCGTAATGCTCAGGGAGTCATTTCCGGCCTCAACGGTCGGTGTAATACTGGAACCGGTATCATTATTTGCCGTCACGCGCAGTGTGATATTGCCGGAAATGCCTTCTTTTGCGGCTTCATCCGTAAATACCAGTTTGTAGACCTGGTTTCCGTCACTGTCCGTGTGATCCAATGCGGAGGATGAAAAATGGGTCGGATCTACGCTGAGTCTGGCTACCGCGAGTGCTTTGGGAACGGTCAGATACACATAATCTCCTGCCTTGACCGTCCCGTAATCCAGCTTGTATTTTATGAGAAACGTGACAGTGCTGCCTGAAACATACTCACTGTCACCGTCTTTTGTCACGATTGTCGCGTGAAAACTGGACGCTGCGTCTGCCGGCTCGGTACTCATCGGTGTAATGCTGTCCGATGATACGTCCAGTGATTCGCTTTGTACAGTTGTCTTGCTTTGTGCAGCTGCCGTACTCTGAGCCGTGACTGCAGCGGACACCGTGTCATTGTCCGCGTCCGCGGCTGTTTCTTTCGCGGCGGATTTTGGATTTACGATTGTGATCTGCCGGTCGGCTGCTTCTTTTGTGCCGCTCTCTTCCTGAATGGCTGCGTTTCCTTCCGCGTCGAGCGTAAAAGCTAGGTCTGCCGCTTTCTCGTAACCATCGGGAACGGTCTTTTCGGATATAGTATACGATCCCGGCGTCAAATTTACTTCGGCCGCAGAATCCAAGGCGGTTGTAAGCACTTTAGCCGCAATGCCGTCCGCGCCGGGCTTTACTGTGAGCGTGACACCGGCAAGCCTGCTGCCGTCACTGTCAAGCGTACTGATGGTAACGTTCCATGTTTTTTGAGATTCTTTTTCCGTGGAATCGGCCGCGCTCGCGCTAACCGTATTGCCGATCAGCATACAGATAATTAAAAGAATCGAAATACAACGGAAAAAATTCTTCATTGCTCTTCCCTCCTGGCTTTTTACTGGTGTTATCAGTAACTGGCTGCCATCCTTCGGGAAGAGGCCCTTTAGCTTTGCGTCGCTAGCTTTCGCTGGCTTTGCTCTAATAGATAATCCGAGTATTTTGTTTTATGCTTAGTATATCATCTCAGAATTATAACATTGCCAATTACGTTTAAACTGCACTTTTCTATGTCTAAATGACAGATATGGTGACGCGTGCCTTTTACATTCCGCTTATCATATGCTCCGGATTTGCCTCGCCGTCCGTCTGCCGCGGCTCAAGCAGTTCGGCGCCGTCCAAATCGGCGACCTTCCGGGAAGCGCAGATCAGTGATATTCCATAAAAGAGCGAAGTGCAAAGCACAGCCGCCAGTTCAATCCAGTTTCTTGCCGTCATAACGTGTCTCCTCCTGAATGCTTCTTCGAACCGCTGTTTCTTTTCCAGAGTTCTCTGTCCCATTTGATAACAGCCAGCTTCGACCGCAGGAAAAGCGACAGAATCAGAACCTGCAGCGCCTCTACGGAACAAAGGATATAATCCGCGGCATTCACAGAGTCATTCTTCTCCGCCGGCTCTTCCCGGACGGTATCGTCATCCGCCGCGCTTTCCACCGCCGGCGCTGCTGTCTCCGCAGCATCCGCGGCGCCGGTCAGGGCCGGAATCTCCTCCATATAACGATAGCCGCAGACGGAACATATATACGTCCGCGATCCTGTTTCCGCGGCGGTCGCCTCTTTTTCCGTCATTGTGAAATCGTGAATTCCGTTCGCCGGCAGCGTCTCTTCTTCCACATGCTCCGGATTATTCCGGCACACCCGGTACGTGTGCCCTTCATGAATGCAGTCCGGCTCCTGATCCGTGACCCATTCTCCCCAGTCGTGGCCGTACGGAGCGATGCTCTCCGCATACGTGTACCCGCAGAGTCCACACGTATAGGTGATGCTTCCCGGCTCTGTTTCTGTCGCGTCTGTTATGACTGTATCGAACTTATGGATTCCCGCTGCGCAGTTGTACTCTTCCGCGGAGACTTTGAGAGAGAAGGTCAGGAAAAAGAATAAGCATAAAAACAGCAGCAGTTTCTTCATACTTTCACCGCTTCCTTAAGCAGCTTATATCTGCCGCGGCTGACCGGCAGTTTCGTTCCGTTCAGAAGCACTGCTTCTTTATAGGAAAAGGAGCTGACATAGTCCCTGGAAACCAGAAATGACCGGTGAATCCGTATAAATCCATAGCTGCGCAGCCTGTTTTCCAGCTTGCCCAGTGTGGAATAAAAGCGAAACGTTTCCGTTCCGTAGTGGACAAAGATCAGCCGGTCAATCAGCTCAAAATACATGATTTCATTCACAGGAACATTCCGGTTCTCACCGCCGGCACTGAACAGCATGTACGCTTCGGATTCTTTCCGGGCAAGACTTAATGCCGAAAAAACAACTCTTTCAAATCGTTCCTCCGAGGTCTGATCCTTGACAATATAATTCACAGCGCCGACATCAAAAGCCGGAAGCATATGATGGTCCGAAACCGTCAGAAACACGATTTCTTTCTTGTAACCGCGCCGGCGAAGCTCCTTCGCCAGTTCGATCCCGTCCATCTCCGGCATACAGATATCCAGAAAAAGGACATCCGCCGTCGTTTCCGCGTCCTCAAAAGCGAACAGCAGGCTTTTGGACGAACTGTAACCGGTAAATTCCACCGTTATATCATGTTTGGCCGCATATTCCCCGATTTTGCCGCGGAACAGCGTCCTGTCTTTCTCATTATCATCACAGATTGCTACTCGCGTTTCCGATCCCTCCCTGACAAGATTCATTGACAGCCCCATTATAGATCGTATTGTCAAAATGTCAATCGCACTTATTTTTCTGGTGGCTGTCTTGCCTCTCTGCCTCCTAAGTGTTCAGGGCTTTCATTCTTTCAATCACCGCGTGCCGAAGCTCCGTGTGAATCAGCAAAAGCTCCCGCGAATCCTCCATATTGAGATCTCCTTTCAGAAACGGTATCTTGCGGTTCATATCCAGAAGAATCTCCATTTCCTTCTTCAGGATTCCGTCTGCCTTTGCCTGTGCGCGGCGCTTCTTCGCCTCATCCTGTTCAATGATAGCCATAAGCGCGGGCTCCTCGTACTTTTCACTTTGCTGGTAATAGTCATGCCGTTCCTCCGGCAGTTCATGAATCGCGTGCCAGAATTCCGTGAAATTTATTTTATCTGTCATTGACTGTCCTCCTCTTAACCGGTAAAAGGTGCTTTCTGATTCATTTTCATACTGGAAGCGTAGTTATCGTAACGCACCTCTCCGATCATGTCAATGTGTTTATTGGAATATTATTATGTATTGAACCAGCGGTTGATATTTGAATATTCAAAAAAGTACCGCCCCTGCTGTCAGACTGCTGACAATCCGGGGCGGTGCTTTATTCTGCAATAGTGGTTTTTCTGTTTTTCAATCTGCCGGTATCAGCTTTTCTTCCGTCTTCTTACGGAATACGTCCTGCCTAAAATAATGACTGCCAGACATCCGCTTACAAGACATACGGTTATGAGAAGCATCATCGGAGAAGCATCCCCTGTCCGCGGTGATTTGCCCAGGGTATTCGTACCTGTCTGTGCTGTCTTTGGTTTCGTGTAAGTATTTGTAAATTCAAGACTGTCCGCCGATGTTCCGTCCGGCTTCGTTATCGTCACGACTGCTGTGTAGGATGTATCATTTTCTGTAACATCAACCTTCATCGTATAGATATTCGCATCAAAAGTATAACCTGATATTGAGGACTTTTCTTCATAGCAGCTGTATGTATACGTTCCTGCCTTGCTGTACGAAATCTGGCCAAATTCGCCGCTGCCGGCACCTTTTATGACAATGCTCCTGACGCCGTCGGCAGCTCCGGCCGGCATCGGATAGCTGGTATCAGCTGCTTTTAATGTGAATGTGAAATTAGATGCTTCATCCGGCGTATCCCCCTGCAGTATCTTCTGAACCGGCGGATCGATCACAACCGGAGTCTTTTCCGCTGCCGGCGTATAAGTGACCTCCGGGATCTCGAAGACTTCTGTTCCGGTTTTGCTTCCGTCGCTCGATGTATAGGCAAGCTCAGCCGATTCGTTTGTCGGATACGTCGTCGTGACGGTCGGGGATGCGGTCAGCAGCAGGTTATAGCTCATCTGCAGACGCTCCGCGTTTTTCACCGGCACATTGATTGTCCACGTGAACTTTTCATCTGATCCCGGCGTATACGTTACAATGTACGGATACGTACCGTTCTCATCCGGCGTGCCGTAAGACCATTCATTCGTTCCGGTATTCACGGATGCAAGCGTAGCGTCGCCAAGTGTCACTGTGAACGGGCTGTTCGTTCCATCCGTCACCAGGTCAAAATCACTTCCGATCGTATCCGTAACTGTTCCGGAAGCGATCAGATACAGAACGCTCTTCTCGATTTTGGAGAAGTCTGCACTGATGCCTTTTCCGAGTGTACCGCCGAGGTAATTATTAAAACTTGTAAACACACCCATATCATCCGAATTCGCACGGACAGAATAGCAGCTCACACCGCTGGCGGAAAGCTCCTTGAATACTTCGGTCGCCTGGTACATCGATTCTTCTACGTTGATTATAAACTTGCTGATATCCACCGGCGGATCCGGTTCCGTGAGAGCAGGATCCGGATGTTCGACCGTTCGTACATACTGCTGGTCATACTGTGTGAAATTGCTCCGGACTGCCCCTATCGCGCTGATGAAACTATTCCAGTCCGCGGCATTCCCGCCTCCTGTGAAGCTCGAAGGAAGAGGATATCCGCTTCCGTATTTCGCACTCCACTCGTAGAGACTGCCGTTCATGCCCTGGACCCCGGCCGTTCTGGAATAGCAGGTCGTCGGATCGCCGTCATGCGTATAGAGATACGTCGCCCCGTCACTGACAAGGACCATGTACTTCCGGTTATTTGCTGTGCTGCTTGCGTTCAGCATGATCTTTGCCGCGTCAAGTCCGGACGGCATATTGCTGCCTTTAAGCGCTGTAGATGTATTCAGCGCTGCAAGACCGTTTATGACTGCCGTACTGACTGCACTGTTGTCCCCATCGTATTCTGTCAGCGGATATGCCGTAATGGCATTTCCTCTGAACATGACAACACCGACATTCAGTTTCGCGTGGCTCTGACTGAAGCTGCTGTAAAGATTGTCAAGCAGCCGCGGCATCTGCACTGTGACAACATCCTCGCCGCAGCTGGAGGAATCGAGTACGAATACGACGTCGGACGTCAGTTCCTCCTCGGCGCTCGGAAGTGAAAGTGTCACCTTCGTCGTCTTATCGCTTCCCGAAAGCTCCGTCGGCGAAGCTTTCTTCGACTTTGAGACCTGCCAGATTACTGTATCTTCTGAAGTGCTTTGAACCTGCGTATAACCCGTCTCTGACTGCGGTTTAATCTGTACACTGTTTTCACCTGATGTCTCCCCGAAAGCGGTCAGATTCATGGAAAAAAAGCATGTAAGAACAACCGTGGACGCCAGGATCTTCCTCAATGTTTTTTTCATTTTTATCCTCCTGATTGAAAATATTTCTTAGTTTCGGCATATTAAAACTCATTTTAAGCATGCTAAATGTACTACTTTTAGCCTAACTACATTTCATAATTGTCATAATCAATCAGGATATTGTTGTAATGAACTCTTTTATCAGATGAAGCCGCGAAATTCTGCTGTACTCACGCAAAAATCCGGCATTGCGTTTGGCAGTGCCGGATTTTAAAAGAGGAAAAATTTATTTTGTCAACAGCGGTTATTTAGCAGATGCCGCCGCTCCAGGCATACAGACAAAGATGACCTGTGTATCTTCATCGCTTGATTCCCATGCATGTACGAGGTTTGGTGCGAAGCAGAGATAATCGCCAGCCTTGTATTCAACGCGGTTATGCTCATTGTTGTTTATATCGCCCATAACCAATGTTCCGGACCCCTTCGTCACATAGCATAACCATGCGTCCGGAGAAGAGTGAAGGGGAAGCTTGTCGGCTTTCGCCGCTATATCATAGATGTCCATTTCCATGTTGGTAACGGGGTCTTTTACCTGCTGGAATTTCCATCCGCTAAGACCCGTCACATCGGCAAACGGCGGCGCGGCTTCTTTTGCAAAAGCAGAAACCTTTGCATCATTTGATGTAAGACTGATAATGTCACCTACCACTTCAGTCGTCGCTGCGCCCGATGATTTTGCTGAATTTGCTGAACCTGACTGACATCCGGCGAAACATACTGCAGCGGCAAGAAGCATCAATGCAAGCACAAGAGAGATTATTCTGGATTTTTTCATTTCTTCTTCCTTTCCCCAAATATTGATTTGACCTTTTGAGCATCAAGATATCCTTAAAAAAAGTAACTAAAAAATCAATAAACCCCTGATCGGAGAATTATTGTTTTTTGATATCATGATATACTATTCTTTCTTGCGCGCGTATTCAGTATAAAAGACATTTTGCACAGATACAAGGCTCAGAGGCCAAATGTGCGTACGGATGTTCAAGAATCGTTTTGATCAGATGTTCGTTTTCTATTATGTAAATAATTACATATGTTCTATTTTGGCCATTCAAACGTAGCTGACGCTTTTCAGATTTTTCTTTATAAGCGATTTCGGATCTCCGGATGTATCGATCCGTTGAAGCCAGGATTACACGAAGTCACCGGCGGAAATATTATCTGCACACATTCGTTCCATATCCGCCCTCTGCGGCATCCGTGCTGTCCGCCGAACCCTGGCTTTCCTCGGCGGGCTGACTCTGAGAGGCTTCTTTCGCTTGCCCGCAGGAAAGCAATAAGCAGCTGAAAATGGATGCCACGCTGATGATAAATACCGTTTTGCTGATTTTCATGCGTATTTTTCCTTTCCTGCTGTCCAGTAAAGTGCGATGCAATACATTTCCGGATATATATACTTCATTTTTAATAATCGAATTATCTTCTTACCTCTCAATAACGCTGTTGATAATCGCCTTTTTATACGATTCGGTATCTATATACCAGTCCGGTTTTCCTCTGCCTTTCTCATTGCTATAAGGCTGGTACAGTGAGTTTGCAGGCGGCGTAAGCAGCAGAAGCGTATTTACTAAATCCAGCGGACTTGGATATTTTAAAAACAAGCTTCCCTGCGGATAATGATGGTCTTTTTGCCACTGCGCCAAATCCTGCGAAAAGTTGCTTTGCTCCGGCATTTTTATTTTGCTGTCCAGTTTGCCGTTTTTTATATAGTGAGCAAGATTGAATAATCCATGCGCTTCGATGCAAAACGCCTTATTGAATTTTGTTTCTCCGTACTCCTGCGACTTTCGCTTTCCTGCACAGAATAAGTCCAGATGCTGTGACGCGGCATCGGCATCGTCGTTTAGCAATGAAAGAAGATAAGCGATACTCTCTTTGTCTGATACAGCAAGTTTCGTCTTTAAAACATCCTCTGCATTTTTACGCGCTTCCGCAATAAACATTTCGTTATGGTACCATAGCGCCATTATCAGATTCATTTTTGCCTTAGCGGCCCGATGGCCGTTTTTGCAGATTCCTAAAGATTCCGGAACGAGCAGCGGAATACGGGCGAAACTGCTGCTTGCCAATATTTCCGGAATGGTGTGAAACGAAAAATAAGAATGATCACCGCCCCAAGCGGATATATTGCTGATTTGCCCGATACAGGCAGCTTGATAAAGTACATCATTTAAAAGGGACATATCATTCCCCTTAAATGCTTCATAAATTCCAAGCCCGGTGGGATTGTGCGTCGTCCGAACATACATGAGTAAAACCGTTATTTTCTTTTCCAGCGGCGCATTCTTCAAATGGCGATTATACGCCTCCGTAAAACCTTGCAGGTAATCCTGCGTCGACAGGCAATCTTTGTTTTCGTCCTCATAGCAGTGGATCAATTTTTTCACATCGTTCGTATTCATCGTGTGTTCCTCTGCAAATGCTACACTTCATCCGAAGGTTCCTTGTATGATAAATCCGCCGCTGCTTCTTCGTGCAGCGTACAAATCTGCACCAGCCTATTCTGTTTCACCTATCGAAGTATTTATTTGAAATCTGCTATCAATAATACACCTTCTGTTGCGTCAATGCAAAAATTTACAACCTTATGATATAACTTACTGGCTATCCTTTAAAATAATGTGTACCTCTGCAAAACAAACAAAGGTTGAATGGCGATAATAACTTTGGAAAAATTCGGAAGGATATATGACTGGCAAAGAGACATTCCCATTGATTTGGCATGTGTAAAGATTTCTATTCAAATGGTTTGACTTTCGATAAAATAGCATTTTAAAAAATTATGCATTTTTCCATAAATATACAAATTTGTTCTTGTAATTTAAAATATCCCACTGCTATAATAAAGATAAATAAAACATTGGCAATCAGGTCTTTTTATGGAGGTCAGTCATATGAAAAGGAAAAAATGGATCCCTTATATTCTGATGTTTTTTCTGACAATGCTTTTGTTACCTGCCGGCCGCGTGCAGGCGGCAGACCCCGTCACAATCAACCTGACAGACAGCACCACACACGGCGGCAGCACGTACAGCTACGGTCATTATAATGAATCGGCCCCGTGGCAGCTCACACTGAGCAGCGGGGATTTTATTCTCAATATTGGCTCAGATTATACGAAGTCACTGATCATTAATGTCGGATCCGGCGCGACTGTCGTGGGGGGAACGATTTCATCCGGCAATATATCGATGGCCGTTAACGGGTCGGTTACCGGCGGAAATTTTACCTGCAGCATTGTATACGCCAGAAATACGATTTCAGGCGGCACCTTCAACTGCACAGTCAACAATATCGGTTCCATAACGGCCGGCACCTTCACTTCTTCAGCATCTGTAACAAATGACTCCATCGGCACGATTTCCGGGGCCGAATTCAGCTGTCCCGTCACAAACAACGGCTCCATCACAGGCGGCACCTTCAACAGTCCCGTCACCAACAACAATTCCATCTCAGGCGGCACCTTCAATACTGACGCATCCGTTACAAACAGCAGCGGCGCTACCATTTCCGGCGCTGATTTCAATTCCACTGTCACCAACAACGGCTCCATTGAAAGCGGTACCTTCAACAATCCCGTCAGCAACAACAATTCCATTTCAGGCGGCACCTTCAACGATACAATTACAAGCGGCGAGACTGCCTCAGTAACAGGCAGCGCCAGCTACAGCGTAGCGAAGACACTTGCAAATCTTACAGCTTCCGGTTCAGGCGACACTATGATGAACGACAGCGACTATACAATGACCCTTTCACCGGATGCAGGCTATGGACTTCCGGATTCTGTCGCCGTTACCCTGAACGGAAATACGGCCGTCTCCGGCACGGACTATACGTATAACGCGAATACTGGCCTGATTACGATTAAGCCGGCGCTTACCGCAGCCAACAAAGGCCCGGTTACAATTTCCGCAGCCGGCATCAAAGTGTACACCGTCTCCGTTACGGGCGGAACCGGTTCCGGAAATTACGCTGCCGGAAGCTCTGTCACATTGACTGCATCGGTTCCGGACGGACAGGAATTTACAGGCTGGACCATTTCCGAAGGTACGGTATACACATCCGGCAGTAAGTCAACCGCTTCGGTTACCTTTACGATGCCGGCTTCTGACGTGACGGCAGCTGCAGCCTTCCGGACCGTTTCACAGACTGACTCAGAGACTGCTGTTTCACAGACGGCTGCTAAGACTTCCGCTTCAAGAACTGCTGTTTCACAGACGTCCAGGGCAGCTTCTGCGGCAACGTCCGACGGGACAGATTTATCGCTCTGGTTTCTAATCGCAGCTGCTTCCCTCTGCACAGCGTCATCCGTGATCTTTTCCAGCCTCCGCTCACACCGCAGAGTACTATAGAGAAAACTCGTTCCATTCGAGGCTGTTATCAGCATTTGTGCAAATGCTGATAACAGCCTTTTTATATGCTTCGGTATCAATCTCCGTCTTATATATTATATAAATAAAATGGAGCTGCTGCTCCATAGCTTCCCCGGCTATTAAGCTGCAGCCCCGGAAAATACGTTATGGGGTGACTATCAATACCAGCCTGCCTTCTGCAAAGTACGCGTACCGGTCTGCACCTTTTTCGTGCCGGTTTGCTTTTGGGCACTTGCTGCTGTCTCTTTGAAATTGGTATTATCCAGCTTGAGTGATGAATATTGCTTTTCCAAAGCGGCCGTGGCATAAGTCCTTGCCTCGGCAAGAGCTGCATACTGCGTTTCGTAAATATAATCCGATTCATACGAAATTGCCGTGGTAAGTGACTCATCCCCGTACTTCGAGATGGTGAAAGTGAAGTTCCATTTAAACACGGGCTGATCTTCATAGATCGGTTCGGTGATCTCATCGTGCCAGGTAACCTGAGATCCGTTATCATTGTCTGACGAGCCAGAGTCGTCAGCACCAGCCGCTTCTCCTCCTCCGCCGGTGCTGTTATTTTGCAGCATCTTGTCCACCTGCGCCTGGACTTCAGAAGCATCATAGCCTGCATTTGTCAGCGCATCAACGCGGTCTCCGCCATTGCCCCAGTCACCGTGAATAACCTGCTGCGCCACTTCAGAGATGTCCGCCGCTGTCGTTGCGGTATTGTCCGTGCTGACTTCAGCTGAACCAGCGTCGGCGGGGGCTGCTGCAGAATCCGTGCCGGTCTGGGGTGCGGTATCGTTTGTGTTACCGGTTTCAGGAACAGTTCCCGCTTGAACGGGATAGTCTGTCACAGGCGCTACGTTGGGTGAGTTTGATGCCACATCATCGCAGCCCGCTGCAATTACAATGATGCACAGCAACGCTGCCGCAAAAACCAGACTGTGCTTCCCGACCTTACGCCTTCTGCATTTCTTATAGATCTCGTTCTTCACCTCTGTCACTCCCTTCCTTTAAAAATCAGATTGCTCACTGCTTTCCTTCTTCTAGTTTTATTCTAACCCGAAACCGGTATTTACTCAAGCTTTTTAAAGTCACACATATGCCTTTTAATTTTGGTCATTGCAGTTTTTCATAGTGGATACGCTCCCCATTCCAACGGTCAACAAAGTGGTTGGCTTTCTCATCTTTCGGATAGCCGACGGAAATATAAACCGATTTACCTGCAATTTTCAGGCAGAGAGGATCTTCTCATGAAACGGATACCGGAAAATCCGATCGAATATCTTTACTTTTTTGCCGCTTCCAGAAACAGTCTCGTCGCGGCGGAGGGACTTTTCGCGTACATGAGTCCGTAGGGCATGGTATAATCTGCCGCGAGCGGGATAGTGACCAGATTCGGGTGAATGTCGGCGTAGACCTGCTGCGTGATTAAAACATAAGGATTGACCTCACACAGCATGAAGGTGTCCACGCCGTAATAATTGGAGTCGATGATCTGTACGGTCGGGTATCGCCGGGCGACTTCACTGCGAAAATCGTCCATCTCCACCGAAATTCCGGCGATAGGCATGACCAGGTACTCGCCGTTCAGATCGGCCAGCGTCAGTTCCTTCATCCGGGCAAGGCGGTGGCTTTTCGACACGGCGCAGCAAAACGGCGTGCGCATAAGTTCCAGAAAGCCGCAGGAATCCTTCTGCGCGATGGTGCAGTACACGCCTTCGCGAATGTCGTACCGAACACCAAGAACCGTATCGCCCGCATCGTTCTCCCGCGTCTCCGGCAGGGGCAGAATCTCGATCTTCAGATCGGGAAGCTGCCCGTTTATTTTTGTCCAGATGTCCGGCAGCAATCGGCATTTATAGAGCAGCGAGGTGCCGATGCGCACGGTCGTCTGTCCGGACTGCTCGATCTGACGTGCTTTGCTCATGGCATCTTTGGAAAGCCGGATGATGGTTTTGGAATCCTCCAGCAGCGAACTTCCGGCAGGCGTCAGCCGTATGCCATGATTGCTGCGCTCGAACAGCTGCACGCCGCATTCACTTTCCAGAAGATTGATCTGCTGAATGACTGCCGGAGCCGAGATAAACAGGGCTTCCGCCGCTTTCCCAAAGCTGCCGAGTTCCGCTGCTTTCAAAAAAGTATCTAGCTGATGATTGTACATATCACACCTCCTGTGTAAAGTATTTCCTTTATGCCATAATAACAGATCGGAACTTCCGGATCAAGAAAAACCGTTCTATACTGAGTACAGAACGAAACACAGGAGGAACAATCATGAAAAAACTTGGTTTTGGCTGCATGCGTCTGCCCACCCTCGGTGCGGACAGTAAGGTAGATATTCCGCAATTTTCCCAAATGGTGGATACCTTTCTTTCCCACGGCTTTACGTATTTTGATACATCCTATGTCTATCACGGCGGCACCAGCGAAGACGCGCTGCGTCAGGCACTGGTGGAGCGGCATCCTCGCGGCAGCTTTACCATCACCACGAAGCTGCCGGTGTTTCTCGTGAAAGAGCGCGCCGACACCCGCCAGTTCTTTACAGAGCAGCTTTCTCGGCTCGGCACCGACTATGTGGATTATTACTGGCTCCACGCGCTGAACACAGCAAGCTATGAAAACGCTGTGCGGCTGGGCGTATTCGAAGAAGCCGCGCAGCTTAAAAAAGAGGGGAAAATTCACCATCTGGGGTTTTCCTTCCACGACAGCGCCGCGGTGCTGGATCTCATTTTGACCGAACATCCGGAAATGGAATATGTCCAGCTCCAGCTCAACTATTTCGACTGGGACAGCGAAATCGTACAGTCTGGCGCCTGCTATGAGGCGGCTAAACGCCACCACAAGCCGGTTATCGTCATGGAGCCGGTCAAAGGCGGCGTGCTGGCTGACGTGCCGCAGCCCGTCAAGGCACTGTTCCGGCAAAAGCAGCCGGATCTCTCCGACGCATCCTGGGCCATTCGCTTCGCGGCCAGCCTTGACAACGTGATGATGGTGCTTTCCGGGATGTCGAATCTGGAGCAGCTCACGGACAATGCCTCCTATATGGAGCATTTTGTGCCGCTGGATGAGGAGGAAAAACGCATCGTTGCCGAGGCTGTGCGCATCTTTGACGAGCAAAAGGCGGTGGACTGCACGGCCTGTAATAAATGCCTGTCCGTGTGTCCGGAGCACATTCCTATCCCGGACTATTTCAAAATGTACAATGACCACTGCCGCATGAACCGAAACACCAACGGCATGGTCTACTACGCGGCGTTCCCGCAAGGGACCGGCAAGGCGTCCGCCTGTACAGGCTGCGGCCGGTGCGAAACCGTCTGCCCGCAGAAGCTGCCCGTCGCCAGACTGATGGGTGACGTCAAGACCGCCTTCGAGTGGTCAATGGTATGAATTGAGACAATCAAAAACCGGATGGATGCGTAATCGCAGAAAGGAAATCAAAATGGAACAGACTTATATAACACTCAACAACGGAACAAAAATTCCACAGTTCGGACTGGGCGTTTTTCAGATTGCGGGCGATCAGGCTACGATGCAGGCGTGTCTTGATGCTCTGAAATCCGGCTATCGCCACATCGACACGGCCCATGCCTACCAGAACGAGCGCGGCGTCGGTGAAGCGGTGAAGGAAAGCGGCATTCCCCGTAAGGAGATTTGGATCACCTCCAAGCTCTGGCCCAGTGAATACGGCGAGGGTAAAACCATGGCAGGCATCGACAAAATGCTCTCCCGCCTCGGAACAGACTATATTGACCTTCTGCTGCTTCACCAGCAGTTCGGCGATTACCCCGGCGCGTGGCGCGACATGGAAAAGGCCGTCGCCCAGGGCAAGGTACGCGCCATCGGCCTTTCCAACTTTGAATCGGAACGGCTGGAGGAAGTGCTGGCCGCGGCAGCCATCAAGCCTGCGGTACTGCAAGTGGAGTGCCATCCGTACTACCAGCAGAAGGCGCTGAAGGCGCGCGTTGCGCCCTATGGCACAGCAATCGAGTGCTGGTATCCCATCGGCCACGGCGACAAGGGTCTGATCGGTGAGCCGCTGTTTACTGAGCTTGGCAAAAAATATGGCAAGAGCAGCGTCCAGATCATCCTGCGCTGGCACATTCAGGAGGGCAACATCATCTTCCCGAAATCCACGAACCCGCAGCACATCCGGGATAACTTTGATATTTTTGATTTTACGCTGACCGACAGCGAGATGACGCGCATCCGCAAACTCGATAAGGGCATCCGCTACTTCAATATGAGCCTGTCTGAGCAGGAGGAACATCTCAGCCAGTTCACACCGGAGGACTGAGATTCAGTCCTGCTGCGCAGGCGGAATGCGCGGGATCGTTCTGAAATCACACGGTTGACCGGCCATCTGGCTGCCGACCTGGAGTTCGCTGAACGATAAAAAATCGCATGTCAGTTTTACCCGGATCATGATTGACAAGGATTACAACCGCTTTTTCAAAGACATTCCGGAAAAAGACTTTTACACAGAGCTGGATGAAGAAGGAAATCTCAGGCAGAACATTCGGGATGTCATTGACCTTTGCAAAGAGCACAGCCTCATTCTCGGCACGGGCACGGTTCCACAGCGTCTTCCGGACGCAGAGTAAGAATGATTCCGATATCCTATCTTCTGAATAACAAAGCGGTCTTCATCATAGACACGGACCTGCTGAACGACGATGCGTCATCGTAGATTTGATTTTATCAAGGAGAGAACCATATGAAAAAACCATTTGCAATGTTGCTGATTCTATGTACGGGAGCATGTATTTCCGCCTGTGGCGCACAAAACACGCAGACAGGCACTGTGTCATCGGCGTCGGAAACCGTCCCCGCTTCCAGTCAGACAACCGACACATCCAAAGAATCCTCCGTGCCCTCTGCCGGTAAAAGCCACATTCTCGTGGCATATTTTTCTCAGGCAGGCGAGCAGTATAATGTCGGTGTCGTTGAAAAGGGCAACACGCAGATTGTTGCAGAAATGATTGCCGGCGAGACGGGCGCAGACCTCTTTCACATCGAACGGAAAGAAGCGTATCCTACTGTTTACAGCGATCTTCTTTCCGCCGCACAGGATGAACTTAAAAGCAACGCTCGTCCGGAGCTTTCCGCGTCAGTTGACAAATGGGACGATTATGATACCGTTTTTATCGGATATCCAATCTGGTGGGGAGATATGCCGATGCCGGTCTATACGTTTCTGGAAAGCTACGATTTTTCCGGTAAAACAGTAGTTCCGTTTGATACTAACGGCGGCAGCGGCCTTGCTGATACAGTAAACACTATCGCCAAAGTCTGCCCGAATGCGCTGGTCAAAGACGGCCTCGCCGTCACAGGTGCTGATGCGCAGAAAAAGCAGGATCAAGTAAAAGGTGACGTGCAGGACTTTCTGAAAGGACTTGGATACGAATATGGAAAGTAAAAATATTTGGGACCGGCTCTCTGCCGGTGACCCCGTAGACATGATGGAGTCAGATTATCTGGATGTGGTCGAAGAACTGCACCGATGCGAAAAACTTAATTTCACACTTAACACACTTCCGCCCGATTCACCTGACAAGCGCAGCCTGCAAAATGAGTTGCTGGAGGATACACTGGATGAAACCAGCGCGATTTTTACACCCGCGCAGATTGACATGGGCAAACGCCTTAAAGTCGGTAAGCACGTTTTCATCAACCACAGCTTTACGGCTATGGCCATCGGCAGCATCACCATCGGGGACGGCACCATGATCGGCCCCAACGTGACTGTTGTGACAGACAATCACGACCTCTATAACCGCATGGTACTGCGGTGCAGCCCGGTTCATATCGGGAAAAACGTCTGGATCGGCGCCTGTGCCAGTATCATGCCCGGCGTAACTATCGGCGATAATGCCGTCATTGCTGGTGGTGCGGTCGTAACAAAGGATGTAGATGCAGACACAGTTGTCGGCGGGAACCCGGCAAAAATTATTAAAACCATTTGACCTATAAGCGGATACCTTCCGCATTCCATGCCTATTTGCAAGGGATTCCGACATCGAAAGTGTAAAATGTGGCTTAATTACTTCGGACAGATGATTAGATATATTAAATGTATCATTACTATTACTGCTTTTTCTCTTTTTGTTCCAGCTGCCTGATACTGTTGAAATAATCATTTTCTACGCTGCTCAATGTCCTGGCTTTGTATTTTTTATACTCCAAATGTGCCTTATCCATCGCCTGTAAATGGCTGACTGTTCCATTTCCGGTCAGAAGTTTCTCTCCTGTTGAGGTCAATATTCCATCCAAATGCTGTGCCCAGTCATCCATCGTCATCGGAATTTCCCGCTCAGCCTGTCTTTCCGCAAAGTCCAGATATCCGGAAACAAGCTGTCCCATAGCTCTGAGTTCTTTTTCATCCAGATAGTTCTTTGCAGTCTCCGCTTCACGAAATGTCGGCTGCTCTCCATAGAAAGTCATAAGTCCCATAAAATCCTTCTCCGCATCTGCCCGATGATAGATCACTTCCGCAGCGGTTTCTCCGGAAATCGCGTAATGAATTTTATTCTGTACCTTTCTGAAAAACTGAATCGAGATCTCAGCCTTCGGATTATAATCAATGCTGGTTGCATAAATTTCAAGTACCTGACGATAGAACACCTTCTCAGAAGCCCGGATATCACGGATTCTTTCCAGAAGCTCCCTGAAATATCCACCTCCGCCCAGTTCCTTCAGGCGTTCATCATCCATTGCGAACCCTTTTTTGATGTATTCTTTTAATATATTTGCCGCCCAGATACGGAATTGCACACCACGCTGGGATTTCACACGATAGCCGACGGAAATAATAACATCAAGGTTATAGTAGTCTATGTTTCTCTCTATATGCCGACCGCCCTCATCTTGAACTGTTGCAAAATTTGCAACAGTTGATTCTCTCGCCAGTTCACCTTCTTCAAAAATGTTTTTAATGTGTCGTGAAATCGTCGATTTATCTCGTTGAAATAAATCAGCCATCTGCTCCAGGGACAACCACACAGTTTCATTCTGCATATTTACATCTATCTTTGTCAGGCCATCCTCAGTCTGATAAATAAGAACCTCTCCATAGTTGTCCACTGTATAATCCTCCAAAGCTCAATATATTATATAGTTATTTCAAAATATCGATGCGATAAAATTATAAGTATCTACTTTCACATGTTGTATCCTATTCATAATCATAAGCTCATCTGCAACATGAATCATACTTGCGAAAGAATACTCTATTGAATTTTTTTCTAATTATCAGTATGCCACATTTCTACTTAAAAATCACTTCCGTTAGCCAACTTTTTCAAAAGCAGGAAAAAATTATTCATCAGAAAAAGATTCCCATTTTACATGTGAAACGACGAACCTTCATGAACAATTTTCCCATCGTATTATGTACTATGGTTTTTCTTTAAGCCCAAATACTTTTTACTAATATCTATCCCACCTTTTTTATTATGAAAAACTCTCGTATTATTCCGGTGAAAATTCAGGACTCTCTTTTAGCACAATCCAAAGGTATCAAAACGGATTTTTTTCTATAACGAGAAGGACCTCGCTCATCAGCGAGGTCCTTCTACCCGTCTTTTATTATATACTAATTCGCGCCCGCGCAACTAGCTTCAATTGAGCCAGGGAAGCATATCTCCCGTTTAAAAAGCGAAGTCGCCATCTATTAGAATATTACTTGCTTCTATAACGTAATATAACAATAATTTTTTAAAGAAATCTTTTTATTTCATTTTCAACAAAAAAGTTAATTGTTAAGGTTTTATGTTCCTATCGTTACTACCAAATTCATAGAACTCTTTATATATTAAGGTGACTTTCTCTATTAATTTTATGGCAATCAGACGAATTACCAGGGCAGTCTTTCTCCGTCTCTGAAAAATTCTCCGGTTGGTCCGTCATCCGGCAGCAATGCGGCCCATATCACGCTTTTCGCGCTGACTTCCACAGGGCGTCCCCACATTCCGCTTCCGAAGGTGTCTGTAGTATCCGGACAGACGGAATTGACGAGGATATGGTATGGTGCAAACTCCTTTGCCATTTTGACCGTCAGGCCATTCAGCGCCAGCTTGCTGATACCGTAGCCCAGCGGCATTTGAACGATCGTACCGTGAAGGAGGCCATATTGCGGATCCTCAAAGGAGCCCGCGCCGCTCGACACGTTGACGATGCGCGGATGCTCTGATTTTTTCAGCAGCGGCAGGAACTTTTGCGTAACACTCCATGTGCCGATCACATTTGTGTTGAATACACGGCGCAGTTCATCAAGATCCTGTTCCTCTACAGAAGCGCCCGCCTGCATCAGCGCGGCGTCGTTGATGAGAATGTCGATTTTTCCATACTGCTGTTCCACTTCGGCCGCGGCATTAGAAACGCTGCTGTCGTCTGTAAGATCGATCGCCACAAAGGACGCTTCCATTCTGTCGTCCTGAAGCTCTTTTAGAAGCACATCTGCCCGTTCAGGCTTCCTGCCGGAGATAATGATCTGGTTTTCCATCTTGCCAAGCTGCTTCGCAGTCTCAAACCCGATCCCTCCTTTGCGGCCGGATCCGGTAATAAATACAATACTCATTCACTTATTCCCTTCGCTGTTATTCGTGCATTTTCAGACAGTTGCCAAGGACTGGCCCTGTCAAAAGATATTTGTATGAGGGCATTTCAAACAAAACGGGCTTTATTACCTCGTAATTCAGTTTTCCGTCTTTTCCGACAGCATGTTCGTCTACGTATGTATTTTCAACCTTAAGAATGAAATCATCAAATACAGGAGTGTCATAAATATCCACAACTTCACATTCCATGCTGACCGGAGCGTTTTGGATTACCGGGGTTCCCGCCTCACCCAATTCATAGTCGAAAACCGCTGACTTATCCGCTTTTGCGGCACTGACACTCCCGACATAATCTGCTTTTTTTAAGAGCGCCTCGTTGATGATATTGACTGATACCTTTTTGTTCGCACGAATCATTTCATCCGATTTATGCGCTTTTGCGCAGCTGATCATGATCCGGTCCTGACTGATGATTCCAATATGAGCAATCATCAGCCAATTGGGCTTATCCTGGTTCATGACACCTACCACTGTTACCGGTGTCGGATACAAAGCTGCAACACTGCCTAAATTTTTTCTCATGGATTTGTCCTCTTTTCTGTTGTTGATTTTTATTTTTCTGCTTCGTGCCCGTCATTCGAAACTGACCGTCTCCGCTTCACCCTTCATACTGCAGAAATCGGCTCTGGCATGTTCAAGATAAAACACCTGCATCATATCATCTTCCGGCTGATAGAGCTGAGAAAGCACCGGTAAAATATTCATTGCTTCCTTCTTCGCCTCGGGTGTTGTGCAGTTTACAACGGTTCCACGATAACGCAGCCACCTTCCTTAAAAAATGTGAATACATCATGCTGTGTATACATATACGGCCTTCTGAGATTTACAGTATCTTTCCAAGTTCTTTTGCCTGTTCACAGTATGGTGTGCTCCTTACCTGACCCGGCGCATAGACGCCGCCTGCCAGAACACTGCCCATATTTTTCCATCCAAGGCTGTCCACAAAACACATCCTGTAGTAACCAAGCAGATTCTTTTCAATCACCTCGGCCGGACTCGCGGCACAGGCAAGAAGCGCCGTCTCTTTCCCGGCGAGAATTTCTTTGCCGACCGTGGAAAGTCTGTCCATCCAGATCTTGATCTGACCTGTAAACTGCATCCAGTAGAGCGGCGAAGCGATCACGACCACGTCCGCTGTTCTCATTTCGTCAGCCACTCTGGTCATATCATCCTCCGGCTGCGTCGGTCCGGCATACGGAGCGATGGAAAGCGAGGCAAGATCGATGATGACGCCTTCGTTTCCCGCTTCCTTTGCTCCTTCCAAAACAGCCTCGGACAGACAGCGCGTATTGCCGCCAGGTGTAGGGCTGCCGTTTATGATGACAATTTTCTTTGACATTTTCGATTTCTCCTTAAGCATGGATTCGCTTCCTACTTTTGCTTGAACTTACAGTGACGTACTGCTATAATCCAATTATAAGTGCAGAACCTGTTTTAACAAGTACGCAGTATTTTTATTCCAGGTATGTTTTTACATACTATTTTGATTTTAAACCACTTTGAAGGGGTTAACTTTTATGAGCGAAGAAAAGAAAACGATCATCCCTTATCAGTCGGACGACTGTGCCATCGGCTACGCATTCCGGGCCATCGAGGGGAAGTGGAAGCTGCCGGTCATGTATGTACTCGGCGTAAACGGCACGCTCCGTTACAACGACCTGAAGCGCGCGGTCGGCTGCACAAATATGATGCTGACCAACACACTGACGGAACTTGCGGAATTCGGGCTTGTGAACAGGAAGCAGTACAACGAAATTCCGCCGAGGGTGGAATACTCCCTGACCGACAACGGGCTGAAGCTGATTCCCGTTCTGGAGGCTTTCGGAGGTTGGGGAGAACTTCTTCTCGGCAGCCGGAATCAGATAAACAAATAAAACTATGAATGCCGCTGCCTTATGATTTTTTCGTAAATGTTATCTCTTTTCGCATTCATTTCTGAGATTGCGGTCATTTCATTCTCGTCCAACAAAAATAAGCACCACTTTTTTACGGCGCGTTCTCTTCAGATCGAAATAGTAATAATTGTCTGTACACTTCACTTTTTATGGAATCAATCTACAGCCAGTTCCTTTTGTTTTATGCTTAAGAACATAACAAAAAGAACTGGCTGTTAAATGAAGCCTTTCACAATTATTGAAAGACTTTGAACTATCTGATGCCAAAATAATTACAGTAAATATTATGTATGCGAAAAAATCTCACCCTGAACTGCCTCACGACCGCAGTGCTCTTTGACTGTTTTCTCCTGTCTGCCTAATATGCCTGTTTCAATATATCAATGATATTTTCCATTCTTACTTCCCGCGGATTAAACTGAAGATACCAGTCATGCATTGCGTTTTCCGCGACAGCGGCAAATTTATCTTCTTTCATTCCGAGCTCGGAAAGATTTCTTGGCAGATTCAGTTTCCCTAGAATTCTTTCGATGCAGGCAATCGTTTTTTCCGCAGTATCTTCGGAGACGTTTTCGATTCCAAGCGCTGCTGCAAGTTTCTTCATTCCTGCCGAAGCAGATGAATTATATTTCAAACAATAGGGAAGCACAACTGCATTAACGAGTCCTGGATTTACATTATACTGTGCCTGTGAAGCATGGCCCAGTACAATAGAAAGACCCGTTCCTGTATAATCCGAACCCATGCCGCACATAATGGAAGAAAGCATGAGATTGCTGCGAACCGCAGCATCATTTATATGTTCTGCATCGCTGAGATTCTCTGCCATAATTCGAACAGCGTGTATCAATAAAGCATCTGCCATTGGATCACCCGATTTCGACATCAGGCCATCTACTGCAACACAGAATGTACTCATGCATGCGCCCAGCATCATACGTTCCGGGGGATTTTCAACAACCTGCGGATGAATAAAAATAGAATGTGCTCTGTTTTTGGGATCAAAAAGCTGTAAAAGCTTATTTGACTCAGTATCCAAAACTGCTGCGCCCGCTTTACTTGTAGCTGTAGTAGGCGTAGTGGGAATCAGTATCTGCGGTATTTTCGGTGCCGTCAGCCTCCGGCTTATCTGGTTTCCGCTTTCGTCCGTATAAGTACACAAGTTATGAACATCCTCGTCTTCCGATGCAATAACATCTGACGCTCTGGTCGTCACAATCGTCGATCCGCCGCCCAGCCCGATGAGAACATCTGCATGAAAGTTTCGAATTGCATCTGCGCCTTCCATAACAGCAGGCAGCGGACTATTTGCCTGAATATTCGAAAACACATCGACGCAGAAGCCATCAAGAGCTTCTTTGACAAGATTGAGAAGTGTTCCCTGTTTTGCCAGAAAAGGATCACAAAATATCAGCACCCGGGAAGCGCCGGTATGTTTTACTTCCTCTGCCAGATTATCAAAACAGTCCGGACCCGAAAAAACACGGGAAGCCGGTGTTATATGCTTAAAAGTTTTCATTTTCTGTTTCCTCAGTTTTTATAACGGGTTTTCGGATTCTTTTGTCAGCCAATGATAGCCCTCTTTATATAAATTCCGCTTTTCCCGCAGCGTTTCCCTTGTTTTTTCAAAGCTTTTACGACCCTTGGCCAAATCACTGCGAAAATGTCCATCCAGCCATTCATATTCATATACCTTCTTAATAGCTTTTCCGTACGTAACTTTCATTTTACCATCCTCACCAGCACTGAATTTTGCCGGTGTCAGGCATATCGGACAGACCGCTTCCCCGGGCTTTTCAAATTTCCATAGATTACAGCCGCAGTACGGACATTCTCCTTCTTTTTTCTCCCGCCGGTCCCCAAAAATTGCCTTCCCCATATTGGCAATCCGTTCCTCAGCACCTGGTGTAAACAATGCTTCACCTGGCAAAGCACCAAGGAATGTATCATAATCCTTTACATCAAATCCCAGCATTTTCACAAGGGAAAGCATAGATGTAAGACCATATCCCGCATCGCCCTCCGGTCCGTATGCGGAGATAACCACCGCAGGCTTCTGCCATAAATCATCCAGATGCTGATCTATTGCCACTACGCGATCTCCAAGAATTTTTATAATTCCGGAGGGTCCTCTGACGTATGTCGGCGCACTGAAAATAACAGCGTCTGCTTTCACCATCGCATCGATAATAAAATCCAGATCATCATCCTGAACACATTTGTTTCCTCCGGAACAGCGATAGCAGCCATTGCATGGCTTTAAATCAAAATCAGTCAGTCTCAGCAGATCAAGTTCATGTTCAGCTCCGGCCGCTTCCGCGACTGCTTTTACAAGCACTTCACAGTTTCCCAGATAACGATGTGAACCAACGATTCCCAATATTTTTGCCATATAAGTTTCTCTCCTATCAACGAATCAGACAACTCCCGCCTTTTCCTGGGCCTTTTTAACATCTGCAGCATATTTTTGCAAAAGCTCATCATATATTTCATGCGCCTTTTCTTCCCCCATATATTCGCTGCATTCAGAAATTGTGTGATAACCGACCGGGTAAGCTGTGTATTCACTTTCCTTTTTAAACCCACTCATTGTAACTGCACTGTTTATTACATTGACGGACGTATCGGTATCCGGATAATTCACACGGCATAGCATGCTGCGTGCTTGAAACTGTTCACTGTTCATTACCTTATCCACCGTGTTTACCCGACCGTATGCAATTCCTTTTTCTTCCAGGGCCGAAACCAAGTCCTCTTCTGTCCATTTTTGGATTAATGGAGTCATTTCCCTCATTAATTCCTCTTCATTGGCTTTCCGCATGGACGAATTCAGAAATCTTGGATCTGCTGTCCATTCCGGCTTTTCCATAATTTCGCACATTCGTGCCCATTGCGCCTCTGAATTGACACAGATAAGAATCTTTCCGCCATCGGAGGTATCGAAAATACTGAATGGTGCCGCAAGCGGATGTGCGATTCCAAGCGGTCCTGCGACCTTGCCTGTCAATGCATATCCTCCGAACGGTACTTCCATCGTAGCAATAACAGAATCCTGCATAGAAATATCTACATACTGACCCTCACCTGTAGCGATCCGGCTGTATAATGCAGAAAGTGTTGCCCCGAATGCAGTCAGACCGGCAATTGTATCCGTCACCGAATAACCAACAGATACAAGTTCTCCTGCTTTTGTACCAGTAATACTGATCAATCCGGATTCAGCCTGAATGGAAACGTCATACGCGGCACGTCTGCGCATCGGTCCGGTTTGTCCGAACCCGGAAATTGATGTCACAATAATACCCGGATTGATCTTTTTCAAAGCTTCATAATCACAGCCGAACTTTTCCAGCGTCCCAGGTTTAAAATTCTCAAGAACGATATCGGCAGTTTCAGCCATTTTCAAGAAAAATTCCCTTTGCTTTTGATCGCCCAGATCCATATATATACTCTTTTTTCCACGGTTTCTTTCTGAATAAGTCGGTGTGATTCCCTTTATACCAGGGGCGTTATACCGAGCCGGATCTCCCAGCGGAGGCCGTTCCAGCTTTATGACCTCCGCACCCATATCCGCAAGCATCATACCGCAGAACGGTCCGGACAGCGCCTGTGAAAACTCCAGAACCTTGATTCCTTTCAATGGCTTCATTCCACGCTTAACCCTCCTGATTATTTATCCCTGTCACTTTTAAGGATCCCTCCGATTGATATATTGTCATCACAATGCTCATCAATAAAAAAATAAAACTTCTCCTTGGGAATTCCGGTAATTCTTGAAGCTGTCTCTGTAAATTCCTGTGCCAGTTCTCTCTTCTTTTCTATACTCAGTTTACTGATATCCAGCCTTATAACCGGCATATATTGCCTCCTGTAACTCTCTGAAAATATGGTTTTGTGAACGACTTGACAAAAGTGACTACACATGGGTAATGAACGGCTATTACTTTTTTACCTTTTTCACATTTCTTCGTTACTAAAAGGCGATTTTTCTCTGCCTCAACTTCCAGGCCGTACATGACCTGCGGATAGCCAAGATGTTCTGCCAGTCCTGCTCCGGCCTGCCCGGTACCGCCTTCTATAGCCTGTTTACCGCAGAAAATCATATCAAAAGCTCCTTCTGCATCCTCGATCTTTTTGATGGTACGGCTAAGGATATAATCGGTGATATAAGCATCCGATCCGCCCAATCTGCTTCTGGAAATCAGATAAGCTTTGTCTGCCGCAATGGAAATACATTCGGCCAGAACATTTTTTGCCCGCGGTGCCTCCATGGTTACTGCAACAATTTTTGAACCCGGATTCTTTTCCTTGATTCGGGCTGCCGCTTCCAGTGCACATATATCAAAAGGATCTAACAATACCTCTGCCGTATCCGGCACTTGTTTTACACACACAAGTATATTAATCTCCTGTCACCTCCTGATACAATGTATTTCACACGTTTTTTAAATACGCAGATTTTCAATCAGTATGGAAGCTCCTTGTCCGCCGCGGCAGGAAGCACTGCAAAGGCCGTATCTCCCACTGATTTTTTCCAGCTGTTTCATTGCAGACAAAGCTGTCCGTGCTCCGGAAGCTCCGCTTGGATTGCCGATTGCCAGTGCACCGCCGTTGGGATTCCAAATATTAATATCAATATCTTCTCCCCATTCAGTTTCCATTTCACGTTTGACTCCGAGGCTCTGCGCTGCTGAAAATTCATTACACTCAATAACATCCAAATCGGAAAGCTTAAGCTTTGACTGATCAAGTGCTTTCAGGCTTGAATATGCCGCTCCAAATCCCATATTCTCTTCACGAATACCGATATGCGCGCCGCCGATCCAGCGTGCGAATGGCTTGTACCCAAGTTCGGAGGCTTTTTCAGCCGTCATTATGAGTAAAAACGCTGCTCCGTCACTCATGCAGGCAATATTTCCTTCTGTCGTCACGCCATCCTCGTGGACTGCCGCAAGCTTTTGCAGATATTCTCTGCTTTTTTCAGCTTCCGGCACCTCGTCTTTATCAGCCAGCACCGCTGCTCTTCCGCCGCCGGCGGGTGTCGTATAAGGAATGATCTCATCACCGGTAATCCCGTCCGCATACGCTTTTTTCAAAAGCTCCTGACTGCGCATTGTATATTCATCACAGCCTTCGCGGCTTATTTTCCACTTAGCCGCAGTGCGGTCACTTAATGCATAGATGTCAAGATCTCTGTCACTTTCCGGCGAAAAAGCCCGTTTAAGAGGTGCCGGACTTAACGCTCGATATGGAACATTCGCAGTCGATAGCATCGCAGGTGTTCGGCTGTATGATTCCATTCCTCCGGCGATCACCACATCCGCCATGCCTGCTTTGATCTTCCATGCCGCATGATTAATGCATGCCAGTGACGACCCGCCCTGCATCTCCACATAAATACCCGAAACATCTATGGGAAGTCCGGCAAGCTGGGTAAGATAACGCGTCTGTGTACGTGTCTGCCCATCCGCAAGTGATGAACCGGCAAATACGCTGTCTACTTTCGTACATTCAACAATTTTCGTCTTTTCCACAAGTCCCTTTACTACAAAGCCACCAATATCTGTACCATTTAAATACCGCAGCCCGCCTCCTAACGTTCCAAAAGCCGAACGGGCACCATCCACAATAACAACTTCACGTTCACTCATCTTTTGGCCAACCTTTCCGCTGTTTTCATTTTTATCAGCAACCGTTTCTATATTTTCCAATTGTTAAACTCTCAGATTTTCAATTATGGCTGATATACCTTGTCCGCCGCCGCAGCAAGAACTGAAGAAGCCATATCTTCCACCTGTCTGTACAAGCTGCATCATGGCAAACCATGCGCAACGGCCGCCAGACGCTCCATTGGGATGTCCTATAGAAATAGCACCGCCGTTTGGATTCCACTTATTCTGATCTATCTTCTCACCGGTGAGCTTTTCCATCTCCTTTATTACACTAAGATTCTGCGCGGCAAAAGCCTCGTTGCATTCCATTACGTCGAAGTCAGCGATCTTTAATCCGGCTTTTTTCATAGCTTTCACATTCGACAAAGCCGGTCCGATTCCCATTTCACTTGGATAACAGCCAATATCGGCACCGGTAATCCACCGGGCATACGGTGTATAATCCATTTTCCCGGCAGCTTCTTTGGACATCATCAGCAGAAAGCTGGCTCCGTCATTACGTCCGGAAGCATTTCCTGCCGTCGTTACACCGCCCGGATTTACAGCTCGAAGCTTCGACAGGATCTCTATCGTCGTTGTTGCTTTTGGAAACTCATCCTGTATCAGACTTTGTTCCGGTTTTTTCTTTGTCGCCGGTATAACAACCGGAACGATTTCCGGCCCTGTGATTTTTTTCTTATAAGCTTCCTGAAGCCTCATCTGGCTTCTGCAGGAGAATTCATCGCATTCTTCTCTTGATATGCCCCACTTATCAGCCATATGATCACTAACATGAGTCATGTTGATATTTTCTCCTGGTATCGGGGACAGAAGACTGGGCATCGGACTTGGCGGTATTAGTTTATATGGCTCATTACTCATGCTGTAATATGCAGGGACCGTGCTGTAAGACTCACATCCGCCGACCATCATTACATCCGCATATCCTAACCCGATCATTGCAGCTGCCTGATTAATTGCTTCAATTCCCGAACCGCACTGCACCTCAATAAACTGTGCTTCCGTCTCGATCGGCAGTCCGGCAAGTAAAACCGCGTATCGTGCCTGAGCGTCCGTTTTCGCATCCCGAAGTGCATTGCCATAAAGAACGCCGTCGATTTTCCCGCGTTCAAGAATCCCTGTTTTTTCCGCCAGCCCTTTCATAGCAATAGCTGCCAGCTCAGCAGATGAAAAGTCTTTTAAGCAACCGCCGATATTTCCGAATAAAGTTCTCGTGCAGTCAATAAATACAACTTCTCGCATATAATTTACCTCCTGAAATTAGGAAAGGCTGGCTGATCATAAGACAGCCAGCCTGTTGCAGTAACTGGTATTACCTTGGAACCATCAACGATTTCAATCGATATTGACTTCCATACGAAGAATCGCACATCCTAAAGCTTTTCCCGTTGAATCATAGCGCAGTGTTCTTGTAGCACCGCCGTCAAGTCCATGACGGCAGACAATCTGAAAGCTTTCCAGGTTATCCTCCGGATAAACCTCTACATCACCCTTTACCATTCCATTAAAGGACAACTTGATCTTTTCAGGAACCATTTCTCTTTTCAACTGTTCATAGAAATTTTTATTAAACGCCATGACTCCGATCGTCGATACATCGCCTTTATCACCGGAACGTGCATATGCAACATCTTTCAATTGAACTTTCATCTGATTACACCTCCATGATTTCAAGTTTCGGAACAACAAATTCCCTCGGAACAAGTGTCGGCCAGAGTCCCACAACCTTGTGCGCTTTTCCGGGTGATCCTGTAGAGGAACCAATCGGCCCGAATGTCCAGATATGTGTAACCTCACGACGAAGGATTTCCGCTTCCGCGGCGGTCTTCGTCTTAACAGCGATTCTAAGTCCTACTTCATTCATATCGTATGACGGCTCGGGAGCAGTCGTCCCATGCAGCGTATTCACCCCAATAAAATCACAGCGAACCTCCAGTGGATTGATTCCGCTCATGCGGACACGTTCTTCAAATATCTGTTTCCCACGTTTTGCTTTTTCATAGGCATCCGGCCAAGGGAAAATCAGCATCGAGTCAAACATATAGCCTTCTTCAACTCCGATGCATACCTTGAGCATATCCGGCCGGCCTTTGCCTGTCATATCTGTCAGGCGGACTTTATCATTCTTCTCATCATGAAGATGGACGCTCGTAAAATTCGCGATACCATCCGGCATAATATAATTATTCGGATCAATCACTTCATAGACCAGATGTTCTTTTACCGTCCATTCATTGACAATGCCGCCGGTACCATCTGTCTTTGTGATAAACGCATTACCGCTTTCGTCCATTTCAACAATAGGAAACCCGATATTCCAGTTATCTTTAGCATACTTCCACTGATTGGAAAGTCCGCCGGTACATGCGCACGCACATTCAATAATATGTCCGGCCGTTACAGCGCCGCCGATCTTATTATTATACTTTTCCGAAAAATCCCAGCCAAATTCATGCATCATCGGAGCGACATAAAGGGAAATATCTGATACACGCCCGGTAATTACATGATCACAGCCCTGCGCCAGAGCATCATTGATTCCCTCACAGCCCATATAAGCATATGCAGCAACGATTTTATCTTTAACCCGGTCTATATCTTCTTCGCCGGTATCCGTATTCGTAAGCTTAACACCAGAAGCACGTATCTCATCAAGCTTATCCGTAAGATCATCGCCGGTTACAAGACCAAGCTTGATTCCATGAATATTATTTTTATCACACATTGCCTTGATTGCTTCGGCCGCTGCTTTAGGATTTGCGCCGCCGCCGTTGGTAATCATCTTTATATTGTTTTTCTGACAGATGGGAAGAAGCTTTTCAAACCAGGGAACAATATCCGGACAATATCCATACGCCGGATTCTTTGCTTTCTGTCTGTGCAGCAGTGCCATTGTCAATTCTGCCAAATGGTCAAAGCACAGATAACTGACATTCCCATCTTCCGCAATTTTTACAGCCGGATCAAGTGCATCACCCCAAAAACCGGACCCACAGCCTACTCTGATTGATTTCATAGTACCTCCTTTATAAATTCCTTTACATTAATTTGCATCCAGATTAACGACCTGACCAGACAGGCTCCCTTTTTTCCATAAATGCCTGGATACCTTCTCTGGCATCATCTGTCAGTGTCAGGATAACTACCTGATCTCGCAGATAACTTATCTGTTTATAGAATTCCATGTCTCTGATCTTATAGACTGCTTCCCTGCCAAGACTCGTTGCCAGCGGGCTTCTTGCCGCCAGCTTCTTTGCATAGTCATATACTGTACTTTCAAGCTGATCATCGGGTACCGCATGGTTGATAAGTCCCATTTTTTCAGCCTCTTCAGCAGAGAACCAATCACCTGTGTACATCAGTTCCAATGACTTTTTTGTGCCTATTAACCGTGTAATCGGGGCAGATATCATCATTCCCCAGATACCTCTTGTTATTTCCGGAATACCAAAATTTGTGGATTCCGCGGCAAACGTTATGTCGCATGTAACTGCCAGCCCGCACCCGCCTGCCAGTGCGTGACCATGTACACAGGAAATAGTAGGCTTGCCGCAGTCCGTAAGCTTGATCAGCAGATTTCCGTAATACGACTGCTGTTCCCGCATCACCATTATATTTGAGCGGACATCACTTAGATTGCCAAGGTCTGCGCCTGAGCAGAATGATTTACCGTTTCCGCGGATAACAATAACCCGGACTTCAGGATCTGTTTTCGCTTCATCCAGGGCATCGCCTAAAAGGATCATCAGCTCTTTATTCAATGCATTCCGTTTTTCCGGACGGTTAAGCGTCAGCGTAAGCACACCGTCAGAAAGATCTTTTAATAAAAGTTCCATTTAACCTCCTTCCAGCCTTGAATCTACTGTATATAATTATTTTTTATCGCCTAGTAAATACTATCATTCAAGCCACATTACGAGAAGCCGAAGAATCTGATACGAGTTATCAATATTTTCTGTAATAGCCGAAAAAGAATGGCTGTCCGATCTATACGTCGGCAGCCACTCTTCAATGTGCTAAAATGAATAACTCTTTTAATGAAATTATTTTCCGGAATTTTCTTTCTGATAATCCTCCCACACCTTATACTCATGTGTCAAGTAAAACCGGTCTGCGTCATTCTTAAGCTTCCACAGCGCCTTCTGTGTGTCTTCAAGGTTATAGAAAATCGCCGGCGGTATTTGTTTTACAATATTGGCCTCCGTATTCCGGGCAACATCACCTGCTATAGCCGCGGTCATATTGTCAACAGAAACATATACTGCCTGAGAACCTGGCGTATGGGTATTGTAGAACGGCACACATTTTATGCCTGCCGCAATCTCTGTTTCACCTTCGATAACCTCTACACGCGGCCATATTTCATCCATGACCATTGCCACATCCTTGCGGTTATAATGCATGTTAAAACCGTTCATATCCATATGACACGTCAGAGGCGCGGCCGCAGCTTCAATCTCTTTCCGCTGAATAAAGAATTTAGCGTTTTTCAATAGTCCGGCACCGCCAATATGATCATTATGTAAATGCGTGATAATAACGGTCCTGATATCATCTGCTGATACCCCATTATTCTTGAGCTGATTTTCAAGCTGCATCTCATCTGTAATAATAATTTCCTTACCGAATGCCATCAGCGGTTTATCTCTTTTTTCCGGACGAAAACCGGTATCCACCAGAACCGGTCCGTCATCTGTCATGATAAGAAACGCCAGAATCGAAGCAACATGTATATCATTGCCAGGATAGCAGTGCCAGAAATAATCCAGTGACCACGGTGCGCCGGTCATTTTTCCAAGAAGAAGCGGTATGATTTTACGAACTGCCATTTTGATCCCTCCATTTATAATTTGAATATGCGTTCTGCGTTTTTATATGAGATTTTTTCCAGATCCTCCTTGCAGATCGGCAGTGATTCCAGGAACTTACGGCCTGCCATATTAGAGAAAAAGGGGTAATCTGCACCGAACATGATCCGGTCCATTCCAAATGTGCTTACTGCACATTGAAACGCTGCAAAATCATAATAACCTGCGATTGCTATATAAAAATTGTTTTGGAAATACTCAATCGGACGTCGTTTCAGATATGTCGCCACAGGGGCAAGCATTTGATCAATTCGTCCTACTGCAATAGGCAGAAATTCTCCAAGATGCCCAATCACAATTTTAAGATCAGGATGCTTGTCAAACACGCCTGCGGCAACCATTCTTATGCACTCTACCCCGACTTCCGCGTGCCATCCCCACGCGGCCATGCTAAGCACCTGACTTACCGCAGGCTGAAGATTTCCGAAATTCTGTTCCTTTTTTTCCGGTGTCATGATACCCGGATGAATATATATCGGGACGTTCAATTTCTCCGCGGCTGACAGAAACGAATCAAAAGAAGGATCATCTAAAAATGTCCCATTCAGTGTACCACTCCATACAGCACCCTTAAGGCCTAATGTTTTGACACTGCGATCCAATTCCTTTGCCGACCACTCGGGATCCTTAAGCGACATCTGTGCTAAACCTGCATATCTGCCCGGATGCTGACGGATCACTTCAGCCAGCGCATCGTTGCTTTCCTTAGCTACTGCATTTCCCTTTTCACGATCCATCATCTGGATTCCGACACCTGCATACTGCAGAACCTGCATATCAATCCCGGCAGCATCCATTTCTGCAAGTCGTCCGGTCCCGAGATCATACATTCTTTCATTCACGCCGGGTCCGTAAAAGTTGACACTTTCTACCGTGCCATTTTTAAAATGTTCTTCTACCGCTATTGTTTTCAAGGTATCCTCCCGGTCAGTCGACCCAATTGCCCTCATCGTCCATATGCTGCTTTGGCGGTCCGTATATAACGATCACCTTTGTATCCGTCAGTGATATCGTCTGATGCATGACACCCGCCGGGAAACGCACAAGATCGCCTGGTTCCAGAATATCTTCTTCCCCCGTATCATTGGAAATAACTTTCGTTTTTCCTTCCAGGACATACATCAGCTGATCAAAATCCTTATGTACATGAGCGTGGGCTCCTCCGCCTTTCTCTGTTGTTCCGATACAGAATTCAACATTCTCAGATCCATTAAACGGACCTGCAAGGCGGGTATTAAAGGTACCTGCGTGGCCGGGAGGCCCATATGGCTTTGCTTCTGATCCATGTACAATTACAATGTCTTTCATTTTTACTTTCCTCCTGTTATATTGTATAAAGTGGTTTAAACATTTTCCAGTCCTCTCGAAGGATATCTTTTTTAATTTTTCCCACAGAATTCTGCGGGAGCTTTTTCACAAAAGCAAGATACCGTGGTTTTTTATAACCTGGCATGCTGTCCTTGCAGAAAGCTTTAAATTCCTCCGAATTTAGTTTACATCCTGGTTTTAATACCAGCGCAGCTGCAATCCCTTCCCCAAATCTACTGTCCGGTATGCCAACAACAGCACAGTCAGCGACTGCCGGATTATTGAGTATAATTCGCTCAATTTCCATCGCAGCCACATTCTCTCCGCCTGTTTTAATAATATCCTTGGCACGGTCAATAAAATAATAGCAATTGTTCAATGGATCCTTTTTTATCAAATCCCCGGTCTTAAACCAGATTTGATCCAGCATATAGTCCGGATGGTTTTTTTTCTCTTTCAAATATCCGGAAAAGACCAGCGGTGAGCTTACCAATGCCTCACCGACCTCGCCCTCCCGAACATCACGATTATTCTTATCAACAATACGAATTTTAGTCAGTGCATTCACACGTCCGACTGTGTTGATCATCGAAGGGTCTGCCGACAATTCTTCTTTGCTTAGAAGCATTCCTGTCACACTGCATGTTTCTGTGGATCCCCAGGACGGCCGAAGGCGGCAGTTTGGAAAAATCGCAAATAAATGTTCTGCCGTTTCAACCGTACACCGTCCGGCCGAGACGCAGACTTCACGCACACTGCCAAGATCGTGATTCTGCCATTCTTTGTCATTGTACAGTCGTTCATATATAATGGGCGGAAGCATCATAAGCTGTGTAACATGGTTCTTCTCAATCATTCGGATCGTTTCCACCGGGTCCGCCCGTTCGGGAAGAATCAATGTTCCCGCCATCATGAGCATCTTCAGCACACAAACAATACCGCCGGCATGATATAGCTTTGCCGTTGTCAGCATAACCTCTCCTGTGCGTGTATTATCAGCCCCCATTGCCATTACCATTGCATGGAGCGCAACCATTTTCTGCGTACGCATTACGCCCTTGGGTGCTCCGGTTGTACCGCTGGTAAACAAGATTAAAGAAGGGTCATCATCAAAAATTGTGACCTCTGGTTCCGTCTCGTCCGGATCAGCGAATAACCCGTCCCAGGATATACAAGACGGATCTCCATCGCTGCCACGCCTTACTGATACTAAAATCTGAGGACAGAGGCTGCGGATTTCTGCTGCCTTATTGTCATAAACACTGTCAAAAACGAGGACCTTACATTCAGATATTCTTATTATCCATGCGAGATCATTTGCATCCAGCCTTTCATGCAGAGGGACAAGGACCGCGCCGATTTTCTGGGTCGCATACCAGGAAATGATCCAATCCACACTGTTTTTCATGAGCAGTCCGACTTTCATGCCTTTCGTTACCCCACGCTTCATCAAAGCATTGGCAAGGACATTGCACTTATTATTTAACTCCGCATACGACAGACTCCTTCTTTTGTCGATCACTGCGTATCTGTCTGGATAATTATGAGAATTGACCGTCAGTATATACCCAACCTGAAGCATATCTTACATCCTCTTCTATTTTACTCTTTTTTTCTGCCGCTATGGCAGATAACAAGCTCTTTTCTAAACATGCATCATTTTATCATCATACGAACCCCTCACGGAATACTGAAGTTAACATATCCCGTATCAAATTATTTGTTACTTTTTTTATCTTTTACAGATATCATTCCGACAAATAAATTTTTCTGATAAATTTTGCAAAAACCTTACTATATGTTATAATAAAATGTATGATTCTATTTGTGATGGAGGCTCTTATGGATATTAACAAAATCGATCTTCTTCTTAAAACGATAGACTGCGGAAGTATGAAGAAGGCATCTGAAATGCTCAATTATACTCAATCTGGTCTTATCTATATGATTAATAACCTGGAAAGCGAGCTCTGTATTCCTCTTCTGACTCGTACCCATAAGGGTGTTAAACCAACGAAAGAATGTGAAGAACTGCTCCCCTATTTTCAACAGCTGGTTGATCTTTCCAATTCACTTGATAAGAAAATCTCCAGTCTGGCCCTCGATCGCCAGGAACAGTTATATATCGGAACTACACCGGCTATCTCCCGTCATATGCTGCCGCCTGTCATTTATAATATGATGCATTTGAACCGGAATCTTGATATAAAGGTAATGGAGGATATGCATGATGTCTCAGAATGGGTGCAAAATGAGACTGTTGATCTTGCCGTCGTAGAGAAGGGCTTTTCATTCGATCATAAATGGATCCCTCTCGTCAAATATCGTATCTGCGCGGCTGTTCCTCTTGATTTTAAGCATTCCGGCGATACGATCAAGTTCAGTGAACTCAAAGATCTGCCAATAATAATTCCCGAATACAATCAATACAGTGAAAGAACAGATGCTTTGCGAAAATTGGCTGAAGAAAACGGTTTTACACAGAATCTTTCTTTTTCATCATTAAGTGCTACCTCGCTTCTCCATATGGTAGGCAATGATCTCGGAGCCACTTTTCTGACCAGTATTTACATGCCTGAATGTCCGCATGATGTAAAGATGTATCCATTGGATCCGCCCATATGGCGTGATACCGGAATTATCATCAAGAAAACCCGCAGCTTGTCTGCTCCCATGAAACAGTTTATATCAATGATGCAGGAATACGTATCAAGCATTGACTGGTGCGAACAAAACGCGGCCTCTCCTATTATATCTGCCGACAAATAGCAGCTGGTTTCTATACAATCCCCGCTCTTTGCTGTGCAGCAGATGTTTTTTCTTTGCTGTCCTCCAGTACTTTATCATAAATTTCATGAGCCTTTTCTTCACCCATGAATTTTATACACTCGGAAAGTGTATGGGACCCGGCTTCATAAGCAACGCGCACGGGTTCATTTTCATAGCTGCTCATTTTGATTGCCGGTGCCAGGACCTCCATAAATTCACTGCTGCCCGGATAATGCACTTTACAGGACATGTCTCTTTCCCGGAAGAGATCGCTGCTGACTACCTGCGAAATCGAATTTACATTTCCAAATACCAGTCCCCGTGCATTTAATTCTTCGGCCAGTTCATCTGCATTCCATTCAAGTATGATCGGCCTCAGATATGCCAGCAGTTCATCTTCATTCTGCTTTCGCATTCCGGAGGATGAAAACCTTGAGTCATCCGCCAGTTCTATTTGTCCAATGACCTCACATAACCTGCGCCACTGTTCATCTGAATTGATGCATATCATCAAACTTGTACCCGTCTTGGTTTCAAACGTTGTAAAAGGAGCCGCCAGTGGATGGCCAACCCCCACAGGTTTCGGCTCTTCTTTTGTCAGCATATAATCGCCGAATGGAGTTTCCATCGTTGCCACGAGACAGTCCCACATCGAAACATCAACATGCTGGCCTTCGCCGGTAATGTTCTTTCCGAGCAATGCAGCCAATGTCCCAACTGCCGCATTTAAGCCGGCGATACAGTCCGACACTGAATATCCAGCCATAACAAGCTGACCGCTTTTTGTGCCGTTAATACTCATAAAGCCCGATTCTGCCTGAATGAGAGCGTCATACGCCGCGCGGCTCCGTTTCGACCCTTTCTGTCCAAATCCGGAAATAGAAGTAAGAATAAGTCCAGGGTTGATTTCTTTTAATTTTTCATAACCGCATCCATATTTTTCCAATGTTCCCGGTTTGAAATTTTCCAAAAGCACATCCGCTGTTTTTACCATTTCCAGCAGAAATTCACGCTGTGCAGGGTCATTTAAATCCATAAAAACACTCTTTTTATCGCGGTTGCGCCCAACATAGAGAGGTGTCATCGCATTTGCTCCCGGCGCGTTATATCGAGACGAATCTCCAATCGGCGGTCGTTCCAGCTTAATGATATCTGCTCCCATGTCTGCAAGCATCATCCCGCAGAACGGTCCGGACAGCGCCTGTGTAAATTCAAGAATTCGAACTCCTTCCAATGGCTTCATAACAAAACTCCTTTCGTTGACTAAATGACAGTATAAATTCGAAAGAAATGGCTGCAGTGTGGTTTTACCCATACCACAGCCATAAACAGAGGTATTACTGCATTTTTTTGTTTTTTGTTTCCGGCGCGAAGAATATTACAATCAACCCGGTTACTGCAAGCAGAATGCCAAGTATCAGCATAAGCGTATTGACACTTCCGGCCGAAAGATAAGCAACAACTGCATACGGTGCTAAAATATTGGCAACACGGCTGACTGCTGTTGCAAATCCAAGGGCACGCATCCGTACATTTGTCTGAAAAAGCTCAGGCGGATATATGCCAAAACAGAGCGGCATAAGCATGAAAATAAGAAATACAACAATCGCGCCCATGATTACAAAGCCGGTAACACTTGTCTGCCTTCCGAAAATATATCCTGCAATACCTGTCAGTATGAATACAGTACCAATAAGCGGTTTACGTCCAAACTTTCCTACAATCGCCGTTGTGAAAAAGCAGCCGCATGGACCGGCGATCATTGTAATTGCTGTAAAACCAAGTGCATTGTTCAATGATATACCAGAGGCTTTAAGCATTGTTGGAAACCATGTTGTCATCGTATAGTTTGCCACACTTTGTGCAGTCATGAGCAGCATAGCGATTAACGTCGCGCCGAGCACCGGCGGAATGAATATACTGAAGAATGAAGTCTTTTTCAGTGCTGCTGATGATGCCTGGGAAGCTTCTTCTTTAACTGGTTCCAGTTTGATGTTCTTTTCTTTTTCAATCGACGCTTCAATTTTCTCTACAACTTTCAGGGCTGCATCATTACGCTGCTGACTTACGAGCCAGCGCGGTGATTCGGGAACCCAGATACCACGTAGAATCGCAATTAATACTCCAGCGATAAAGACTAAGAAACACATGGATCTCCAGCCAAAATTCGGTACAAGGACAAATCCAAGAAGTGCCGAACCGGCCAGACCGCAATTAGCCAAAGCAGATGCAAGTCCACGCCATTTTGCATTGACAACGGATGGCAGAAGCTCTCCAAGCGCTGGGAAACCAAGCACAAGATCTGCGCCAAGGCCAATTCCGGAAATGCAGCGAAAAACTATTGCAACCTGAATATCAGGTGCAAGGCCGACTCCGAGAGAACCACAGGCAAAAAGCAAAATATATAGCACATAGCATACTTTTCTGCCGAATTTGTCGGCGATAATACCGCTGATCAACGCACCGATCAGCATACCGAAAAATGTCATGGAAACAAATGTTGCATTATGCGCCGAATCAGAAAACCCAACTGCCGCCATTGCTGTTACTATAGAACTTGCCATGGTAATACAAAAAGAATTGAAAAACAGTCCCAGTGTAATTGCCCAGAACACCCTTTTGTGGATTCTCCCCGCCGGAAGACGATCTAATCGTGCACCAATATTCATTTTTTCCTCCTCATAAGATGTTGACGTGCATCTTTTTGTGCGTGAATTGTTTTTTCAGGCAAGAATTGCACGCTTTAAAATGGTTGTTAACAGGTTGACTTTATATTCATTGCCTTCAAGCGGCTCTGCATCGGATGCGACTTCCTTTGCAGCTTTTTCGGCAATGTTTTCTGTGATTCGTTCGCCTTTAAGCATTTCTTCGGCTTTGAGCGCACGATACGGCTTATCAGCCACACCGCCCAGAACAATTCTGGCTGATTTTACCCGTTCTCCATCCATCACGATGGATGATGCAACACTGGCAATCGCAATATCTATCGATTGTCTTGAAGCAACTTTAATATACTGCTGACGGGTATTTTCCTCTGCTTCCGGAATCATGATTCCTGTTATGATTTCATCCTGCTTTAAGGAATTCCCGAGATTCGTATAGAATTTATCCATACTGATCCATCGTTTGCCCGCATCAGAACTTACCTTCAACTTTGCATCAAGTGCTGTAAACGCTACAGCAAGATCAGAATGATTTGCGGAATGGCATTTACCGGAGCAGAATATCGCATGATTCTCGTTTTCTCCGTCTTTTGCATGGCAAGTGTTTCCTTTTCCATTGCGTATGCAGTCAAATGTAAGACCAGTACTCGGTGATCTTCTGTAGTACCAGCAATGCGTCTGCTGGCATAAATTCCCGGCCGCGCTGATCATATTGCGGATCTGCGGTGAACCAATATGCAAGGCTGCCTGCGCGAGAAGCGGGTATTTCTTTATTATTTCCTTAGATTCCGCAATTGTATTCACCTTCGTCATGGATCCGATATCCAGGCCTCTTTCTTCACCGACTACCACATTCATGATGTGGCTCAGCTGCGGAATATTGCGAATACTGATCAAGGCTGACGGCTGGCAGATCGTATTGCGCATCAGATCCATCATATCCATACCACCGGCAATAATTTTAGATCCTTCGATTTCTGCCAGCAGGGAAAGCGCTTCATTGAGTGTTTCTGCCGCATAAAAATCAGGACTCTTCACATGCAGACCATACTTTTCAAGCATCTCATATGATTCTTCAATATCTTTCTGCTGTTTTAATGCGAACGCAGTACTTCCATTCGAATAAGATACCATGACAACCTTACCTCTCTTTCTCTCTGCTGTTCCAGGCTTGAAGAACGACCTTCGGCGATAGAAATCCTTCGTCAATTCTTACTCCGATCGCATTGTATACTGCATTAGCTATTGCCGGTGCCGTTGCAGTACAGGCTGTTTCGCTGAATCCTTTTCCTCCGTAAGGACCAAACGGCCACGGTTTCTCGACAATTCTTCCAACGTAATGATGACGATCCGGCATATCCAGAATTGTACTGACCTTATAATCAATCATATTCGGATTCATAATTGCTCCGTTGCGCTTGTCGATTGCAACCTTTTCATTTAAAATCCATCCTTTGGCCATACACATGCCAAGATCAATCTGATTCTCACAGTTATCCGGATTCAGCGCGACGCCGACATCGTCAAAAGAATGAAGATCCGTCAGTCGTACGATTCCTGTTTCCGTGTCAACCTCTACCTCAGCGATAGCGCATGCTGTCGCGTATGGACTCGTTATTTTTCCATTTGGATCAAGGAAGAATTTTTCCTGCGGCGGATTCGTCGTTGTTCCAAAAATCTGTACATTTGCCGCGCATATCTGTGCAACCGGCATTTTCTTTTCAGGATCCTCTTTAACGAATACGAAATTATTTTTTGCATCCAGTTTATCCGGTGTAGTACCAAGCTTCGGTGCTGCCCACTCAAACATCTTCCTTCTGGCATCATCCGCAGCCCGTTTAGACGAATATACATGCGATGTGGTTCCCTGACTGGCCACATTGCCGAAAGCAAATCCGCCAACACCTGTATCACCTGTTACAGCAGTAACCTTTTCATACGAAATACCAAGGGATTCCGCTACAACCTGCGTGATGGCCGTGGCAAAACCTTGTCCGATTTCATTGGCGTTATTGATAACGACGGCAGAACCATCCATATTCATTTTCACAATAGCGGAAGAAGGATTCCATGTACAATGATGCATCCCTGTAGCAACGCCAATACCTCTTCGAATCGGTCCTTCCGCGGAAACCGGCTTGCCCCAGCCTTGCCATTTTTCTTTCCATTTTGATTCTTCCGCACATTTGCGAATGACTTCCTCAAAATCATCAATATCCGGTCCCATAACGCCCCATTCGATTTCCTTCGGGCCATTAAAAGACTGATTCATTTCCATTGAGTCATCTCCGCCTTTAACGACATTTTTCAGATAGAATTCTACCGGATCCATACCAATAGCTTCCGCCGCACGATCCGCCACCTTTTCTGCTCCGTACATACCTTCCGGAGCTCCAAATCCATTGATGGCACCGTAGCTGGTTATGTTTGTATAAGCCCCTGCTGTTTCACACAGGGAATTGTTATACTTATGAAGCAATGTGAACGCCTCTACCGATGCGGTTCCCATTGAAATAAAGCCAAATCCGGAATCAGCACCCTGATTCGCAATACAATGGGTAAAAAAGGAAGAAATGGTTCCATCCTTTTTAACGCCCATCTCCATATGTGTCTTAAATTCCACACGGCGCCATGTTCCAATAAAATCTTCTTCCCTTGTATACGGAAGCTTGACCGGTCTGCCTGTCTGTTTGGAAATCAGTGCACCAAACCACAAAAGCTTGACCGGCTGCTTGTTGCCATAAGCACCGATACAGTGGGACATCAAACGAATTTTATTCTGCGGGATACCAAGGTATGCGGAAAGTCCCGGCACCTGACTCTGCGTTGTCTGTGAATCGATCCACGCGTTTAACATGTCACCAGATGACCAGTCAACTACACAGCAGCGCGGAGCCGGTGAAATAGGAAACTGAATCGGGGTCACATTATCTCCCTCTACAATTACATCGGCTTCTTTTTTACCCTTTTCATAATTACCATGTTCAATTCTTAGGTATCCATCCTCGTCCATGCGGTTAAGGCCAATCCAGGGAAGCCCGCGGAAGGAATTGTCACTGCGGTATTCCGGATGTACGATCGGTGCGTCCGGCTTCAATGCTTCCTCTGAATCATAAACCGACGGCAGTATTTCATATTCCACTTCAATAAGCTTCATTGCTTCCAACGCGATTTTCTCTGTCAATGCCGCTACAACAGCAACTTCTTCACCTTGATAATGCATTACATCATCGAGCGGCGGCCCCATATGCCAGTTCACGTGCATTTTTTTCGTGTTTAAATGTGTCAGTATACATTTTACGCCAGGTACTTCCTCTGCTTTTGAAGTATCAATTTTCGTGATTTTAGCATGTGAATATGGAGAATGCATAACCTTGGCATATATCATTCCAGGAAGCTGGATATCCGCAATACATTGAAACTTACCGGTAACTTTTGCGACTGCATCTACTCGTGGAAGCCTCTTCCCGACTACGGCATAATCTTTCGAATATTTAGACTCATCTATCGAATGATCCAATTTTTTACACCTTTCCTTTCTTCAAGATAAATATAAGATGCCGGCCAATACCTAACTTCGTCCGCCAAGGAAGGACGTAGATGACACTTCAATAACTTCCTCTTGTTCTTCTTTGGGCTTTTCCGTAACTCCGTCTTTGATTTTCTGGATTCTATCTGCCGCATCCAGCACGGCTTCTGTAATCTTACGATATGTGCCGCAGCGGCAGATGTTTCCAGATAATGCTTGTCGAATCTCCTCTTCTGATGGATGAGGGTTTTTATCAAGAAGAGCCTTTGAAGACATAATAAAACCCGGGGTACAAAATCCGCACTGCATGGCATTGTGATCCACATATGCCTGCTGAATCGGGTGCAGTTCCCCTGTCTTCGGGTCAGGAAGACCTTCGATTGTGATTATTTCTTTTCCTTCCGCGTCCATTGCGGGCATCATGCAGGAAAGTGTTGCCTCACCGTCCATTATGACGGTACATGCTCCGCAGGCTCCGTCATTGCACATGATACGGGTTCCCATAAGTCCTAACTCATTTCTAAGTACATCTGCCAACGAATCGGTCGACGCGGGATGAACCTCATATGACTCACCATTGACATTTAGAATAACTGTTTCTTTCTTCATATTTACCGCCTCTCAATCCTCATACACATTATTTACATGCAAGGATGGCACGTTTCAGCATCACCTTAGCTAAAGTAATTTTATATTCATTATCAGCAAGTACTTCCGTTTCTTTAAAACCCGCAGTGACTGCTTCTTCAGCAGTTTCTTCTGTTATCTCTCTGCCTTTCAGAACTTCTTCTGCAGAGATCACGCGTACCGGCGTCGATTTTACTGCGTTCATGCAAATCCGTACAGCTGTTCCATCTACGACTACGGCACAATTAATAACCGGAAAATCAATGCTTTCACGCATAGCATTTTTCATAAAAGAACTTCTTGCATTTTCAGATGGCTCCGGTACTCTGATTTCTGTTACTACCTCACCCTTTCAAGCACTGTGGACCCAGGTACTTTAACTGCAAAGAAACGTTCTGCAGCAATTCTCCTCTGATTTGTTACAATAACCGCATTAAATGCGATCAAAGCAGGTGCAATATCAGAACAGTTTACAGCGATGCAGGAACAATTCAGGCAGCGGTTTGCTTCCCTGACAGCTTCCTCTTCACACAGCGTTCTGGTATCCTCTCCGCTAAGGTTTCCCGCCCTTTCTTCAGGCGTCATTTCAGGGATCTTTGTACGGGGAGTTTTTTCATCCATACGCGGCAGACCAATACAGATTTTCTGACTGCGTGCAAATACTCCAAGATACCTTCCGACTGCTTTTGCAGCTGCTTTTCCGGAAGCCATCGCTTCTGTCACAGTCGAAGCACCTGTTATAAAATCACCGCCGCCAAAAAGATTGTCTCCGATATATCCGTCACGAACATTCAGTCTATCCTTGTTAGCAAGATAATTAAGCGGAAGGAAATCTGTATCAGGCACTTCACCGAAAGCCGTTACAACGGCATCATAATTATCTGTAAACGCCGAATTCGGTACTAAAACCGGCCGGCGTCTTCCCGACTCATCAGGTTCCCCAAGCTTCATCTTGCTGCATGTAAGATCAATGGTTCCATCTTCTTTTTTCTTTGCCATTATCGGCTGTGTCAGGTATTTAAATTCAATTGACTCTTCGATTGCTTTATCAACATCATTGCTGATTGCCGGCATTTCAATACGTGTTCTTCGATAAATAATACAAACATCAGCACCCATTCGCTTTAACGTACGAACGACATCCATTGCAGTATTCCCGCCGCCCAGTACGGCAATTTTCTTTCCCGGCAGCTCTTTACGGCCTTCATTGATTTCTTTTAGAAGCTGTAAGCCTGAAAGGAAATTGTTCTCTCCTTCGATACCTGTCGGCAGACCTTTCCATGATCCAGCCGCAAGAACTACTGCATCAAATTCGTTCATGATGTCGACAAGATCAGCATCTTTTCCAACTGATACGCCGGTTTTGAATTCAATGCCCATTTGTTCGAAAATCTGAATTTGCTTCCGGACGATATTCTTTGGCAGACGGTATCCCGGAATTGCATAACGAAGCATGCCGCCAGCCTCTTTCTGTTTTTCAAATACCGTCACCTGATGACCTTGTTTTCTAAGATAATAGGCTGCAGAAAGTCCTGCCGGGCCGCCGCCGATTACAGCTGCTTTTTTACCGCTTCCTTCTGATGGAATCTTGATAAGCTTTGCTGCATTTTCCAGTATATAATCACCAACATATCGCTCAACCTCGCGAATCGAGACAGCATCATCCGTCGCACAGCGATTGCAGTTTTCTTCGCAGAAATGTGGACAGACGCGTCCGGTCATTGCTGCAAGTGGATTGTTCTCCAGCAGTATTTCTGCCGCTCCGGCAATGTCGTTATTACGCAGCTTTGCCATGTAATCAGGAATATCAATTTTAGACGGACAATCGCTCCGGCACGGAAGGCCTTCGACACGCTCTGCGCCGAAAATAGAATGAAATTGATTTTCGCCTTCTATTGCGTAACAGTAATGGCCGCCCTTACGTAAGCATTCATACTTATTTCCGCCGGCCCGAAAATACCAGCACCGGTTTTCCTGACATAAGTTTCCTGCAATCGTACCTTTTTTGCGAAGATGATCCGATGCCGTATGGGCAGCAGCTTCTGAAAGAGCAGTGTACTTCTGTCTGACGATATCATTTTTTGCAAGATCCTCCAGTTTAACCAGCGCTCCGATCGAAATTCCTCTTTTTCCTTCATGAATCGTACTTCCGTCTTCGATACCAGCCAAATTGATGACCGTATCAAACGGTTCACTGCTGCATAGCTTGTTCTTGATAACTCCGGCAATATCTGTTGCTCCTGCAGAAAATTTACTGCCTGTATCTTCTTTTTCTGACTCACTGGCAGCTTCGCTGAAGGATTCAACATCTTTCCACAGAATATCGCTCATTCCTTTCCCTCCTGTACTCCATAGTTTTGTTTAAGAAAAATACCTCACATCTGTAACATAATACATTCAGCCAATATTAACCTGGTATCTGTTTATAAAACAAGCAGACACCAAAGCGGTATCGTAATCGTGGAAATCATGGCGGACACTGCGCTTGCTCCGGCAGCCATCAGCTGATTATCCTCATTTGGATCATACTGCATCGTATAAACCGGAAGAAGCGCTGCAATCGGCAGTGCTGTATAAATCATGATGATATTGCAGATCAGCGGATCTACGCCAATATTTGCGAGCATACGGATTGGGACAAGAAATAAAGCCGGCATCATAACAAGACGAAGCATCGGTATGCCAATATATCGGAACTTCAGCAGGCTCTTAAAATCGCAGCAGCCAAGACGCATACCGCAAAGCATAAGCCCCAGAGGGGAACACAGCCCTCCTACCTGTTTAATGCTGTAGCCGATCGTATCAGGAAGTTTGAGACCTGAAATCCAGAAAACCATACCGATAGCGACCGTAATAAGAGCAGGGTTTAAGAAAATTCCTTTTGCCATCTGTGCTTTGGAGCTTTTCTTCGGGCGAAGCTCCGGGGGGGTCATAAGAGGCTGTGAAAGTGTGTAATAAAAGATACGGACCGCAACCATAAAAAATACATAATACAGATTTCCGACCTCTCCAAACAATGCATCAACGATCGGAATACCCATAAAAGAAAAATTAGTAAAGGTCAGGGAGTAGCGGATGATCCTGCCCATGCCAGACTTTCCCATTTTCGCATAAAACAATTCACCAATGCCTAAGCTTATAAACATAACTGCCGCACTTGCCGCCATAATAATCAAACAGTTTGACAGTGTATCTGCCGTAAATGCTGGCGCGCTGCTGATTGAATTAAAAATCATTGCAGGGAGTGCAATTTTCATAACAAACGTATTTAACTGGGCAGTAAAGCTTTCCTGCAGAATATTCGATTTGATAGCAAAAAAGCCTACTGCCATGATGATAACCAGTTTAATTGCCAACGATACTGCTAACATGATTCAACCTTCTTTTCTTTATTCTCTGCTTCAATTTGTGATCATTATATAAATTTAAATTTTATTTAGGAAGTTCGATCTTCTATTATTAGATATCAACATTTCTTATCACACATCGTGAATTATTTGATTGTTCACCTTTTCAATATCCTCGCACCGAATCCTTTTATATGGAATCTGGACCAGCACAACACCTATTGTCACAATAACAACCATGATCAAATAAGACGGAACATAGCTTCCCTGCGAAATATCTGTAATTTTACCGACTGCAGCGCCTAAAACTACAGCACCAAATGTTTTGCCGACCTCAAACGCCCGAAGCGTCGATTTATATTCTTCACGCATCGCCACCCTCACGGCATACATAGGAACCGCGACACTAATAATCGTCGAGCCGCATCCAAGGATAACAGAACCGGCAACAGCTGCCGGATAATTGCCGGATTTTGCAGTTGAACAAATGAACACCCCTACTGCTGCAAAAATCGAAAAAATCCATGCTGCTTTATAATTGCCGATTTTATCTGTAACCATTCCGTATATTAATTTCCCGGCCGTCAGACTTAATCCATACATGGAAATAATAACTACGATATGCCCCGGCAAAAAGCCTGCGTTCCTGTACAGTGCTCCCAAAAATGAAATTGCGCAGGTCAATACTCCGCCTATGAATGTAAACCCTGCAATCATCAAAAATAACATCGATCCGGAGGCATGATTCTCTGCATATGCAACCTTCATATCGTCCTGGTTATTTTCTATATTCCATCCGCCAACAGGTTCTGCTTTCATATCGGATGGCTTGCTTCTTACAAATAAAAGAACGATTAATGCCACAAGAAAGATAAATGCTGTCTCTGTAATGAAAGCCGTTCGCAAGGAGTACTTTTCAACCAAATAAGAAATGACCGGCGTTGATACAGCCGTAGAAAGTCCGGTTGTACTCATGCAGATGCCCATAGCCAGTCCGCGATGACGATTGAACCATCTGGTCATAATAATGGAAGCGGTAATCATTCCACCGATTCCATATCCTAACCCGATTACAGCAGAACCTATTAAGCTGCCGATAAAATCATTCGTCAAGCCAAAAACCAAATATCCCAATCCTGTCATAACAATACCGAGAAATGCTGTCCGCCTGGCCTCGATCTTCCGCAAAAGCAAAATGACCAGAAACATTCCCAGCATTCCCGACAGATTTCTTAATGTTGGAAGGAACGATGCCTGAAAATCACTGAGTTTTCTGTATTCCAGCAAATATGGCTGATATATCGCAAATGCAGTCGAGCCTAATCCCGCCGTACAGAATAGCAGCAATGTACATACTGCACATATAATCCAACCATAATTACTATGCATCCGCCCGCTGTATCTCATCTTCTCTCTTCCCTCCGACTGCCCATAATGACTTTCAATCATATAATTTGATTTTATTCAGAATGCTTTTTTTTAAGAAGTCAAAGATTTTGATATGCACATGCACAAATCATGATACCGTCCGCTATTATTTATGTACGATACTTACTTTTTGCAATTGTTTCTAAGTCTGTCACGCATATAATCCATGTGAATGATCTGCTGTTCTTTCTGATGAATTTCAGCAAGTGTACTGCTGCGCTGCTGTTCAAGTATCGCCATCCGCTCATTTGCTGTCGACATGCCTTTCACCAGCAATTCCATATATTTTTCAATATTATCATCAGTAAGTCCTATATTATGCAGCGACATGATCGATGAAATTCTCTGCAGATCCCCGTCATCGTACTGCCAATTTTCTTTTTCCATATACGTTGCGCCTGACAGTCTCCAACGATTATATTCGTTCAGAACTTGCAGCGGAATTTGATAAAGCCGGATAGTATCTTCTTCTGTCATTACACTGCCACCTTTAAAAGCAAAAATGAAGACATTCCTTTGGGAACGTCTTCATTGTATGACCGCATATATGAAATGTCTAATACTTGTATTTTATCATAAGATATTCATGAATCGTATTTCTTCGATTCATGATTGGCGTGCAGAGGAATACTCTGTTTTCAAATAATCAATGAAAGCTTCTGTCGCCTTCGCATGCATTTCTTGCCGTTTCCATGCTATTACAGATCCCAGTTCCAGCTTAGGAGAAAGCGGTAAAAATTTCATGTCCTTAAATCTGCTGTCAAGCTTCAGACAGATAACAAGGCCCTTCCTTTCTCTGGCTATAACAGCCGCATTATACAATGTATTGTAATTAACTGCATTTGCCATATTCTTTGCATGCTCGCCCGACCATGCGCGCAGTTCATTATGAACCGGCGTATCGATATGAACCGTCACAACAAGCTGCCCCACCATATCGCCCGGGCGAATTACTTGCTGGGATGCAAGTACATTTTCCTTATGAAGCAATACGCCCCACTGCTCTTTGGTCTTCATTCTGATAAAATCATATTTTTCAATCGATACCGGTTCAAGAAGAAGGCCCATTTCCAGAATGCCGCGATCGATCCGCTCTTTAATATCCTCATTATCAGAACTATATATATCAAATTTCACCAGTGGATGCCTTCTTTGGAATTCCGCCATATACCAGCCCATTTCCCGTACACTCTGAAGCTCTCCCAGACCAATAGCAATGCGGCCGGAAATTTCCATTTTCTCCCGCTGCAGTTCTTCCCTTGCAAGATCTGAAAGAGAAACTATTTCCTGTGCCCGGCGCCGGAACAAATTTCCTTCCTGCGTAAGGTAAATACTGTGATTGCTCCGCTCAAAAAGCTTCACTCCGAGCTCCTCCTCCAGCTGCAGCAGCTGGCGGGACAATGTTGGCTGCGTCACATGAAGAATTTCCGCTGCATGCGTAATATTCTCTTCTCTTGCAACTATAAGAAAATATTGCAAAACACGCATATCCATAGCTTACACTCCCTATCATACTGTCTTTTTAGAAAGTTCATTGTGCACTGACAAATAGCATAAATATTTGATGGTCAGCAGACATTCCGAACAAGATATGAAGAAGCTGCTTTTTTGATTTAAGCCGGCAGTCTTCCAGCAATAAAAGCCAAGCAGAATGATTCGTATCCAGCGCTTTCTCATACAGCATATCCATTTATGCTGCCATATTTTATTTCATTATCAATAATACACCTTCTTTTCCGCCTATGCACAAATATAACAATTTTATATTCTTACGGTCTTATCAGATCCTCCTGTTGAGATCTCACTCTTTCCGGCAGTATATATAGTGTAACCCGCTGTTTAACCTTGGAAGGATACGTGCGCCTGCAAGGCAGATGTATATTGAAGGGAGAATGATGCCTATAGAAGAATAAATACCTGGCAAAGTGATATTCATGTCTGTTTGACATGTGTAAAAGTTTCTGTTTGAAAAGGGACTAATGCATGGAAAAATAAGAAATCATAAGGAGTTGCCCGGACACAGATCACCCATGGATGCTGTCCGTCTTGTTTTCGATGAATGGATATATTTCCCGGTTCGCGTGGATGCCCTCCGCATTTCGTGCCTGTTTACAGAGGATTCAGACGTCAAATGTGTAACGTGAAATATTGCAAATTAAAAATCCGGAAACCGGCATGGCTGTGCGGTTTCCGGAACAATTAAAAAAGCGCGAGACGGGACTCGGACCCGCGACCCCGACCTTGGCAAGGTCGTGCTCTACCAACTGAGCCACTCGCGCATTTGCCTGTTTTTCAAAGCAATTAATACTATACTATAAGAAAATTCCCTTGTCAACCAGAAAATTCATTATCCCGCCGGTAAATGCAAAAAGGCCCTTCTGCTTTTTTTTAAATTTCTTCTTGACAAAACTCGTCTCTTTGCTATAATGGACACCATAAACGAAAACCGTTGATGAGGAGATAACATCAGCAGCGCACGTACAGAGAGCCGGGGACGGTGGAAGCCCGGCGGAAGCGGACTGACAAATGGACCTCTGAGGGCCGGGTGAAAGGATTTCCGAGTAGCTTTGGACGCGAGCCTGCGTTATGAGGCAGGAATGTGACAGCATTCCGATGAGAGGATGTATGTTTACACAGTACATCAAGCAGCGGTGGCACCGCAGGAGTTGATACTCTTGTCCCTGCAGATTTTGGAACAGCAGGGGACAGGAGTTTTTTTTATTCTTTGATTCCTTTTCCTGCACATCATTTAAGAAGGCTTTCGATAAGCCGTTGAGCGGCGGCGCGCAAAGCGCGGGCACCGCGGGAAAGGAGAATCACCATGACACAGATCCCTTACAAAACATATTTAAGTGAAAATGAACTTCCGAAGCAGTATTACAACGTTCGTGCGGATATGAAGAAGAAACCGGCACCGATGCTTCATCCCGGAACGCTTAAGCCTGTAAAGGTCGATGATCTGACACCGATTTTCTGTACAGAGCTTGCAAAGCAGGAACTGAACGATACGGACCGGTTCATCGAAATTCCTGAGGATGTCCGGAATTTCTACAAGATGTACCGTCCGTCGCCGCTTGTCCGTGCGTATTATCTGGAAAAAGCGCTCGGAACGCCGGCGAAGATTTATTATAAGTTCGAGGGCAACAACACAAGCGGCAGCCACAAGCTGAACTCGGCTATCGCGCAGGCCTATTACGCAAAGGCCCAGGGGATCAGGCACCTGACGACAGAAACGGGAGCCGGCCAGTGGGGCACGGCGCTTTCAATGGCCTGCAGCTATTTCGGTCTTGACCTGACCGTTTACATGGTGAAGTGTTCCGCGGAGCAGAAGCCTTACCGCAAAGCGGTAATTGAAACGTACGGCGCACGTCTGATTCCTTCCCCTTCCGATACGACGAACGTCGGCCGCAAGATCCTGGCAGAGTTTCCTGACAGCACAGGCAGTCTTGGAACGGCTATTTCCGAAGCTGTTGAAACGGCAGTCAGCACAGAAAACTGCCGGTACGCACTTGGAAGTGTATTGAATCAGGTGCTGCTGCACCAGTCGATCATCGGTCTTGAGGCAAAGGCTGCAATGGAGAAGCTGGATGAGTATCCTGATATCGTGATCGGGTGTGCCGGAGGCGGTTCAAACCTCGGCGGCATCATGGCTGCTTTCATGGATGACAAGCTGGCAGGCCGGAAATCACCTCACTTTATCGCGGTCGAGCCTGCTTCCTGTCCGTCGCTTACACGCGGCAGATTTGCGTATGATTTCTGTGATACAGGAAAAGTTACGCCGCTCGCAAAGATGTATACGCTCGGCAACGGGTTCATGCCTTCCGAGAATCACGCCGGCGGCCTTCGTTACCACGGCATGAGTCCGATCGTCTCGGAACTGTATCACGAAGGACTGATCGATGAGGCACGCGCCGTTGAGCAGACTGCCGTATTCGATGCTGCGGAATCATTCGCGCGGGTCGAGGGTACACTTCCGGCTCCGGAGTCGTCGCATGCGATCCGCGTCGCGATCGACGAAGCGCTGAAATGCAAAGAAACCGGCGAGGCGAAGACGATTCTCTTCAACCTCACCGGCACCGGTTACTTCGATATGGCTGCTTACATGGCATACAACAACGGCACGATGACCGATCATATCCCGACTGACGAAGAGCTTGAGCAGGGCTTCAAATACATTCCTTCTCTTCCCGGGATTCAGGAATAGGCAGCGCTCTTCTGCTTACGCCACGTCGAACTGAGCATTGTAAAGGTTCGCGTAAAAGCCGCCTTTTGCCAGCAGTTCTTCGTGCTTTCCCTGTTCGACGATATCACCGTCGTTCATTACAAAAATTAAATCCGCGTCACGTATTGTAGAGAGGCGATGGGCAATGATGAAACTGGTTCTTCCTTTCATCAGATTGTCCATTGCCTTTTGTATCCGGATTTCTGTTCTCGTATCGACGGAGCTTGTGGCTTCATCGAGAATAAGAATCCGCGGATCCGCAAGAATCGCCCTCGCGATCGTGAGCAGCTGTTTCTGTCCCTGCGAGATATTGCTCGCTTCTTCATTCAGCACCATGTCATATCCGCCCGGCAGTGCCTTGATAAATGTATTGCAGTGGGCGGCTTTTGCTGCTTCGATCACTTCCTCGTCCGTCGCGTCAAGTCTGCCGTAGCGGATATTTTCCATGATCGTCCCGTTGAAAAGCCATGTATCCTGCAGCACCATGCCGAACATCATACGCAGGTCGTCCCGGTTGAATTCACGGATATCGTGGCCGTCAACGAGGATCGCCCCGCTGTCCACGTCGTAGAACCGCATTAGAAGCTTGACCATCGTGGTTTTTCCGGCTCCCGTCGGTCCGACGATCGCTATTTTCTGCCCTGGCTTTACGTTTGCCGAGAAATCATGAATGATCGTTTTGTTCTTATCGTATCCGAAATGGACATGCTCAAACGAAACCGTGCTTTCCAGTTCGTCTGTCCGGACCGGATGTCCTTCGATCTGAACTTCCTCATCCTCCTCCAGAAATTCAAATACACGTTCCGCCGAAGCGGCCGTCGACTGAAGCAGATTCGCAACCTGTGCGACCTGCTGGATCGGCTGCGTGAAGCTGCGTACGTACTGGATAAAAGACTGGATGTCGCCTACTTCGATCGAACCTTTGATTACAAGGTATCCGCCGAGAATGGCGACCGCCACATAGCCGATGTTGCCGATAAACTGCATGATCGGCATCATCATGCCGGAAAGAAACTGTGATTTCCAGGCTGACTGATAAAGGATATCGTTTGTTTTGTCGAATTCCGCGATCACGTCATCTTCTTTATTAAAGACCTTGACGACATCATGGCCGCCGAATGTCTCCTCGACCTGCCCGTTCACATGGCCAAGGTACTCCTGCTGCGACTTGAAGTATTTCTGGGACTTTTTGACAATCATCGAAATGAGTCCCACTGAAACAGGAAGAATCAGGACGGCGATCAGCGTCATCAGCGGACTGATGGAAAGCATCATGATGAGGACGCCTATGATCGTCGTGACGGATGTGATCACCTGTGTCGCGCTCTGGTTCAGGTTCTGGCTCAGCGTATCGATATCGTTCGTGATGCGTGACAGGACTTCTCCGTGTGTTCTTGTTTCAAAGTAATTCATCGGCATCCGGTCGATCTTCACGGATATCTCGCGCCGCAGCTCGTACGTCAGTTTCTGCGCGACGTTCGTCATCACAATGCCCTGGATAAAAGACATCAAGGCGCTGATCACGTACAGGCCGGCCAGAAACAGGATGATCGTCAGAATCTTGCTGAAATCGATGTCGCCTGTTCCGGCAATTTTTTTCATCAGACCGTTAAAAATCTCCGTCGTTGCTTTTCCCAGTATTTTCGGTCCGAGAATACTGAAAATGGTGCTTCCGACCGCAAAGGCCACTACAAAAAACAGGGAAATCCTGTAAGCAGACAGCCTGCTCCACAATTTACGCAGTGTGCCTTTCAGATCCTTTGCCTTTTCCCCGCTGAAGCGCCCCGGGCCGTGCCCGCCGCCTGGGCCGCGGTGCATCGTTCTGGCATGCGTGTTCTGTTTATTTTCAGGCATTGCAGACACCTCCTCCATACTGTGCCAGTTCCTTTTCCGACAGCTGCGACAGCGCGATCTGACGGTAAACTTCACAGTTTTTCATCAGCTCTTCATGACGCCCGATCCCGGCGATCCGCCCGTCATCCAGGACGAGGATCTGATTCGCATGCAGGATCGTGCTGATCCGCTGAGCGACGATGATCACGGTACTGTTCGTGGTGATCGGACGCAGTGCATTCCGCAGCGTCACGTCTGTCTTGTAGTCAAGTGCCGAGAAGCTGTCGTCGAACACATAGATCTTCGGTCTCCTCGCGATCGCCCTTGCGATGGAAAGTCTTTGCTTCTGTCCGCCGGAAACATTCGATCCGCCCTGTGAAATATAGCTTTCGTACCCGGATGATGTGCCGTCGATGAATTCAGACGCCTGCGCGATCTCCGCGGCTTCTTTTATTTCTGCTTCGTCCGCGCCTTCTTTGCCGTACGCGATATTCGAAGCGATCGTTCCTGAGAAAAGCACACCCTTCTGCGGCACAAAGCCAAGCTGATCACGAAGTTCATGCTGTGTAATGTCACGGATATCGACGTTGTCGATCCGGATGCTTCCGTCCGTCACGTCATAAAAACGCGGGATCAGGTTTACCAGCGTCGACTTCCCGCTTCCTGTACTTCCGATGACAGCAGTCGTTTCACCGGGCCTCGCCGTGAAGGACAAGTCGTGAAGCACGTCCTCCTCCGCTCCCGGATACCGGAAGGAAACATGGTCGAACTGCACCGCTCCCGAATTGTCCGCCGGCAGGTGATCCGGATCTTCCCTGTCGTTTACCGTTGTTTTCGAATGAAGTACCTGATCGATACGTTCCGCCGCCACGGAAGCACGCGGCAGAATGATGGAAATCAGACAGATCATAAGGAATGACAGAATGATCTGCATCGTATACTGGATAAAAGCCATCAGATTTCCTACCTGCATCTGTCCGGCGCTGATTTCATGTCCGCCCTTCCAGACGATCAGGACACAGATCAGGTTCATAACGAGCATCATCGTCGGCATCATGCACGACATGACGCGGTTTACGAAAAGGTTCGTATCCGTCAGGTCACGATTGGCTTTGTCGAACCGGCCCTCTTCATACTTTTCCGTCGTAAAGGCCCGAATAACCGGAATACCTGTCAGGATCTCGCGCGATACGAGGTTCAGGCGGTCGACCTGGCTCTGCATTTTCTTGAATCGCGGCATGACCGTCAGGAAAAGAACGAGAACGATCATAATAATCACGATGACGGCAAGACCGATGATCCAGGTCATGGATGTATCGATCTGGAAAACCCGGATCACGCCGCCGATGCCAAGAATCGGGGCATAAAGCACAATACGCAGCATCATGACGATCACCGTCTGGATCTGCTGAATATCATTCGTGCTCCGCGTAATCAGAGAGGCCGTGGAAAATTCGTCAAATTCATGGCTCGAGAACTGGATCACCTTGCGGTACACGTTCGACCTCAGGTTTCTGCCTGTCTTTGCCGCCACACGTGAGCCGAGCAGTCCCACGAGAATGGCTGCCGCTGCGCCGAGTGCGGCAAGCTGCAGCATGCGGATCCCTGTATTGCGGATATACGCGCTGCGGATCGCATCGACGTCGATGCCGATCGCCGCGTATTCGCCGCGGATATAAGAAGACGCCGTCTGGCTTACGATCGAATCCTGGATCGTACCAAGTTGTTCGTCGATCTTGTCAAGCATCATGCCTCGGCTCTCCTCCGGCATTTTCCCGATCAAGGTAAAAATATCCGCGTCTTCAATCTGCTGCTTTGCAGCCGTTACGGCTGCTTCCGGCATTCCCGCCATGGCTTGTTCCGTCTGCGCTTCCATTTCCTGCTTCATGTTCTCTGTCATGGAAGAAGCCATATCGTTGCTGCTTTCAAACGTATAGACGAGCAGGATTGCCTTATCCATACTGCTTTTCAGCTCCTGCCGGCTGTTTTCATCCGCAGTTACAGAATCCTTCAGCCTGTAAATATTCTCTTCCGCGAGAACCGGCCATTTCTTTACATCTTCCTGCCACACATCGTCGTCTGTCGTGTCCCGCGTAATTTCTTCATAATCATTCAGAATCGTATTTCTGTCGTCGTCCCGCACAAAAAGCAGGATCTTCTCCATCTCGCCTGAGCGGATCACATTCGGCACCGATTCACTGACCCCGCCTTCCTGAATACCGACATTGACAATGTCAGACGTATAGCTCGGAAGAGAGAGATCACAGTATGCCTGAAGGAACAGAAGGGCCAGTATGGCTAATACGGACGGGACCGATCCTTTCAGATATCGTATCAGTCTTATCATAAAATACAATCATCCTTTCTTTCCGTTTGTTTCGCGGTACCGCTGTGGAGATTCACTGCCATACGGATCAGTGTGCCGCGGAGCGCAGATTGTTCCTCCTCCGAAATACCGTTCAGCATGATCTTGTCAAGCTTCGCCATCGCTTCTGCCATTTCCGAGGCGTATTTCTCTCCTTCTTCCGTCAGATGGATCCGCATGATACGCTGATCGTCTTTGTCCTGTTTCCGTTCGACCAGATTCTGTGATTCAAGCTTGGCGATCATCGTTGTAACGGACGGCGGTGTGATGCGCATATACCCGGCAAGGTCTTTCTGGGAAGGATTCCCGTATTTCTTTATAACCATCAGCATCCCGCCGGCCGGTGGTTTTATGTGATACCGGTACAGCATCCCGCCGGCCTGCTTCATATACATTCCTATAATACAATGCAGCAGGTTCGACAGCGATGTATGCTGCAGGTCTTCTTTTGTCCATACCATAATATTTCCTCCTATTTATTTAGTTAATAAACTAAACGAAAGCATACTCTTTTCGATTCATTTTGTCAAGTGTTGCATATGCAACAGCAAAAAAACACGATTTGTTATATGCTTACCATAACTATGAAAACAGATAAGGAGGAATCTTTCATGAATTATTTACAGCTGAAACCCGGTCTTTTCTGGAACGGTGTCCTGGATCCCGGCCTGCGGGTCTTTGATATCGTTATGGAAACAAAGTACGGAACGACTTACAACTCCTACCTGATCAAGGGCAGCGAAAAGACAGCTCTCGTTGAATCCGCGAAATTTAAGTTCTGGGATGAATACAAGGAGCATGTCACCGCTCTTACGCCGATTTCCGACATCGATTATATCATCGTCAATCATACAGAGCCGGATCACGCCGGCAGCATCCAGAGTCTTCTGGAAATCAATCCGAATATTGTGATTGTCGGTACCGGTACAGCCATCACATTCCTGAAACATATCGTCAATCAGGAGTTTTACAGTCTTCCGGTAAAAGATAACGACACGCTTTCGCTCGGTGACAAGACACTGCGTTTCTTCCCGCTCCCGAACCTGCACTGGCCGGACACCATGTATTCCTATCTGGAAGAAGACCAGGTGCTGTTTACATGTGACTCGTTCGGATCCCATTACAGCCATGAGGGCATTCTCCGCAGCACCGTCACGGATGAAGCAGGCTATATGGACGCAGCCAAATATTATTTTGACAACATCATCGGCCCGTTCAAGGATCCGTATATGCTGGCCGCACTTGACCGCATCAAGGATCTGAAGCTTTCGATGATCTGCCCCGGCCACGGCCCTGTTCTCGACAGCCATATCCCGGAATTCATCGAAACCACGAGAAGATGGTGCTGTGATGCAAGGGAACCGGTCAAAACAGTCATCATGCCGTATGTAAGTGCTTATGGGTATACGAAGGAGCTTGCCGAGAACATCACACGCGGTCTCAAGGACAGCGGGGATATAGCTGTCAGAGCATACGATATGATTACTTCCGATCCTTCGGCCGTCCTGGCGGATATGGCATCTGCGGATGCGTATCTCTTCGGTACGCCGACGATCCTCGGAGAAGCACTGAAGCCTATCTGGAATTTGACGACATCCATGGTATCACCCGTTTATAAGGGACGTTACGCAAGTGCCTTCGGCGATTATGGATGGAGCGGTGAAGGTGTTCCGCACATCATCGAACGGCTGAAGCAGCTCAAGCTTAAAGTTTCGGACGGCTTCCGCGTCCGCTTCAAGCCAAGTGAGAATCAGCTTCTCGATGCTTATGAATTCGGCTACAATTTCGGATGCACGATCCTTGAAATACCAAACAAGAAGCAGGCCTGCAAAACCGGCGCGCGGACACTCGTCAAGTGCCTTGTCTGCGGAGCGATTTTCGACTCATCCCTTTCCGTATGCCCTGTCTGCGGCGTAGGGCCTGAGAATTTCGTTCCGGTCGAAGATACCGATACCGGCTTCCATAAGGATACGGAGGAAATCTTCCTCGTACTCGGCGGCGGTGCAGCGGCGTTCAACGCGGCCAAAGCGATCCGGGAAAGGAACGCAACGGCAGGTATTACGATCATCAGCAACGAATCTGCCTATCCGTACAACAGGCCGATGCTCACAAAGGCCATGATGGCAGGCTTTACAGATAATCAGATGGCGATCGAACCGCCTGCGTGGTATGAAGAGAATCATATCAGCTGTCTTTTGAACGCGGAGGTTGTTTCTGTCGACAGCGACAGGAAACAAGTCGTACTCGGCGACGGCAGGACTTTTATCTATGACAAATGCATTTACGCTCTTGGTTCCGAGTGCTTTATTCCGCCGATGGAGGGCTCTTCCCTTCCGGAGATCATTGCGATCCGCCGCGGAACCGATGCCGACAGGATCAAGAAGCTGCTTCCGGACATCAAGAAGGTTGCCGTGATCGGCGGCGGTGTTCTGGGACTTGAAGCAGCATGGGAGCTTCATAAGGCAAACACGGAAGTTACAATCCTCGAGCACGGAAACCAGATCATGAAACGTCAGATCGACGCCGGAACGGCAGACATGCTGGGTGAAATCATGAAGGGTTACGGCATAACACTCGTCATGAACGCGCATGTCAAGGGCGTTACAGGCACCGATCACGTAACCGGTATTGAATTTGAAGACGGTTCCACGATCCCGGCCGATCTTGTCATCGTTTCTGCCGGTGTCCGTCCGAACGTCAAGATCGCCGCGGCGGCAGGCGTTATGATCAATCGCTCAATCGTCGTAAACAGCCATATGGAAACGAACGTTGCCGGAATTTACGCGGCCGGTGACTGTGCCGAATTTAACGGTGTCAATTACAGCCTCTGGTCGGAAGCTGCCGAAATGGGTCGTGTTGCCGGTGCCAATGCAGCAGGTGATTCCGTCGACTATGAACAGGTCAACGGAGCGCTTACCTTCAACGGTCTCAACACTTCTCTCTACGAGCTTGGCGACAACGGAAAGAAAGACGGTGTCTCCTACACTACGGTGGAGCTGAAAGACGAACAGAAGAAGATTTACAGGAAGTATTACTTTGCAAACGGCCGTCTCACCGGCGGCACGCTTCTCGGCGATGTTTCCGAAATGGCAAAGCTGACCGACCTGATCGAAGAAAAAGCTTTCATGTCGGATGTTGTGCCGTTCTAAAACAAAACAGTTATGGGGACTTCGGTCGAAGCCGAAGTCCCCATTTTAAATTTAGCAGACATGTCTATTTGCAATAATTTTCGCACCAAAGCTCCTGAAGCGGCGGAATCTGTTCCAGCATTCCGGGAGAAAGCATGCTCCATATGACGCCTTTCGTCGGCTTTGGAAACTCATTTCTTGTATGGATCACCCGTGTCGGCGTTATGATATAATCTATCGCAGTATCATACGGCTGTGCGACCACATCGATATCGACTACCTGACAGTCATGTCCGACGGCAACAACAGGGGTATCCGTATCAACTACTCCGATCGTATAAAACATCGCCCACTCCAAGTCAAAATATCCATGGCCCTTTCCAAACCGAAGACCGGAAGGTGTGATTGCCGAAGCGCCCGTCACAAGAAAATCAATATGCTTGATTTCTTCTTTTATCTTCTTCAAAGTCATATGCTTCCAAAAATGCTGGACGCCATCAAGCGTTGCCGCTAATTCTTCTTTCCCGGGCTTAACCCATTCCGGTCGGATCAGAAATACACCACGCGTAATGCCGTAATTCGTCATCAATATCGTTTTCCCGTCGCGGATCGCCTGCTCCCGAAATGATTCAAGATTATTATCTGGTGTAATAAAAATAATCTTTGCATTTTTATAAAGGTCTGTCCCGCAAAGCAATTCCGTACATTTCTCACTGCCCTCATAATCCGTGATGAATTCGGCAAAATTCCAACTGAAACGAGAATCCGGCTTAGCAACTTTTCTCAGTTCTTCCCAAATCATGATCCTGGCTGTTTTTGCGTCCATTTTTTCCATGTTGTTATTCCTTTCCGTGTCTGTTTTCCTGTTTATTCTGTTTCTTTTTTATCCTTTATAAAAGCCCATACCTGAAAAATGAATACTGCTATCAAAGAAGCAAGCGATACAAGAATAAATCCGTTAAAAAAAGCTTCTGAATACATATTTTCCTCCTTTGCTACAGACTCTTGATCTCTGTTTTCAGTCGTTCATAATCGTATTGTTTCTTACCTGTCAGATGTGCAATAAGAATGATCCCGGAAGAAACGAGGATTGCCGTCAGAAAGCTGTATAATTCACCGATCGTAAAAAATATGGGAAGTCCTGCAGCGATTCCCGCAATCGTCGCAATGGCAGCCATGACCCCGGATATTTTGTTTGAATACAGTCCTGCGATGATCGGAACTACCGTTGCGGACGCCAGAAGGTCGGCCAGCAGCAGAAGGAACAGGATTGAAGGCTGGAAATACGCAACGATCATACCGCCGGCTCCAAGGATCAGACATCCTACCTGTGCTACCAGAACCGGCTTTTTTTCCGTCAGTTTCGGAAATATGGATCCTACGATATCAAGAGAAAAAATCGAGGAGAATCCACTCAGCGCATCGCCGCCCGTCGAAGATGCTCCCAGCATGATTACAAGCAGAAAAATCGTGGATGCCCATACCGGTACGCTCCCATTCACGACAAGTGCCGCAACCACTGAAGTATGAGGCACTTCTACATTAACAGCAAAAGCAGCCAGCCCGAAAAATGCGGCTATGATCGTCATGGGAAACACCATAATTGCTGATGCCAGCAGAGAACGCTTGATAACCTTATGACTCTTTGCAGAATAAACTCTCTGCCACAAAGTCTGATTCAATAGTTCCGCAGAACAAACCGCAATAATGATCATAATAGCAAATTCCATGCCGCTTCCGTTAAATATATCCAGGTATGCAGGTTTCTCAGACAATACCGCGTTGTAAACCGCTCCCGCACCTTGGAAGTGAAGCAGCACAAAGACAGCTGGTATGATCAGGAACGGTGTAATCAGAATAGACTGCAGGCCGTTTGAAAAAATCGCTGCGCTTACTCCGCCTCGCGTAGAGAAATAGATTGTCGGTATTCCTACAACCAGCACACTGATAAGAATCGGAATTCCGCCCACATATTTAAATGCCAGAACTGCACCTGTAAGGTTCGATGCAAATAAGATAAACATATAAACTGTCGTCGTAACGAGTGTTACGAAATACATGACCGGACCGTATCTTGTTTTTGCATATTCTCCAATCGTATGGCCTTCCGGTATCAATTTACGTATTCTGACCGATACCGGAATAAACACGATATATGCCGCCGATATCGCCAATGCATAACCGATCATTGCCGTCAGCCCTGTCGTATAGGCTGATTCCGCAGGTGCAAACAACAGACCGGTCCCCACAGCATAAGAAATAAAGGTTGCGATCATCAATGCTGTCTTAACATTTCTGCCTGCTGTGAAGTAATTCTCCTGCTTGTCCAGATGCTTCTTGCTCATTACTGTTGACACAATTGCTATAGTTGCTCCCAGTGCAACATTCAATACAACAAGTAAAACACCATATGCAGACATGTACTCATCTCCTCCCTGCAATTAAAATATTGACTGTTTCTCATACTTATTTTTTATATAGGTCTTAAGGTATTACCTTTATGATTATATCACGTATAAGAATACTGTCAAGTATCTGTAAACAGATATATTGATTTATCTTATATAAGCAAATATAATGGGAAAAGAAAGTAGATTTATGACAGGGAGGCATCCGTTACAATGGAAGATATTACCTTGGCACCATTTGCAAAGAAGAAACTGAGCGATTTTGTGGAAGAATCTTTGAATGATTATATCGATTCGCTTTTGAAGGACGGCCGGACAAAGCTCCCGCCCGAAATCGAACTGGCGCAGGACTTATCTGTCAGCAGGACTACCATCAGACGTGCTTTGTCGAATCTGGAAAACAGAGGAGTCATTCTCCGGATACACGGAAAGGGTACTTTTATCAATCCAAACCTCTCACAGGCTAAGCTGAACATCACATCCGGGCTTCCGCTTTTACAGCTTATCGAAAACTGCGGCTTCAAAGCGAGCGTGAAGGTTTTGGATTATGACACCGCACAGCCCTCTCCGCTCCAGCAGTCTGCTCTGAAGCTTAAGGAAAATTCACAAATCATCAATATCAGCAGAGTCTATTATGCCGACAAGATTCCTGTTGTCCTGCTGATTGACAACATCCCTGCCAAATACATCGGGAAAAATTTAAGTGAAAAAGAGTTGGAGAATTCCACTTTCGAATTAATAAGAAAGCATGCAGGTGTTCTGTGCATACGCGACGAAGTCCATATTTCAACGGCAAACAGCGGGTCGATCGCAGCGTATACTATGGGCAGCAACATTATAAATTCCGATACTGCCCTTGTTTTCGACATTATTAATTACAATGAAGTTAACTTACCAATTTTCATAAGCAAGCAGTTTTTTAATACGAATTACATTACTTTTAACATGGTCCGTATCCTCGACGTATACGAATAAAACCATCTTGGAGAAGTCTGCCGTTAAAGCAGCTTTCCAAGATCCGGCACAACTTTCACATGCGGATACTTCTCCAGTTCCTCTGCCGGTGTCGTTCCCGTTGTTACGCCTGCAAAATCCACACCGGCATTCTGCGCCGCTTCCGCATCGAGGATCGTGTCGCCGATATACAGAAGTTCTGATTTTCGGACGCCTAGAAGCACCGCTGCTTTCTCAATCCCTTCCGGATCCGGTTTGGAACGCGTCACGTCTTCGTCGCCGACAACAAGTGTGATCAGGTCGTGGATCCCAAATTTCTCGATTCCCTCTTCGATCCTTGCCCTGCGCTTCGTGGACACGATCGCGGCAAGCGATCCCTGTTCTTTGATTTTCCTGAGAAGCGGCACGACAGGCGGAAATAATTCAGTTTCTTTTGTCATGACTTCATTTGCTTTGACAGCGAAATCATTTCTCAGCTCATCCACGTACTCCTTGCTGATCCCAGGCAGCAGCATCGGGAAAGCATCCCGCAGGTGATATCCGATCGTAGCCTTGATCGCTTCCTCGCTGATGTCATGGTACCCATGCTTATGCATGACGTACTGAAAAGAATCGATGATCCCACGTTCGGAATCGGCCAGCGTATAGTCAAAATCAAAAAGATATGCCTGGTATTTCTTCACTTAAGCCCTCCCGTCTGTCTGAAAGAAATCCTGCGCGTAACGGACTGTTTCCATCGCATCGCGCGCGTACATGTCCGCACCGATCATATTCGCATAGTCCTGATTCATAACGGCGCCGCCGACCACGATACGGCAGTCCGGCTTCCTCTCGCGAAGCAGACGGATCGTTTCTTCCATGCTGACGACCGTCGTTGTCATCAGGGCGGAAAGTCCGACAAGCTGCACGTCCCGGCCGATCGCCGTTTCCACGATCAATTCCGGCGCCACGTTCCGGCCAAGATCGATTACATCAAACCCATAATTATCAAGGAGTACCTTTACAATATTCTTGCCGATGTCATGGATGTCCCCGCGAACCGTGGCAACGATGACAGGATTGCCCTTTTCTCCGTCTTCTCCGGAAGACGGGATTCTTTCCTTCAGAACATCGAATGCAGCCTTTGCCGCATCGGCGCTGATCAAAAGCTGCGGCAGGAAGATCGTCTTGTCGGCAAAGCCTTTTCCGACATAATCCAGCGCCGGGATCAGATTCTCATTGATCACCGCAAGCGGCGGCTTTTCGTCGAGCAGTCGGCCTGCGGCCGGTCCTGCTTCCTCTTTCAGTCCGTGGATGATCGCATAATCAAGCGTTCCCGGTGCAGGTCCGGAAGAACCTGCGGCTGCGGCGCCTGTTCCGGCACCGTTTCCTGCGCCTGACACGCCGGCTGTACCGGCAGGCGGTACGTCTGACTGCGGCTTGTAATCATGATACGCTTCGATATAAGCGCCGCAGTTCTCATCGATCGCGGCCAGCGCACAAAACGCACGGAACGCGCGCATCATGTCCTCCGACCCGGGATTGATAATTGCGGCGGAAAGTCCCTGCTGCATCGCCATCGTATAGAAGGCGGCATTGATGAACGGACGGGCAGGCAGTCCGAAGGAGATGTTCGATACGCCGAGACTTGTCTTCACACCGTATCGTTCCTCTACAAGCTTCAGCGCCTCAAGCGCGATAAGCGCGCCGTGCGGCTCTGAGCTGATCGTCATCGTCAGGACATCGATTACGATATCTTTTCGCGGAATGCCGTACCGGGCCGCTTCGTCGATGATCCTTCCGGCAATTTCGGCTCTTCCTTCCGCTGTCTCAGGAATGCCCTTCTCATCGAGCGTCAGTCCGACAACAACGCCGCCGTACCGCCTGATCAGAGGGAATACCATGTCCATGACGTCCTGGTTTCCGTTTACGGAATTGATCATGGGTTTGCCATTGTAATAACGAAGCGCCAGTTCCATTGCTTTTCCGTTTACCGTGTCGATCTGCAGCGGAAGCGATGTCACGCCCTGCAGCTTCACGACCGTCTCGCGCATCATGGCCGCTTCGTCGATATCTGGAAGACCGACGTTGACATCCAGAATGTCGGCGCCGTGATCCTGCTGCGTGATGCCTTCCCGCAGAATGTAATCGATATCATGTGTTTTCAGTGCTTCCTTGAATTTCTTCTTGCCTGTCGGATTGATTCTCTCTCCGATAATGAGAGGTCTTTTGCCGAATATGATGGCTCGGCCGTATGACGATACGATCGTATCATCATGCTCTTCCGGCTTCCGGACGGGAATGTCTCCGCAGATTTCGCGTATCTTTGCAATATATTCCGGTGTCGTGCCGCAGCATCCTCCGATCACAGCCGCACCGGCTTTGACCAGCTCTTCCATGGAAGCGGCAAATGCTTCCGGAGAGACATCATAGCAGGTCCGGCCGTCCCGCTGTACCGGCAGACCAGCGTTCGGCTTGGCGATAATCGGAAGCGATGTATACATTCGAAGCTCCGTAATGAGCGGAATCATCTGGTCCGGACCGAGGCCGCAGTTCAAGCCGACCGCATCGACCCGGAGTCCCTCCAGCATCGCTGCCGCGGCAGCCACATCGCCGCCGGTCAGAAGCTTTCCGTTCTCGTCGAAAACCATCGTGGCGAAGACAGGCAGTGATGTATTCTCCTTTGCCGCCAGCACGGCTGCTTTCATTTCATACGTATCGCTCATCGTTTCGATCTGGATCAGATCGGCTCCGGCTTCTTCCCCGTATACTGCAGCTTCCCGGAATGCTTCGTACGCGTCGTCAAAAGAAAGATCCCCGAAAGGCTCCAGAAGTTTCCCAGTAGGGCCCATGTCGAGCGCGATGCCGTACGGACGCCCGTCACAGATGCCCAGGCGCGCTCCTTCCCTGGCATTGGCCGCTGCTTTTTCGATCAGTCTTCGTAGCTCTTCCGGACCGCCTTCGAATTTAATACGGTTCGCGCCAAACGTATCCATCAGTACAATATCCGATCCCGCCTCGAAATAGCAACGATGGATATCTGCGATCACCTCCGCGTGACTGTCATTCCAGCGTTCCGGCAGTTCACCGGCACCGAGGCCTTTTTCCTGAAGCATCGTGCCCATGGCACCGTCCAGAAAAATCAGTTCTTTTCCTAATTTGTCCAGTATCATTTCAAACTCCTTCTGCTGTATGGCTGCTGTTCAGGAAACACCGCGCCGGTAGCGGCAGTCCTTCTTGCCGCATGCTTCACATCCCTCCGGTACACAGCCGGAATGTTCCCGGCTCATACCGATAAAAGCCGTAACGGATTTCACCGGAGCCATCATAAACGTTTCTGTCATGGTAATACCGGCCTTGCGCGGCAGGTCGAGCAGTTCCATGACCTGTTTCTGATATGCCAGGTCAAAATCTCCGTATCCGGGGCTGAACCGGGGACGAAGATAAAATCCGGATTTCTCTGCTTCCTTTCTGACCGATTCCTGCAGACTGCCGCACTCTTCTTCCAGATATGCGGCGGCTGCGGCCTGCAGCACTACCGCGTGCGCCATATCGGTTACCTCAAAGCGGCGGATCAGCAGATCGACGCCTGTACCTAATGTAATACCGAAAACCGCGATCTTCGAACAGCCTGCCAGATTCCGGTACAGACTGCGGCTTACAAATTCAAAGCCTTCAATGAAAAAATGTCCGTCTTCCTCCATCACAAGATCAAAGGATCTGCAGCAGGAGCGAACTCTTACAGCCGAATCAAGCTCCTGAAAAGATTCTTTCAGAAGCTTCTTCGTTGTTTCATCCGGTTTATTCTTTCCGTATCCGAGATAGCGGACCGCCTCCCGCATACGATGTTCTCCCGTAACGCCCGTCTTCCCGTCCATCACTGCTTCATCTCCCTGTGGATAATGGCAGACAGATTGCTGACGATAGCCGAAGCGACCTCCGGTTTATTCATGGAATAAATATGGATATTGTTGATGCCGTTGGCGATCAGATCGATGATCTGATCCGTCGCGTACGCGATTCCGGCCTGCTGCATTGCCTGCGGCTGCTCTTCCCCGAATCGGTCGAGGATCGCTATGAAACGCTGCGGAAGCGCCGTTCCGGATATTTCACAGATATGCTTGATCTGTTTGGCGCTCGTAACAGGCATGATGCCGGGAATGACCGGTACCGTAATGCCCTGTTCCCGGATACGGTACAGAAAATTATACAAAATCGTATTGTCAAAAAACATCTGCGTAATCAGGAAGTCCGTGCCGCAGTCGACTTTTTCCTTGAGGTATTTCACGTCTTCCTTCCTGTTGGCGCTGTCGACGTGGCCTTCCGGATAACACGCCGCGCCGATGCAGAAATCGCCTTCGGAGCGGATCACGTCGATCAGCTCGCTCGCATACCGGAAACCGTCCGGCCGTGGGAAAGGCCCGTTCTGCGGGATATCTCCGCGGAGCGCCAGGACATTGCTGATTCCGTTTTCCTTAAGGCTTCCGAGGACCTGACGGATCTCCGCCCTGTTCGTGGACGAGCAGGCCAGATGCGCCAGCGCACTGACGCCGAGGTCATTTCGGATATGGGAAGCGATCTGCACGGTATTCCCGTTGATTCCGTCCCCGCTTCGGAATGTCACGCTGATAAAAGCCGGATCGAGTTTTGCGATCTCTTCCGTGACATGCATTGTCTTATCGTAGTTTTCGTGGATCCTCGGCGGGAAAATTTCAAATGATATATGGACCTTCTTATCGAGAATGCGGCTGATGATCTTCTCATCCGCCGCATTGTATGTGATTTCCCGTGTTTTGTTCTCGTTCATCTGGCAGTATGTCCTCCGTATATTCCGCGGCAGCAGTTTTATACCGGGCTGAATTTTATTGTAACGCAGAACATGTTTTTTTTCTACCCTAAATCAAAAGTTTCGGCTGACGGTACTTTTATCCGAGCGTTTTAAATGCTTCGTCCAGATCCCCGATGATATCGTCGATGTATTCCGTGCCGATCGAAAGACGTACCGTATTCGGCCGGATCCCCTGATCAAGCAGTTCTTTCTCGTTCAGCTGCGCGTGTGTCGTCGACGCCGGATGGATCACGAGTGATTTCACATCCGCAACGTTTGCAAGCAGGGAAAAAAGTTCGAGATGGTCGATGAATTTCTTTGCCGTTGTGTCATCGCCCTTGATATCGAATGTAAAGATCGAACCGCCGCCGTTTGGAAAATACTTACGGTAAAGCTCTCTCTGTCTCGCATCGGAGGATACGGACGGATGATTTACCGTTTCCACCTTTGGATTCTGGCTTAAGTAATCCACGACTGCCAAAGCATTCGAAACATGACGTTCCACCCGAAGCGACAGTGTCTCAAGCCCCTGCAGAAAAAGGAACGCATGAAACGGGGAAAGCGTGGCGCCCGTGTCCCTCAGGAGAATCGCGCGGATCCTCGTGACAAAAGCCGCCGGTCCGGCCGCATCCGCAAAGCTGACTCCGTGATAGCTCGGATTCGGCTCTACGATCTGCGGGAACTTTCCGGATGCTTTCCAGTCAAACTTCCCGCCTTCGACGATGACGCCGCCGATCGCCGTGCCGTGCCCGCCGATAAATTTCGTTGCGGAATGCACGACGATATCGGCTCCGTATTCGATCGGACGCACAAGATACGGCGTCGCAAAGGTATTGTCAATCACAAGAGGAATATGATGGCGATGCGCGATTTTTGCCAATCCTTCGATATCGGCTACATCCGAATTCGGATTCCCGAGCGTCTCCGCGAAAACGGCCTTCGTATTGTCCCGGATCGCCGCCTCTACTCCCTCCAGATCCGCCGGGTCAACATATGTCGTCGTCACTCCGAAATCGGGAAACGTATGCGTCAGGAAATTGTACGTTCCGCCGTAAATATTCTTCGAGGATACGATATGGTCGCCTTTTCTCGCCAGGTTCATGAATGTGTATGATATGGCAGCGGCGCCGGAAGCGACGGCAAGCGCCGCAGAGCCTCCCTCCAGCGCTGCGATCCGCTGTTCAAACACACTTTCCGTCGGATTCGTTAGACGCCCGTATATATTGCCGGCATCCCGGAGCCCGAACCGGTCTGCCGCGTGCTCTGAATTGTGAAATACAAATGACGATGTCTGATAAATCGGGACGGCTCTTGAATCTGTAACCGGATCGGCGTTTTCCTGCCCGACATGAACCTGCTTCGTCTCAAAATGATAATTCCTCATGATGTGCCTCCTTTGCTCTTATGCCTCTTCTATGCTGCTATTCTACAAAAAGCGGTGTGGAATAATACCGGTCCCCGCTGTCCGGAAGAAGTGCCACGATCGTCTTCCCCGCGAATTCCGGGCGTTCTGCCAGCCGGATCGCTGCCTCCAGCGCCGCTCCCGAGGAGATGCCCGTCAGGATTCCTTCCGTACGGCCAAGCTCCTTCGCTCTTGTGAACGCGTCGTCGTTTTCGATCGGGATCACTTCGTCATAAAGCTTCGTATCGAGTACTCCCGGTACGAATCCGGCGCCGATTCCCTGGATCTTATGCGGTCCGCCGTGACCCTGTGAAAGAACAGGAGACGTTGACGGCTCGACCGCGTAAATTCTGACGGAAGGATTCTTCTCTTTCAGATACTTTCCGACGCCTGTCACGGTACCGCCTGTCCCGACGCCTGCCACGAACGCGTCCACTTTCCCGTCCGTATCCTTCCAGATTTCGGGACCCGTCGTTTCGTAATGTGCCTTCGGATTATCTTTATTTTCAAACTGCTGCGGGATAAAGCTTCCCGGGATCGAGGACGCGAGCTCCTTCGCACGCTCGATCGCGCCCGTCATGCCCTTCGTCCCGTCTGTCAGTTCGATTTCCGCCCCGTACGCTTTCAGGATATTGCGGCGCTCCACGCTCATCGTCTCCGGCATCGTCAGGATGATGCGGTATCCCTTGACTGCCGCGATGGATGCAAGTCCGATCCCCGTATTTCCGGAAGTCGGCTCGATGATAACGGAGCCTTTCTTCAGATCGCCGCGCTTCTCCGCTTCCTCGATCATCTTCCTTGCGATGCGGTCTTTCACGCTCCCTGCCGGATTAAAGTACTCCAGCTTCAGAAGAATCGTTGCTTTCAGCCCCAGCTTATTCTCCAGATTGACCGGTTCAACAAGCGGTGTGTTTCCGATCAGTTCAAGTGCTCCCTTATAAATATTGCTCATGATAATTCCTCCTTTTAAGGTTGATGTTATTCATACTATTCCTACCTGTTTAATAGGATTATACGGTATCCCATTTTATTTGTCAATACGTTATTTTTAAAAAAACACAAAGTCCGTTGTTTTCCGCCTTCCGGTATTCTATAATTGGAAACGGTCAGGGGGAATCTTTTTTGAATCAGCGCAGACGCGGCATTTTTTATATTATTTTGTCATCTTTCTTTTTTGCATCCATGGCAGTATTCGTACATCTCGCCGGAGATCTGCCTGCCGTGCAGAAAAGCTTCTTCCGGAATATCATCGCAATGATCCTGGCCTTCGCTTTCCTTGCAAAAGAAAAGAAGGGCTTTCGCCCTTCCAAAGGATGTGTACCCGCGCTTCTGCTCCGTGCCGCTGCCGGAACGGTCGGGATCATCGGAAATTATTACGCGATCGATCATCTTGTACTTTCCGATGCTTCCATGCTTAATAAGCTTGCGCCTTTTTTCAATGTCTTATTTTCCGTTTTCCTTCTGAAAGAAAAAATCAGCTGGAAACAATTCTCTGCCATTCTTATCGCATTTGCCGGAAGCCTCTTTATTATAAAGCCGTCCTTTCAAATCGCATCTTCCCTGCCCGCCCTTGTCGGATTCTTCGGCGGGATGAGTGCCGGCTTTGCTTACAGTATGGTTCGCTTCCTTACACAGCACGGCGAGCGGAAGACGTATATCGTTTTCTTCTTCTCCTCGTTCTCCTGCCTCATTACACTGCCGTTTCTGATCTTTTCTTACGCTCCCATGACGCTGCAGCAGCTCCTGATGCTCATTCTTACGGGACTCTGTGCAGCCGGCGGGCAGTTCGCGGTCACAAGCGCCTATGCATGTGCTCCTGCCCGCGAAATTTCAGTATACGACTATACTCAGATCCTGTTCTCGGCAGCGTTTGGCTTTCTCTTCTTCGGACAGCTTCCGGACAAGTGGAGCATTGCCGGATACTTCATCATCTGCACCATTGCCGTCATTACATTTCTGAAACGGACGCCGGCCGAAAACTGATTTCAGACTCCCCGCCTCTTATGAGGAAAAGTGACGGATCCTCAGCGGGATCCCCATCGCATGCGCGATTTCGCGGCAGGCGTTGATCTCTTCCGGCGGAATCACATCCACGACCGAAAACTTCACATCGATCCCGGCCGACCTGCATTCAGCCGCAAAAGCCTTCATCGCTTCATACGCGCCGTCTGGCTTCGGATGAGAAACACGCTCGTACGCGTCACAATCCGGCGCGTTAAGACTTACGGAACATCTGTCAACGATCCCTTTCAGGCGCGGAACAATGTCTTCACCGTTCTCCAGATTCCCGAGGCCGTTCGTATTGACACGGACTGCGAGACCGTATTTCTTCTTCGCGTATTCTGCCGACCGAAGCAGATTGTCAAGCGCACACGTCGGTTCGCCGTATCCGCAGTAAATCAGCTCGTCCTGACCGGTAAAGTCATATGCATCGATCGCTGCTTTTATCTCGTCAAACGTCGGGTCTGTTTCATGCCACAATGTTTCCGCATTCCCGATTCCGTCCGTCTGGAAGCGGATGCAGAAGCTGCACCTGCAGTTGCACTTATTCGTGATGTTTGCGTATGCCCTGCCGTTATATGTATAAATGATATCTGCCATTTTCTCCTCCTTACCGGTAAATCATCTGATTCGTCCTGACCTTCAGATGCATCTTATCGAGCGCCGCCGCAAGAACGAAGAAAATCGCCGCGCTCCCGCCTGACTGGACGGCGTTGCCGGTTATCGACGCGATAAACGCCGTATACGTTCCGAATATCAGGGATTCTGCGAAATAATACCCAAGCCCGGATATGGCAAAAGCAGCGAAAGCAGCCACGATATTCCGCGTGCAGAGCAGCTTTTCTTTCTTGCATGTGAAAGGAAGCGTAATCAGGATCTTGATGATGATCGTCGCCGGGACCCACATCGGCGCCGTCAGAAGATCCGCAAGTCCGCCGCCGATCGAAGCCGCGGCCAATGCGTATGGCTGCGGCAGAAGCGCCGCGCAGACATAAATCAGCGCATCGCCGAAGTGGATGTAACCGCCGTTGATTCCGTCCGGTATATGACAGATATAAGCCGTCATCACCGTGATCATCGCCGCAAAAAGTCCTGACATGGTAAGCAGAACGGCTTGTTTCCTGCCGTGTTTGTCATAATCCGAATAATTCTTGATCGTCATTGCCGCATCATCCTGTTTCATCTTCATTCCTCATTTTCGTGTTTTCTCATAAGCATCCCGAGATACTGCTCATAGTTGACGCCCTCATTCGGCGGCGTCTTATCGGCCGCGGAATCGGCAAGCGATTTCTCGAGGAAACGGCCTGCCAGCCGTATCGTATCCTGAATCGAATCTCCGCGCAGAATACCGCCGGTCAGCGCAGACGCAAAAAGGTCGCCCGTTCCGGAATAACTGCCATGCTGATATGAAAAATCGATCATCTCATTTCCGTCTTCCGTAACGCACATGTTCCCGATCCGTTCCGTTCCGTCTTCCGCGTCATGACAGAGGATTCCCGTTACGACCACAGCCTTCCCCTTCTTGTTCAAAAGGCTGCTTCCCATATCGGCGATCCGCCGGAACGATGCATCCTGATCCTTCCCCGATAACTCCTCGAACCGGCCGCCCGTCAGAAAACAAAGCTCCGTCACATTCGGCGTCACAATATCCGCTCTCGCCGCGAGTCTGCGGAATCCGTCACAGAGAGAATCCGAATAAATATCATACGACCTTCCGTTGTCGCCAAGGATCGGATCGACCAGAAGACAGTTCTTCCCGTCGTAAAACCGGTCCAGAAAATCAGAGACGGCCGCGATCTGCCGCTCACCTGTCATAAACCCCGTGTATATTCCGTCAAACCGGACGTTCATCGCCGACCATTCCCGGATAAAATGCGGGATCCGGTCTGTGCAATCATCACAGTAATAGCTCGGAAACCCGGTCTGTGCCGTCAGAACTGCCGTAGGAAGCGGACATGCCTGGATTCCCATCGCGGACAGAACCGATATGGCTGCTGTCAGCGAACACCGGCCGAATCCGGACAGATCATTGACGACTGCTGCTCTCTTTATCATAATCTCCTGTACTCCATTCACTGCTTGCTCTTTCCTGCAAGAATAACACAAAAGTGGACCCTTTGAAAGGTCCACTTGTAATTAATCTATTCATACCAGTTTGTTCTGCTTCTGTCAAACTGCCGAAAAAAACCGATCAGTCTTTGCTCTTGTCCTGTTTCATGATCTTATATACCATTACCGGCAGAAAAATATCCACAAATATACTTGCAATGCTCAAGAACGTCACACCGCCGCTCAATGCGCATTTGACGATCGTCATGATGACAGCGCCGCAGCTGCATGTCGCCCACGTGCAGTATCCGCCGATCCTCCCGGACGCAAGCAGGATCACAAGTCCTGTGACCATGCCGATCTTGATGAGAACAAAAATACAGTCTGCCGCCGCGGTGCCGATCGGATAAAGCATCACTGCCCCCATAACCGCCATCACGATCGACACCCACAGCCAAATCTTCAGTTTCCTGCCCGTAAAACCATCTTCCTTCCCGAATAGCCTCTTCTGTATCTGTCTATCATATCACAGCGAATCCGGGACTTACAGAAACAACTGCGGAAATCTGTGCAAATAACTCCGGATTTTCGGCATTTACATCGTATCATTTTCCGTATAAATCTGATATAATTATGAACCAGTAATGAAAGAAGGTGCCCTCATGATAAAAAAATACCTGATTACGTTCTTCATATCCATGCTTCCGCTTATCGAGCTGCGCGGGGCCATTCCGTATTCCCAGGCCGTAAAGCTGCCGCTTCTGAACGCTTATATCGTCTCCATCATCGGAAATATGATTCCTGTTCCTTTCATTTATTTCTTCGCGCGCAAGCTGCTGGAATGGGGCAAGGATAAGAAACTGACCGGCAAATTCTTCACCTGGTGCCTCGTCAAGGGCGAAGCCGGCGGTGAGAAACTGAAAGCCAAGGCCGGCCGCGGTCTCTTCCCGGCTCTTCTGATCTTCGTTGCCATCCCGCTTCCCGGAACAGGCGCCTGGACAGGAACACTGGCTGCCAGTATTCTGGACATGGATTTCAAATCAAGCGTGCTCGCCGTTATGGGCGGCGTTCTCGTCGCAGGCCTTATCATGGGTGCCGCCAGCGCAGGGCTGTTCGGCGCGCTCGGAGCACTCTTCTCGTAGCATGACGCGCCGGCGCAGACGGTATTCTCACGGATCCCGCTGCCACATCAGCTTCCACCTGCATTCTTCAAGATGAAACAGCAGCGTGAAGCGGTACTCCTGACCTTCCGCTTCCGCGCTGCAGGAATACGTCATCATCGGTATGCCGCAGAAATTCTGACGTTCCGAATAAAGCACCCGGATGTTTGAAATTCCGTGTATCACGCCTTCCCCGTCCCGGTACTTGATATACTGCGGAATCGTATTGCCCTTGCTCGTAAACCAGCATCCGCACGCGATATCTTCCTGTGTGCCGCGGATTTCACCTCGGTCCGCCGCTTCTGTATTCGTTCCGATCCCAAATGCCATATTCTCACCCCTCCCGTCCGGAAACATCTCTCTTCGCTACTTCATTTGGATCTTATCGTAATCGACTGTACGCTTCTCCCGTGAAATACCGCCGGACAGATGATCGATCCGCGGCGCCGCCAGGAAAACCGAACGCTTTACCGCGTCGAGTCCGTACCGGCCGCGTATCTTGTCGATCGTTCTGTCCCAGTCTTCCAGCTTCTGATAATCGACCGGGTCAAAAAGCACCATCTGACGGCACGCACTCTCACTCTCCGCCTGTCCCGTATGGATACCGAGATGGCGGATCGGCACATGATCCCACATCTCATCAAAAAGGCCGCAGGCTGCCATCCAGATTTCATCCGTTATATTCGTCGGATTCGAAAGCACCTTCTGATGCGAACAATATTCCAGCTGCCAGCTGCGGATGCTGACACTGATCACCCGGATCTTCACATGATCGCGCCGGAGCCGCATGCCGACTGTCTCGGCAAGCGCCAGCAGCACGATCTTCGCAGTTCTTTCATCCGTCACGTCAAAAGAAATCGTCGTGCTGTTCCCATATCCCTTGTTCGGCGCCCTCTCTGACTCAACCACGGAGAAATCACGTCCGTTCGCAAAATTCCACAGCAGATCCCCGTATGATTTGAAATGCAGCCGCAGCAGCTGCGGATCGGTCCCTGCCAGTTCCCCGATCGTATGAATGCCAAGTTTAAAAAGCTTCCCTGCCGTCGCGCGTCCTACGAAGAAAAGATCGGTCACGGGAAGACCCCACATCTTCGTCCGGATCTCATCCGGAAAAAGCGTATGGACCATATCCGGCTTCCGCATGTCCGACGCCATCTTGGCCAGCAGCTTATTCGAAGAAACTCCGATATTCACCGTAAATCCAAGCTCATCACGGATCCGTCCGCGTATCTGCTCTGCCGTTTCGACGAGATCGCCGTGCAGCGCGGAAAGCGATGTCATATCCATATACGCTTCATCGATGCTGTACTGCTCCACGGAAGGCGTATATTCCCGCAGAATCCCGAGAAATGCTTTCGAACACCGCTCGTACAGGCCGTAATTCGGCGGTACGAGCTGAAGGAACGGACACTTCTGAAGCGCCTCCGGAACAGACTCCCCCGTCTTAATGTGATACGATTTCGCCGGGATCGATTTGGCCAGAATGATGCCGTGACGCTGTTCGACATCTCCCCCGACGGCGGAAGGCACCGTCCGCAGATCCAGCGATGATCCCAGAAATTTGAGACGAAAAACCGCCTCCCAGCTCAGGAAGGCGGAATTCACGTCAATATGATAAATAATCGGTTCCGCCATCACGCATGTACTCCTCTTTCGTACACACAGTATAGCAGAACATATGTTCGATGTCAAGACAGATCCTCTACTCTGTTTCTTAAAACGGAAGAGTCTCCTGATAATATCCTTCACTCGCCAGACTCGTTCCCGGCCTGGAAGTCAGAAGCGGCACATACTGATCGCCCGCGCCAAGCCAGTCTTCCCATGAACCCTGCGGCAGGATCAGCGGCATCCTGTCATGGACAGGGCGCACTGCTTCGTCCGCAGGCACCGTAAGGATCACGAAACGCTTCTCCTCCTGCATATATTCCCAGATCCCGCCCAGAAAAAGACCGGGCTGACTGTCCGCACCGGGTTTGAACGCAACCTTGCTGCGGCCCGCGTCCCACTCATAAAACCAGGATGCCGGAACGAGACAGCGGCGGCTTCTGAGACTGCCGGCAAACGTACGCTTCCGTTCGGCCGTCTCGGCTCTGGCATTGATCAGAAGCTGCTTCCGCTCAGGCAGACGAAAGCCCCATTCCATCTGTTCCAGCTCGTTTTCGCTCTTCTCCCGCACGATCACCGACGCGCGCTGATCCGGAAAAATCTCACCGCGGACAATCCTGTCCGGATCCAGATTTCTTACCAGCTTCTCGATTTCCCGTGACAGATCGTCATGTACGTAATACCGTCCGCACATACTGCTCCTCCTTGTCGGCCTTCGTCTTTCCAAGGCCCGAAAAAGCCACCAGCAGGAAAAGAAGCGCGCTGCACTGGATATCCATGACCGGTTCGTCGACAAGCCCGTGAACAAGCGTCACGGTAATCGCTCCGACAGAAACGGCGCATACCGGATTCATGCGAAGCCGGTGGATCAGTTCCACAAGCAGAAGCACAATACAGGCAATCAGAAAGATCGTACCGACAACCCCAAAGTTGCAAAGTGATTCCAGAAAAAGATTATGCGCATGGAAATCCGGTATTCCCTTCGTTTCCAGACGCGAATACGTCATCATTCCCTGCCCGAACACAGGATGTGTCTTGAAGATATCAAGCGCCGTCTTCCAGATATAGACCCTCATATGGATCTCCGCCATAAAAGAACGGTAACGCGGCAGGATCACGTCCGTAAATAAAAGAAGGCAGAGACAGGCGCCGGCGCCGATGATAATGCCCACAAGCAGATGATGATAGCGGTGCAGACACAGAAAAATAACGAGCACGCCGCAGAAAACAGCCGGCCACGCCGAACGGCATCCGCTTTCCCATATCCCGGCAAGTGCCGCGGCAAGCGACGCAAAATAAAACGGCTTCCTGCCGTAATGCAGGATCGCGTATGTGATCAGTACGACCGAAAGTTCACAGATAAAAGCATAGTAATCCGGATCTCCAAAAACCGAGGTCGGACGGTACGCATCCTCCTCCCGGATCAGCTCCTGGATCAGGGCAACCGCCAGAACCACAAAATTGCCGAGACAGACAACGGTAATGATATTCTTCTTCAGCCGGCCGCGCATAGTGATCGATTCATAATAAGCAAAAATCACTAGGGCAAAGTATCCCGCCGTAACGGCTGTTCCGTACAGATTCTTTGCCACGATCGCGACTGCCATCGCATACGCGAAAAAAATATAGACCGGATACATTTTCCTGGTTTCGAGATACCGGCTCTTTAAGTCCTTCCGATTCCATATGGCACAGATAAACGCAGCGGCCATCGGAACAAAGCACAGATAAAACGGCAGAAAAATCGAGCCGGCACAGATCAGAAGCATCTTGTCCTCACTGCGAAACGTATCCAGAATTTGAGATGTGACTGAAACAGGATTCTTAATGACCATAACCTCCTCTGTATCAAAAACGTATTCCGAAAAGTTTTCTCCTGAGTGAAAAAACTTCATAGTTTTAGACATTTATCTCATAATACCACAGTTTCCGGCGCTACGCTACGCTTTTCCGGTTAATTTTTCCGTTTCGGACTGTTCTTCCGGCCGGTAATAGATCTTTCCCGCTTCCAGAACCCGAAAATGTCCGTCACGACATTCCAGAATGTTTACGGAACAGTTATTCTGCGCCCCTTTCCAGAAATCGGCACGCCGGATATTCCCGATCCAGCATAAAACCTCGTGGATCACACCGCCGTGTGTCGAGACAAGGACGTAATCATACGTTCCTTCCAGCGGCGCGACTTCCTCTTTCATGAAGCTGACTGTGCGCCTGTGCAGGTCTCTGAACGTCTCGCCGCCTTTCGGCGGTATCCGGTACCACTGCGGATGACGGAAGAAATTATGAAGCCGGCAGAACGGATTCCGGCACACCTTCCGGATCATCTTTCCCTCTCCGTCTCCAAACCCCATTTCCATCAGACGATCGTCATCGGCGATCTCCAGACCGCGGTCCCCCTGAATGATATCCGCCGTTTCCCTGGCACGCTTAAGCGGGCTCGAATATACCTTTTCAAAAGGAACGTCCCGAAGCCCTTCCGCCGTCAGCACTGCCAGCCGCCTGCCGTACTCATTCAGCGGGACATCCGCATGTCCTTGTATTTTGCCGATCTTGTTCCAGTCGGTTTCACCGTGACGCACTAAATAAACGATCAACTGTTCTGCTCCTCGTATTTCATAAGATGTCGCTGTCATCAATTTCCTTTGAAACCATACTATATCAGTGGTTTTTTGTCAATCATACACTGCAAAAAATCAAAGGAGGAGGAAATGCAAGATTTCCTCCTCCCAAAAAACATCTTCTTCTGTTCTTTGCAAAACGCCCTGCTATTTTTGTCTGTATGGTTTCTTTACCCGCGTAAGGCAAACGGCGATAACCGCTGCCGCACCCAGGAAGATCCATAACGGCGCGCTGCTGCTGTCACCTGTCTTGACCGCCGCTGCGGTATGCTGCGAAGCATTGTTCGATGTCTGCTGTCCGACATAAGCGTACGTCTTTGTTTCTGTATTGCCGCAGACAGAACAGACTCGCTGCAATGTTCCCTCCGACGATTCGGTCGCCTCTTTTACGACGGTCCAGTCACCGTATGTATGGTCTGCAAGCGGCAGGTACGGGATTCCTTCCAGCACCTGCGTACCTGCTTCGTCCCCAAAGATCTGGCCGCAGACACTGCACGTCCAGTACGCGCTGCTGCCCTGCTCTATACATGTGGATGCTTTAGCCGGTACTGCCGTCAGGGTATGGGCCGCAAGCGGCAGGTACGGGATTCCTTCCAGCACCTCCGTACAGTTTTCATCTCCGTATAATGTCCCGCCGGCGTCGCACCAGTATTCATCGCTGCCCTGCTCTGTACACGTGGACGCTTTAGCTGCCACATGTGTCACCGGACCGGACAGTGCTATATCATCGATATCCAGCCAGAACTCATCGGTGCAGTCATAATGCCGGAACACGATCTGAATCGTCTTGCCCGCGTATCCGGAAAGCGTTGCTCCCCTCAGTTCATAACCAGTAAGCCCGTCAAGCGTTTCTGTAAAAACATCTTTTCCCTGCAGAAGGGTTCCGGCATTCTCAACTGTCAGAGCCTCGGTACCGTCGTAAATATACACCGAATATTTTTCATTTCCATATTCAACGTCCTGCGGTCTGACATACCAGCTCAGCGTCAAATCTCCCGCAGCCTGATCCGATATCTTGACTGCAGGGCTTATTGCATAATTGTCCGGAGTCAGCGGCTCGGATGTTCCATTATCCCAGGATGCAGAAGCCAGCATTTCCGTGCCGGTATTCGCTGAAAAGTTCCATACAGAACCGCGGTCCGTCAGAAAGGTCTGTCCGTCTCCGTCAGCATCCAGAAAGCTCCATCCGCTTAAATCCTCCGTTGCCTCAAAACCGCAGGAATAGATCGCTTTTGTCGAAACAGCCGCATGTGCCGCGGTCGGGAGAAGTCCCTGGACGATCAGCACACTTAGAAACAACACAAATAGCTTCTTTTTCATCATACGCCTCCTGAAAAAAATCATTTACTCGCAGAGAACCGTTTCTGTTCGTGAATCGTTCCGAAAACGTACTCGTACGATACAGAATAACTGTGTTTCCTTGTAAATGAGTATAGCATGGAGGACTTGTTTTCTGCAAGAACTTTTGGAGCGGCATTTTTTCGTGTTATACGCTATATTCAGTCATCTGATTTGCAATTGTAATTCCGGTTTAGCGGACATCTTCCGCATTTTCCGCCGCAGCTTCCGTTTCCGCCTTTTGCACAGGCGTACCCATGTCTGAATATGCTGCGCACCGCAATGCAAAGCAGTCCGGCAATGATAACGGTAATAATAATTGTTGCAATCATAACGTCCACCTTCCTTTTTCTGTCATTCAGATGCGGTCTGCTGCCATCTGTACCTCGCCTGCCGCTTTGGAAGGCCGGCGCAGGACCGCAGTCAGGATCATGAGAATCAGAGCTATGGCTGCAGCCTGACCGGCACCAAAAGAGGCGCCGAAAAACATCCAGCTGCCAAGCTGATAGCTGATAAGCGCGAGGACGTATCCCATGGCAGCCTGGTAACCGATCGCGATCCATCCCCATTTCCTGCTTCCCATTTCACGACGAATCGTTGCCATTGCGACAATACACGGCGGATCAAAAAGATTGAGCACCATAAAGGAAAACGCACTGACTGCCGTAAACATACCGGCGATTCCGGCGCTCACGGCTGCATCTGCCGCGTCCGCCGCCACTCCATTCAGGACTGCCAGGGTACCGATTGCCTGTTCCTTTGCCATTTCCGCGCTGATCACGGCAACCGCGCCTTTCCAGCTTCCAAAGCCAAGCGGCGCAAAGAACCAGGCAGCTGCTCCGCCGATACCGGCCAGCATGCTGCTTTCGATATCGACCGGCTGCATAGACCAGCTGAAGTTCGAAAGAAACCAGATAAGGACACAAGCTGTGAAAATAATCGTACCTGCCTTGATAATAAATGCGCGCGCCCGTTCCCACATATGGATCAGGACACCTTTAAACGAAGGGATATGATAAGCAGGAAGTTCCATAACAAACGGAGACGCTTCTCCGCCGAAGTATTTTGTCTTTTTTAAAGCAACGCCGGAGAGCACGATGATCGCTATGCCGAGAAAATACATCGATGGTGCGATCCAGACATTTCCCGGAAAAAACGTCGAAACGGTCATGGCAATAATGACCATTTTGGCGGAACAAGGCATAAATGTACACAGCATGATCGTCATTCGGCGGTCTCTTTCATCTTCGATCGTTCGGGCTGCCATAACAGCAGGGACACCGCAGCCCGTACCGATCAGCATCGGTATGAACGACTTTCCGGAAAGGCCGAAGCGTCGGAAAATCCGATCCATGATAAACGCTACCCGGGCCATATATCCGGAATCTTCGAGAAGCGCCAGGAAAAAGAAAATCAAAAGCATCTGCGGTACGAAACCGAGTACTGTTCCGACGCCTCCGACGATTCCGTCGACGATCAGTCCCTGAAGCCAGCCGGCCGCTCCTGCTGCCGTCAGTGCATTTGTCACCGCATTCGTGATCCAGCCGCCGAACAGTGTATCGTTGACCCAGTCCGTCAGCACTCCGCCAAGTGTAGAAACAGAGATATAGTACATCAGCCACATAGCGGCCGCAAAGACAGGCAATGCAAGGAACTTGTCCGTAACAATCCTGTCGATCCTGTCGGAAGCCGAAAGACTGCCGTGTACCGATTTCTTTTTCACTGTATTCGATACGATTCTGCCGATATATGCATATCGCTGATTCGTAATAATACTCTCCGAATCATCATCCATTTCCTCTTCACAGTCTTTGATATGTTTATCGATATGAGATTTCACTTCTTCCGGCAGCTTCAGGATATCCTCAACCTTTGAATCCCTTTCAAAAAGCTTGACAGCATACCAGCGAAGGTTTTCCGGCTCCGCAGCATTCTGGATCGATTCCTCGATATGTGCCAGTGCATGTTCCACGCTTCCTGTAAATACATGCGGCCGTTCGCCGATCCGATGATTCTTTGCATATTCGACCGCCTTTTCTGCAGCTTCCGCGCTGCCCTGTCCTTTCAAAGCACTTATCGGAATGACATTGCATCCAAGTACAGCGCTGAGCTTCTCCATATCAACTTTATCGCCTTTTTTCGTCATGAGATCCGTCATATTCATTGCGATCACCATCGGAATATTCAGTTCCAGCAGCTGCGTCGTCAGGTAAAGATTTCTCTCGATATTCGTTCCGTCCACGATGTTGATGACTGCATCCGGCTTTTCTTTTACCAGATAATTTCTGCTGACGACTTCCTCCAGTGAATACGGAGAAAGAGAATAAATTCCCGGAAGATCCTGAATGATGACATTCTTATGGCCGCGAAGCTTTCCGTCTTTCTTTTCTACCGTTACACCCGGCCAGTTCCCGACATACTGCGTGCTGCCTGTCAAATCGTTGAACAGTGTCGTCTTTCCGCAGTTCGGATTGCCCGCGAGGGCTATTTTATATTCCATCTTGCCTGCTCCTCTCAGAAGTTAGATATAGCTAACTCTTTTGCATAAAAAACGGCGGCCGTACCCGCCTCTATTCAACCTCGATTTGTTCCGCATCTGCCTTTCGCACAGACAGCTCATATCCTCTTACCGTAAGCTCTATCGGATCTCCCAGTGGTGCTGTCTTACGCACATACAAACTGGTGCCCTTCGTGATTCCCATATCCATAATCCGTCTCTTGACAGCTCCCGCACCGCAAAGTCTCAAAACGGCAACGGTCTCTCCTACAGCCGCATCTCTCAGCGTTTTCATGTTCTCACTCTCCTCTCTTAAACAAATATCCTGTATGCCATGGTTCTGTCAAGCGCGATACGGCTGTCTCTGACCTGAAGGATCAGATTTCCCGCTGTTTCCGCTATAACCGTAACCTCACTGTCCGCGACAAAGCCAAGTTCAGCCAGATGCTGCCGCACCTTGTCGCTGCCGGAAATCTTCCGGATTGTTACCGTGTCACCGCTTTTTGCCATTGTAATAGGCACCACTCGCTCTTCCGCCTCCCATCCATCTGATTTTATTTTAGTTAACTATGGCTAACTGCAATGCTAGTTTAATATAGCTAACTCATTTTGTCAAGTCTTATTGCCGAAAAAAACAAGATTCTTGATTTTAGAATTTGGATATGCTAATGTAAGTTTTATCATACACAGAAGGGAGTACAGCCATGGTCAATTATCTGGAATCCTCCGAAGATTATCTGGAGGCCATTCTGATGCTGAAAGAGCGTCTTGGTCAGGTACATTCCATAGATATCGTATACAAGAAAGGCTACACGAAAGCAAGCATCAGCATTGCCATGAAAAAGCTGCGCGAAAAGGGATATATTGAAATGGACGACAGCGGCTGCATCACGCTTACGGCCGCCGGACTTAAAATTGCGCGCCGTACTTACAGCCGTCATAAGCTTCTGACAGAATTTCTCATCAGCTTCGGCATCGACCCGGCGACTGCCGAGTCGGATGCCTGCAAGATCGAACATGACATCAGTGATGAAACGTTTGAGAAAATAAAGCATTACGTTAAAAGTCAGAGAAACTAGTCTCTGCACGTCTGCATCATCCCCATCAGCTGGGAAAGCACATCGCCGCTCCCGTTTAAATTGATATTGCCTACGTTCTCGCAGATGCGCTCGATGTGCTCAAGCTCCTTCAGCCTGTAAAGTGTCTTGTTCTCCTCCATCAGCTTTGCCGTATTGAGCAGAGAGCGTGTGGAAGCGACCTCCTCGCGCCGGGTGATCACATTGGCCTGTGCCCGTTTTTCCGCCACCAGCACGGTGTTCATGATGTCGCGGATCTCGCCGGGAAGGATAATGTCCTTGACGCCAGCTTCCGCAAACTCTACATAGAAGTCTTTTTCTCTGGCTTTCAGACGGTCAAAGACATACCGGGACATCTCCTCTTTATTGGCCAGGATGTCATCCAGCTTCTGTTTCCCAACGTAGTCACGCAGCGCCAGCTGAGCCGCAACGTGCATCTGCTCCAGATAATTGTCGACCTCCGTAAGGATTTTCATGTAATCCGTCACGCGATAGCTGCAGACGAAATTGATGCGCAGCGATACTTTGTCCTGCGTCATGATCTCCTGCCCCGTGATTTCCATCTGCGTAAGTCTCGTGTCGACGCAGTCGGCCTCTACGCGGATATTGTTTTTCCAGAAATAATAGATGCCCGGATCCAGGAGCCGTACCAGCTTCCGGTCGAAATAAAGGCGTGCCTTCTGATACTGGGCCACCTCGATTTTCGTATAAACCATGCCCGGCAGTCTGGAAAAAATATATTCCGGGATATCGTCCGCAACCTCAGGGGTAGAAATATCGGTCAGCTGAAAGTCGTGCCGGTCGATGACGTTCCAGAACGCATACTTTCCCTGCCGGAGTACTCTCGCAAATTTCCCGTTTACGAAATGGAGCGCCAGCTGCTGATCGGCGACCTCCGCCACAGACGTCTGCCCCGCGATCTCACGGTCCGCAAGAAGTGTGTCGAGCTCGCATCTGGGAGACGATAACTCCTGGTCAAGGGAAACGACCTCGATTTCCCGGTCACCGAACACGCAGTATTTTCCCGCGCCCAGGAGCTTTGTGAAACGGCCGCTTCGGAACAACAGTCCTTTTTGATTCTCGTTGATCACTATTTTTTTCATATGTAAAACCTCCTTTGGTGTTCTGTCATCGTTTCTCGTTATCCATGCATACCCGGCGGCTGAGCACGTAAGCGTCCGGAAACGGACGGCGGAAAGTTTCCTTCTGGCCGGGCGTTTCAAAAGCGCGGTATCTGTTTTCAGGCAAGGCCGGCTATGCATTGCCGAAACGCTCTGGAGCATTCCGTGCCGGATGACGATTTTTTGCTTTTTGTTCATAAAATTACATACCAGACCATTGGCATACATCGTGACGGGATGTAGGGCAGGATTTGAACCTGCATATGAATGAGAAGATCTTTCAAATCTCCGCTGCAGAAAGCGCCGGGCATACACTCTGGAATCTCCTCGTGCACCGCGGTGAAGGAATATCAGACACCTGCATAAGCGATCCTGCAAATACAGAATACAAAATTTCTCCGTCGTTATCACGGAAAAAAAGCTGCGAACTCACTGGAGCTCACAGCTTTTCTGCATCCGTAATCGTTTTTTTATAAGATTTACAAAGCCTGCCGGTTCGGTCACACGGATAAAAGGGCCGAAGGAAAGGATCCGTATCACCATTTCCGTTTCATCGTCACGGCTGTACCGGATTGTCACCCGGTAATGCTTCTCATCGATGCGCTCCGCTTCTTTTTCGAAGTGTGCGAAATGGAGCATCACACGCTCCAGCGTGTTTCGTTCATCGAGAAGTTCGATTACAACACGTTTGCCGGACGTTGCCGGCGGCCTTTGACGGTATCCGCTGCAGTCACCGTGAAACGGCCTGCAGGAGATGATACGGCTGAGATTGACAACGGATCCGTACCGGCAGCCGGAGGTGAACAGACGGAATTTGTCGTCTTTTTCGGAATATTCCAGATATTCCGGCATCACATTCATCCGCGTCCTGTTATTCCTGCGGTTCATCACCTCAAGACTGAGCGGAGAATGATTTCGGACCGCTTCCAGGATCCTGTGAAAATTCTCTGTGTACAGCGGATCCTCGTAGGGATCGCCGTCCGCGTACTGATCGAATATATAAATATCGTCCTTTGTAAAAAGCGGCGGTATTTCTTCCAGCCCGGATACGTGAAAGTCAAAGAGACGAATACGCGGATCGAGCGAAATCGACTTCAGCCAGCGCTTCATAAGCAGCGTGAGCGGCATCGTCGGAGGATATCGGACCGCAGCTGTGCCGTCTTCCTTCAGCAGCTGCCATTTTCCGCCGGACAGCGACGGCTCAATCGAAAGAATGCTCTCCGAAAATGCCTGTTCGTCAATGATCCTGCGCATTTCTTCTTTCGTGACCGGATGGTCTGCAGCTGCTTTCAGGATCCCGGCTACCGCATTGTAATAGGCGCCGTTCCATTCACTGAAAATCACTTTGCGTCACCTCCGTCCACTCCGTACAGGCGGTACATGCTTTCGATGTCCTGTTTGAACTGCTCTTCCAGCTTCTTATCGGAAAAACAGATGCTTTCGATCCGGCAGATAAACGTGCGGATCCACGGCACCATTTCACCCGCGTCGTATACGTCGGCAGAAAAACGACTTGTATGCGCATCGAGCCGTTCCACACGGCCGCACCGTTTCTCCCGCTCCAGGCGAAGCGGAATATATTCTTCCCCGTCGCCGTACCGGACGGTAAATTCCACGTGTTCTATCCGTCCGCGCGCACCTTGTGTGCTGACACCCCAGAGATGTTTCTGCATGCGGTCAAGCAGTTCTCTGTATTCATCGAACGCTTCGCAGACGTTCCCGCAGCGCACCGAAAGAATATAATCCAGCCGGAAGGAGCCGGTCTTCTTGATTTCCGGCACATATGCCATCAGATACTGGCGGCCGCTCTGCACGCTGATAAAAATACGAAGCGGTACGATCCAGCCTGTTTCTGTCTCCTCTTTCCGGTTATTGATCGTTTTGACCGCAATCATCCGCTTTTCACGGACAGCATCAAAAAGCATGCAGAGGATATCACTGTCGAGCGCTTGTGTAATATAGTGATGTTTAAAAGCAAAGTGTTCGTCATGAACTCCTGTTTTATCCAGCAGAAACGAACCGATCACGCCGCACGGGGCTGTTTCGGTAAAGAAATCGAGTGCATCGGCGCAGTCGAGCTCCGTCATGGGTGCGCGGCTGTACAGAAGGGCCCTGCCCTGCTTTTCCGTGCAGAGCAGTCCCGCTTTTACATATTCATTCAGCTTCTTGCGGACGGTGGAGCTGTCGTATGTTTTGGGATTCTTTACGTCCCGCAGCCGGATGTCGATTTCATCGGTGATCTCATTCAGCGACAATGCGTTCTCCGGCACATGCAGAATATCAAAAATCAGAAAATGAAGCGTTACATCCCCGGCCGTAAAGCTTTTGGCCTTCCATGCTTGATACAGCGGATTATGACACAGAAGACGGCTGTCGATCGAAAGAAATACATTCTTCCCCTCACTCGTCTGCCGGAATTCCATATAATCGCCGAGCCAGCTTCCGATCCGCCGGTGCTCGTCATCATAGGAACGCGCGCTTTTCTGCGTAAATTCCTCACGGCTTCGGAACCCGTAAACATAGAATTCACGCATGTAATCCCGGATTCCTTCGAAATTTTTGATCAGTTCGCTGTATGCCAAGGTTCTTGTCCTTTCCGTCTGTTTTTGCTGCCGTTTTCATCATATCATGGACCTGCACGTTCTGCAAATGACGTCTGCCCCATGTCTGTCAGCATCAAAAGAGCAGCCACGGTTTTTTCATGGCTGCTCTTCCGGAATCTTCACGTATCTTTTTATCAAATGCCGTAGTACGTCATAAACCGCATGATGATCGCCGCGCACTGCGCCCGGTTTGCGGTGCCATGCGGGTTAAGCCTGCCCTGGTCACCGGTAATAAGGCCGATGGAGACCGCCCATTCCATCGCATCTTTTGCAAAGGGACTGACACTGTCATGATCCGGGAAGGATGAGAGATCTCCGGCACCGCTTGTAACGTACCCCTTATAATTCGCATAACGATACATCATGGCCGCCATCTGTTCTCTTGTAATACTGTCGGCCGGTCCCATATACCCATTCGCATAACCGCTGACAATACCTGCTCCGTACGCCCATAAACATGGCTTCGTATAGAACGGACCGTCCGGCACATCCGGAAACTGCGTTGTGTATTCCGTTTCCGGCTCGCCCTCCAGGCGGTAGAGGATCGTCGCGAACTGACCGCGGCCGATATCCTGGCCCGGTCCGAACAGAATATTCGAAAGCCCCGTCATCGTTCCCTGATTATAGGAATACTTCACTGATTTAAAAAACCAGTCGCTTGCTTTTACATCCTCAAACGCCGGATCTTTCGATCCCGTTTCTGTTTCCAGACCGCTTGTCTGAATTTCAGAAGCTTTGTTTCCGGCATCATCCAGCACATACAGTTCTGTCTTCGGCGCGGTGATATCGCCTCCTACCGTGCTGTTCATTTCCTTGCCCTGTACCAGCGTGATCTGGTCAAAGTCTTTCTGTTCCGCGTATTCTCCTGCTGCCGGATCGTAATTTCCTTCGACAAGATATTCGAAAAGCCCGTCGTCCGTTGCCTTGATATCAAGCAGGAACTTCTCGCCGCCGTCAAGATACAGGATCTTCTCGTCGCCCTCTACCGTCGGAACGACACGGCTTTCGTCATTGCTGGCCGTAACAATATTATTCTCGATGCTGGCGATCAGGTTGTGATCCATATCATATACAAAAACATCGACCGGACATTTGAGGCTTGTCGCTGCGATCGAATTGGTCCGGTTTGAAAGCCGCGAATTCTTGAATGTCAGGGAACGCAGATGTGCAGCATAGATCCACCCTGTTTTTCCGTCGTATTCTACCTTATACCACTTGCTCTTCCGCGTATTCGTCAAAACACCCGTTACCGTAACTTGTTTTCCGGCCTTCAGATTTTCTTTTATGCTGCCTTCGCTGTAGCATGTATTCCGTACCGGCGCAGAATTCGAAACCACCTGATACGTTGCATCTATCGTCGTAAAGTTCAGCTTTGCAAGATTCTCCCCGTATATCCACGTACCATCCGATAGATTATACCACAGGTGGCCGTGCTTATTTGTCGTTTCGGACACGACGTTCATTTCCGTGCCCAATTCCGGGAACTGTGTCGCGCTGCCAGAGTTTGCGTACGGGCCGTAATTACTCTCAATATTGGCCTTGATCGTAACGTACATACCGGATGTCTGCCTGTTAATGTCAGCCGTATCAACACAGTACTTTTCCAGCAGCGTCTTTAAAACGCCGTCCATATTATGCTTCGTAGGTGAAATCAGGCTGTCTGTGACACCGACCTTATACGTATTATCATGATTCAGATCCGGATCCGGATCGGTCAGCCATACTGTCGTTCCGAGCCGGTAAATACCGCTGCCGCCGCCTGGCAGATAAAGGATCGAATTCGGCACCGTCCCGTTCGGCACCGTGTCCGAATCCACACAGATATTGAGCCAGTCCGTAAAGCTGTCATCATTCGATGTGACAGCCAGTGCCGGCTCAAACGTACGTCCCGTAATGTCCGATTTTGCGATACCGGCCTTGTTTGCCAGATAAAGTGCATAGCACTGGGCAATTGCCCCTCCCATGCTGTGGCCCAGCAGCGTAAAGTGCGCATTCCCTCTCTTTGCTTCTGCCAGCAGCTGTTTCAGGGTTATCTGAGTCCCGCCTACCGACGCACCGATATAGCTTTGATTGTTGATCAGCTTATAAGCCATATCCCGGTAACCCACATGCTGACCGTCGACAATATCATGCTTTATGTTGTAGTACAGATCAAATATATCATCTGTATACGGATATCCGCCTGTTCCCTGGAAAGCAATGATAATGTCATAATACCCTGAATCACTCTTTTTTGCGCCGATTGCGCATTCCATCACGCCTTCCTCGACAACCTTTTTATTATGCCGCCTGTCCTTCAGAATCGTATAACCCAGGCTTTCCAGCGACGTCGTTTCGCCTTTCCCGACCTCATCCTGAATGTTCCAATACCCGGCATGATTCGCCGTCTCATCCTCATTATCGAGGTTAAACATCTCGCCGGTCTGCAGCATCGACGTATTCGTATGCTCGTCTTCTACCGTTACAGTAAAAAACGAAGCATCGTCCTCTGAATTCGAAAAAGTGAGTGAATTGTCGTCCGATGAAACAAACCATTTATACTCTTCTTTTTCAAAATAAATATGGAACATATTCGCTCCGGAAACCGGCTGAAACTTGATCCTGTCTTTGTCATTGATAAACACATCGTCGCACTTGCCGCTGAAAGACAGATATCTGCGGGTTTCGACCTGCTGCAGTGCGTACGTCCCACCTTCATTGAGATCACTTGCATACGAAACCGCTGTATTTGTTCCAGAGCAATGCACAAGACGAAACTTCTGCCATTGTCCCTGCTCATTCACGTCCATCCGAACCGGTGCGTCATCATAATGATAGCTTTCGTCAAGATGCGCCGTCATATACATTCCGTCCGTATCCTTGATGTAAACATACGGCTGCATTGTCTCCGACACTGTAACAACAGCCTGACTGGCCATTGCCGATACCTCCGGACTGTCCTCCGCCTTGGCCGGCACTGTATAACCCGATACGCCGATAATAACAGCCAGAGCCGCCGTCATCACTTTTTTCAAAAAAGACTTCATCTATGTTCCCCTCCCTGTGATAAATCACTATTCTGACATATATCAGTGTATCATATTATGCAGAAATATCCCCCACCCGAATGGGTAGGGGATATGAATTTCGTTTTACTTTTACTGCTCCCTGCTGAAGACTCCCTACCACTGACAGCTAAAAAGGTAACTGGAAGCTACATTTTTTCGTCGTAAAAAGTGCGTTATACTTACATATTTTCGTTGTAATTTTTGTTATTTCATGTTATTCTATACATACACTACAAATATGGAGGTGCTGTCATGTATCGCTGTGCAATAAAAGAACTGCATAAATGGAAAACCAGCCGGCACCGTAAACCGCTGATTATTGAAGGTGCACGGCAGGTTGGCAAAACATGGCTCATGAAAGAATTTGGCAGACAGGAATACGCCAATATCGTCTATATTAACTTCGACTCCAATACCGAAATGTCGGAACTGTTTTCTTCTGATCTCAGCACAGACCGGCTGATTCTTGGTCTGGAGCTTTATGCCGGAAAGAAGATCACCCCGACTGATACACTGCTGATTTTCGACGAAGTGCAGGAGGTTCCCAATGCACTTTCGAGCCTGAAATACTTTTATGAAAATGCCCCGCAGTATCACATCATCTGCGCCGGCTCTCTGCTTGGCATTGCTCTTCACGCAGGAACTTCTTTTCCCGTGGGGAAGGTAGATTTTCTAAAGCTCTATCCGCTTTCCTTTCAGGAATTCCTGATGGCAGCCGGTAATGAGCGGTTTGCAGCGCTTCTCGACAAGCAGGATTATTCTATGATTACCGCTTTTAAGCAGACTTATATCGACTCTCTCAAGCAATATTACTATGTCGGCGGCATGCCCGAAGCCGTGCAGAGTTTTATCGACAGCAGAGACTTCAGCGAAGTGCGTGAAATCCAAAAGCATATTCTTTCCGCGTATGAGCAGGACTTTTCCAAACACGCTCCAAATGAGATCGTACCAAAGATCCGGATGCTGTGGAACAGCATCCCTTCCCAGCTTGCAAAAGAAAACAAGAAATTTATTTACGGCCTTGTTCGCGAAGGTGCGCGGGCGAAAGAATACGAATCGGCAATTATGTGGCTTTCTGACTGTGGTCTCGTACATAAAGTCAGCCGCATAAATGCACCCTGCCTTCCGCTGAAAGCATATGAAGATATGAAGGCATTTAAACTGTATGTGCTGGACATCGGGCTGCTTAGCTGCATGTCAGGCCTGAGTCAGCATACTTTGCTTGGCGGCAGTGATCTATTCAGAGAATTCAAGGGCGCTCTGACAGAACAGTATGTCTGCCAGCAGCTTACGACTGTCCCCGATCTAGGTGTATATTACTACACAAATGACCGTGGATCCTGCGAAATCGATTTTATTATTGACACCGGAGAACAGATGATTCCGCTGGAAGTAAAAGCAGAAATCAATCTCAAGGCAAAGAGCCTGAAAACCTATAGAGAAAAATATCATCCGCCCGTTTCTGTCCGAACATCTATGATGGATTTTAAAGAAGAAAAAGGACTTGTAAACCTGCCGCTTTATGCTGTCCAGGAAATAAGCCGCTATCGATAAGCCGGACACATGCTCTTAATTCATTATCGCTGCACCCGGCCGGTTACATTTCCGGACATCAGTTTTTCCACATCCGTTTTATCTACACGATTAAAATCTCCAGGAATGCTGTGTTTCAGACAGGAAGCTGCTGCCGCAAATTCCAGGGCTTTCTCCGCATCATCATAACTGCAGAGACCACAGATCAGCCCGGCGGCAAAGCTGTCTCCCACCCCGACACGATCGACAATATCCTCAATATCATACTTCCTGCTGCAATAAAACCGTTTCCGGTCATTCAGGCAGGAAGTCCAGCCATTTGAGTCCGTACTTTTGCTTTCACGCAGTATAACAGCCAGCATCTTAACATTGGGATATCCAGCAAGAATTTTGTCACTGATTTCATGATACTTTTCTGTTTCCGGCCTGCCGGAATTCTCAGAAATATCTGTCGGAATTTGAAAAATCTCCTGAACTTCATCTTCACTCGCTATAACAATATCGGAGCACCTGATAAACTCAGGAAGGACTGTCTCTGCCGCTTTCCCGTATTTCCATAAATTCTTGCGGTAATTCAGATCAAATGAAACAGTAATGCCGTTTGCTTTTGCTTCATGAATGCATTCCAGTGAAAGTTCCATCGCATGTTCCGATAATGCCGGCGTAATTCCGGAAAGATGAAGCCAGCTTACGCCGCTTAGTGCATTCTGCCAGTTTACACTGCCCGGTTCGGCGATTGCCATGGATGACCCTTCTCTGTCATAGACTACCTTGCCCGGCAGCTGATTTGCGCCGGATTCCAGATAATAAATACCCATACGCCCCGGTCCGAAGCAAATGCCGGAAACATCCACGCCGAAGCTGCGTAATTCCCGGATACACGCATCTGAGACAGTGTTCTTTTCCGGCAGGACTGTCAGAAAGGCAGTTTCCATTCCGAAGTTAGCCAGGGAAACTGCCACATTCGCCTCTGCTCCTCCAAAGGTCGCTTCCAGCACCGGAGACTGAAATAATCTTTCATGATTCGGGGCTTTCAAACGAAGCATGATTTCACCAAATGTAAGTACCTTCATATCTGCCTCCTGTCTTTGCAAGAGATGTACCACACATCATACCAGCCGACATGTTCCGGTCAGGCTCTTGTACTGCTCTGTATATAGCACAGGCTACCATATTTCCCCCCGGTTTTCCAACTGATATTTATTAAAATATTTTTTGTTTTTTCTGCCCGAGCTTCTGCTGCAGATTATAAAGAAGAAGGACTCGGCTTAAGAAGCGAAGCCGATCCTTCGCTTCTTTTGTCCATTTTCTTCCGGAACAATGATATCTTCCGCCTTTATCACAGAAAGCTCTTCCGAAGAAAGCGCGTCCGTGTCTGTATCAAGAAGACGTGCTGCCTGGCACATTCTGGCCTGTTCCAGTACGTTCCGCACATACCGTCCGTTTCCGAAGCCGTTCTGCCGTCTTGCCGCATCGAAAACGGTTTCCAGCTTTGCTGCGGCATCTTCGGAAAATGTGATTCCTTTCTTCTTTCCGATCAGACAGGCAATCCGGCAAAGCTCCTGTGTATCGTAATCCGCAAAGGGAACGTGAAAGGCGATCCGTGAGTAAAGTCCCGGATTCTTCTGCAGAAAGCCCTCCATTTTTTCGGGATATCCCGCAAAGATAACGACAAGCTCTTCCCGGTGATTTTCCATTTCCTGAACGATGGTATTGATTGCTTCATCTCCGTACGAGCCGTCCCGGTCATCTACAAGAGAATAGGCTTCATCAATAAACAGGACGCCGCCAAGTGCCTCTTGAAACCTGGCGCGTACGGTTTTGGCCGTCCACCCGACGTACCTGCCGACAAGATCCCCTCTGCCGGTCTCAACGAGCTGTCCTTTGGAAAGAAGGCCGTTATCCTTCATGATTTGAGCAAAGAGCCGCGCGACGGTAGTCTTGGCCGTCCCGGGATTTCCGGTAAATACCATATGCATCGCAGGATGATCCCGTTTCATGCCTTTGTTCTCATAAAGCTTCTGCATTTTGTAAAAGCTGAGTGCTTTCCGGATCACCTGCTTTGCTTCATCAAGACCGGTCATTTCCTGCAGTTCGTCATAGGCAGAGCCTTTCGGTGCTGCCTTGATGACTTCACGCTTTGCCGCCGATATGTCCTTATATTGCGGATATACCGTTGTCAAAAGCTTACTGTTGTACCAGTCGTCAAAGATCCTGTGAATATCAGGTGCAAGGTATTCTTTTCCGTCTTCCAGTTTTGCAAATAGCTTCCTGTCGGTGCGGATCCCGGCTTCTTTGGCCAGCATTTTCAGAAAACGCACGGCACGCACGATGCCGGCGAATTCTTCCTGCAGTTCAACGACGGAAATCGTTCCGAGATTTTCATAAAACAACCCTTTTGCCTTTGTACACGCACGGGGAAGACAGATAATCGTAAGTACCTGATTGCAGTATCGCTTCGCGGCTTCACAAAGTCTTGCAATGATTTCGTTGTCGCACGATGCATGATCGTCCTCTTCCGAATCATCATTTGCATGATACTGAACGATAACGGCGCCCCCCGGCGCATACTTTATACAACATATCATACGCTGTCACGCAGAAATCGGAGCCGGGCCAAAAATCCAGAAAGCTGTACCGTCTGCTGACGAGACGGTGATTCTCATACAGGGACTGCAGCAATAGTCTGCAGACTTCTCCGCATGTATCACGGTCGTCTGTCTGGATCATGTAATGAACAGGATGTCCGTAAAACTTCGACACTGCCTTTCCTCCGTATATACGGTCCAGTTCAGGGAGCAGCGTATCACTCAGAAGATATTTGCCGGCTTTGTCATACAGTTCTTTTCTGCCGCATTCTTCGATGATATTCTCTCCGAAGTCAATATCGCAGCCGTTCCTCCCTGTAAGTTTGTCAAGACCAAATTTCTCCATGATTTCTTCGTCATCATCGACAAAACTCTGTATGCTTACGGCAGATAGGAGACTCTTAAAGGCGTTCAGCGTTATTTCAGTTATAACAACCTCGTTTAAATCGATACCGATATAGGAAAGAAAGGCTTTCAGTGATGATTTCACCTTTTCCGCACAGCCGGTCATGATACCTGCCGTTGCCATGCCGTCGGTTACCTCGGAAATGAAATAAAAGGAATCATGAGCATTCCTTCTGTTGTACTTATCGGCCTTCACGGCAATCTTTCGCATCATTTCCCGAAAGGCCATTCTGTCAAAGCCCGAATAATCCTCGGTCATAAGTCCTTCCACTTTATAAAACAGCATATTTGATTCCTCCCGATCCGATCCATCCCGTTCTGCAGACTTTCACACCGTTTCATGATTTGATCATACGTCTGGCGATGCACGAAAAAAGGGACATAGAAAAAGAGCTGTGACATGTGTCACAGCTCCCGGGCATATCTTCACAAAAAAACGTTTTTCTGAATTTTGATCTGCTACTTCTTTTGCGGGAAAAAGAAATCAAACAGGCCGTGCTCGAGCATTGGATTCCAGAAATCCCAGTCGTGCATGCCATGCCCTTCCACATACGTATAATCCAGCCCCATACCGATCAGTGCGTCGGCCACCGGTTTTGCCTGTTTATAGAGCATATCCTCCGTCCCGATGCAGTTCCAGACCGGCGGAATCTTCTTGCCAGCCTCCAGCGCCTGCTTTGCCAGGACCGTAACATCATACGGGGACCCCGGGATTTTGTGCCAGTCGCCGAATTTTGTAAACACATTGAACGGACTGTGACCGTCGAAAATTGCCAGAAACGCGTGCATATCGAGGCATCCGCTTAAACAGCCGATCTTCGCGTACCGCTCCGGATATGTAAGACCGATCCGCATCGAACCGTAGCCGCCCATGGAAATGCCGGCAATATAACGATCCTCCGGCTTCCGGGAAGCATGGAACAGTGCTTCCGCTATCTGAGGCAGCTCGTCCGCGACAAAATCAAAATACCGCTCCTCCTCCGGCACATTATTGTAAAAACTTAACCCGCAGTTCGGGATAACGGCGATAAACCGGTATTTCTGTGCCAGGGCTTCGATCTGACTGTTGGAAATCCAGTCAAAGCCGTCCCACGCCGCGCCATGAAGCAGATAGACAACGGGAAATTTCTCTTCCGGAACATACTTGTCCGTTCCGGCCAGCATCTCGTCGAGTGTCGGTGTCGGAATGATAAAGCGTACGTCTGTCTTCTGCATCAGACAGCGGGATAAAACATTCATTGTAAGAACTGCCATGGTATTGCCTCCTTTGGGTGATTTTGGCATTGGTTTTATTATAGCATCATTTCTGCACACCGGCTGCTGATTCCAGAAATTTTTCCTTGGCACGGCTTAAATAGCGCTTTACTTCCTATGGTATTTCAATGCGATACCGATCAGCCGGTCTGTCTGATCTGCCATAAAAAGCGGAATGTTCAGCAGATCATCGTCCAGTTTAAGATTATCCAGGGAAAACCGGACGCGCAGTTTTATTTTATCGCCAAATTTTTCTTTATACTTTTTCAGACTTTTTGCCTCAGTATTTGTTTCTGCTTTCACTTCCACCGGGATAATATCATTTTCCCGCTGAATGATAAAATCTACCTCATACGGAGGATTGTTCTGCGACCAATAACGCGGCATTGCTTCAAGCTGCCTGCTGAGTGCCTCGAGCACATAGTTTTCGGACAGCGCACCTTTGAACTCGGTAAAAAGACGATTTCCCTCACCAAAAGCGCTGGGTGCCAGTAAAGCCAGTCTGCGCAGCAGACCGACATCAGCCAGATAAATTTTAAATGCCGACAAATCATCATACGCGGAAATTGGCAGGCCGGGAGCGGTACTGCGGTATATTTTTTTGACCAGACTGGCATCGACCAGCCATTGGAGAGCATCTTCATATTCTCTGGCCCGTGCGCCTTCTTTAACTGCCTTGTAGATAAATTTCTTATTCTCCCGTGCCAGCTGGGATGGAATCGATTTCCAGATCATTGAAATTCTGGGAAACTCTTTTACATCCGGGTGCTTTCCAAAATCATGCTCGTATGCAATGATAATATTTTCCAGTGCGGACTGCATGGCATCCACATCCCGTTCCCGTGTCCACATCAGCACCGGCTCCGGCATGCCTCCGGTCACATAATACATTTTCAGTTTTTCATAAAGAGGATTAAAAAAAGCATCCGGAATTGCTGTAATTGTATCCACACTTTGCAGATACCGCACCAGATTATCATCCCCGTTTGCCATTAGAAACTCGGTAAATGTCATAGGATCGATCTGCATGAAATCAACCTTGCCCACTGGAAACGAGGATGGTTTCGACAAGGCAATTCCCAGCAGCGAACCGGCGCACGCAATATGATACTCCGATCCGTTCTCGCAGAAATATTTCATAGAATTGATTACCTTAGGAAAATCCTGGATTTCATCAAAAATAATCAGCGTATTCCCGGCAGTAATCTTCTGCCCTCCGGCAAGTGCTAAATTCTGCAGAATACGGCCTATGTCCTTCGTTGTCTCAAAAAACTGTCCATATTCCTCATTCTCATCAAAATTGAAATATGCAACATTTTCATAATATCTCTTGCCGAATTCCTTTAATACCCACGTCTTCCCAACCTGCCGTACTCCCCTTAATATCAACGGCTTTCGATATCTGGAGTTCTTCCACTTCAACAAATCTTCTATAATTAGTCGCTCCATATTTGCCTCTTTCACATTTTTATACATAATTATGTGTTTATTATCACACTTTTATATATTATAGAGCGAATCTGCCTGTGTGTCAATCAGCCGCTTTAAGAATCATACATTTCTTTATAAAACCTCATCACCCGTCTGATCAATTCGGTATTTGTGCATTTCTGGACATCCACATACGTAACATGATCCGCAGATTTATAATATCCCAGCTGATTTTCCGGAACCACGGCATTATCAGCCTTATTGATCAACTCTTTAAACGCCGGCATTTTCACATCATTTGAATCGTCGACACGGTAAACAACGATATTGAGCAGCTTTTCCTTGATACGGAAAGAACAGACCTTATGACCGCTTTTGTCAAGGTAGTTGACAACATTGCTGTTGACCTGGACTTTCTTGTAATACGTTTCCACCTGCTGCATCAGCGATTCGATATAATGATCTGCTTTTTCATAGTTTACCGGTGCTTTCTTCGTATCCGCCGCAGTGCTGACGGAAATCTGCGACGTATAAACCAGCATTTCTATGAAATTCACCGCGTTTTCGTCGGTATGCGAAAACGCATCGATCGACAGAGCCTCCTTGATGACGCGGTAATCTTCTCCCTCTATGATCCTGCTTACAGCGTCATCCGACTGTTTGGCCGCCTCCGCGAGTTTATTGTACGCGGCTTCATTCTGCATCTGAAACAGAATGATCGTAAAAAGATTGATTTCATCCGTTTCTGTCTTAACGTTGTCTTTCATGATCAGCTCGTACAGCTGCAGTAAATTGAACGCGCGCTTTACACTCCGCGGGTTGGAGCCCAGCAGTTTCAGGACAACATTCTCGTACTTTTCCGTCAGATCCTCATTGTCAATAAACTGTGCAATGTACTGCCTCATATTATACTGATTAACGGGAAGGCTGAACGGGACCTGTATGATTTTGTCGAAGTACTTCTTTGCCTTCTGCTCTCCGAACCCCTCGCCGTACTTCTGTCTGACACCCTGGTAAACCACGCTGGAATCCACCGCCAGGACATAGACACATCGCTCGCAGTCCATAAATATTTTCAGGCCTTCCAGCAATTCAACGGCAACTACCGGCTCGAGACGGTCCAGATCATCGATAAAAATCACCAGCCGTTCATCTTCGGCTATGATCGTATTGATGCTCTTTTGAATTTTATTCTTAATCTCCTCCAGCTGCCTGGCAGCATCCGTGACGCTCTCAATGCCTAAAAGAGAATTCAGCGCGGCCTCCGTTCTGTTTCCGGCGCGTCCGCCTACCGCGGCATCGACGAAGGTAGATACACTCTTGGAGAGAATGCTTTTAACCGGTATTTCCGGAGCGCTTAATTTCTTTGCCTTAGCGACTGCATTTAACTTTTCATACAAATTTGACATCAGCGAAAGCGTCAGATTGTATTCCATTCCAAACTTCGAATACTGCCAGGTGTTGAACCACAGAACCTGATATTTGTTTTTACTCTTCTCTTCTATGCGCTGCTGGATCAGATTCAGCGCCGTCGTTTTCCCGGTGCCCCAGTCTCCCTGAATCGAAATCGTCATCGGCGTCGCGCACTGGATAATAAAATCCGCAAGTCCGTCATAGTATTTGCTGTTTCCCAGCATATCTGTTTTCGAACTTTCGTCTGCATAGCCGATAAAGTCATTTTTTCTCTTCATCAAAGGTCTGGTCTCCTTTTCAGTCATAGTTGCTGATGCAGCATGCATCCGTCATGATCCATACAGAATTGCCTCAAAAATCTGACGCACAGATTTTCCTCTTTTTTACATTTTCATACCCGTTTTTTTGCTGAACCGCCTCATTGCAGCATTCCAGACTTGACCGGACAGAACCTCTAAAAATGATTAATCAGAATAATGCGTCATAAACTGCATGATACACGTCGCCGCCTGTGCCCGGTTCAAAATCCCCTGCGGGTTAAGCTTGCCCTGGTCTCCTGTTATAAGGCCGATGCTGACCGCCCATTTGGCGGCATCTGCGGAAGCCGCGCTCATCTGATCCGCGTCTGAGAAAGATGTCAGCTCTGTCGATCCGCTTACATCATACTCTTTGTATTTCGCGTACTTGTACATTGCGGTCACAGCCTGCTCTCTCGTAATGCCTGTATTTGGCTCAAAATTGCCATCCGCGTATCCGTCCATGATACCTGCACCATTCGCCCAGAGAACTGGTTTCGTGTAGAACTGGCCATCCGCCACATCCGGGAACTTCGCTGTGTATGCCACATCCGGCGCGCCTTCCATGCGATACAGGTATACCGCGAACTGACAGCGGCTGTTATTATCATAAGGATTGAATTTTGTGCTCGTTATTCCTGCCATGATACCTTTCAAATATACGTACTTGACCGCATTGTAGAACGAGTCACTCGTCTTTATATCTTCATACGGCAGTTCTGATTTTTCGGAAGAATCCGAGATATCAGACAGTCTGAAATTTTCTGCGTCTTTCCCGCCGAAAATCATCGGAGAAGAAGCTTCTTTTGTGGGGTCGCTGCTCTTGTACCATACAGCATCACTGGCTCCATATTTGGTTTCGGCCTCTGATAATGCTTCGTTCAGCGAATAGTAATTTCCTGTCGCGGAATTGATTTCATGCAGTTCATGCGTTATCTCATATTCCATAAGAAGATTATATTCGGTATAAATCGTTTCGGTATTCGCAATTACCGCCGCCGCGCCTTTTCCCAGAAAAGCATCCGCCAGCGTGCTGTCTTTTCCGCTTTCGCAGGCCGCCAGATAAAAAAATGAATCATCCAGTTTCCCGCAATATTTTTCAATAAATTTTGCGGTAATCATCGCACGGCCATTACTGGCCATGACAACGCGGTTCTGGATACAATCTGCCGCACAGCTGATCCAGTTTAATGTTTCACCTGTCAAAAGCATGGAACGGCATTTACCCGTATAACCGCCATGACCATGCCAAAGCACGATTTCATCTGCTTTAAACGACTTAATGCTGTCCAGCGTCACTTCACTGTTGTCATAATTATCCTCTTCCGAAAACTTATAGTTTTTGAATGTTTCGCCAATCTCGGCCGCACCCTTGTCAGGCAAGGCTAAATATGTATCGAGGTCACTGTACATATTCAGACAAGGCTGAAACGTAGCGACTGTCATGGACACATCCGAACCAATGCTGTCCACGCCCTCCGTATTCGGCATGTAATATACCGCAAGCCCTGTAGAGAGTTTGATTAAGATACCGTTATCGGAGGACTCACAGTAAACAGCGTCTCCGCTGGACAGCAGACTTTGCGCGTATGTTTCCACCGCTGACAAGGCATCGCCGGCCTTGCTTTTCGGAACAAAGCTGTTCGCGTCTGTGTAGCTGGATTCTATGTTTAATACATTCTGCTGAACGTTTTGATTTTCAAGGGCAGACGCTTCTGTCGGCTGTTCGAAATAATATATTGTAACCTGATTGCTGTGGATGCTGCCGGATGAAGCATAATACTCCGCCGATCCGACATCCGCGTTCGTCGAAAGCATGTATGAGTAGATCCCGTCATTTGCTGATACATCACCGTCGAGGCCGTCATCGTGCATCGCCGCAACTTTGTCACCGTTTCCGCCGTCGAGGTCGATCTCTTCGCTTTTCGAGCCGCTGACATTGACTGTAAAAGTTATGGTATTGCTTTGATTCGCGATAAAATCTGTTTCGTCCGCACTGAAGTTATTCAGTGTTACTGTCGTACCGCCTTTTTTAATAATATTCTTGCAAAACCTCATTAATATCGTGGCGATCTGTGCGCGGTTGGCGTTGCCCGTCGGACTCAGTGCCGCAGGCGACGTCCCTGTAATCAGATTCTCCGCGTTCGCCCATGCCATCGCTTCTTTTGCCCAGCCGCTTACCGACGAAGCATCTGCAAAGGATGACAGATCGTTTCTTTTAGTTCGATCATACCCTTTAAGCCCAGCATATCTGTAAAGGATCGCCGCCATTTGTTCACGTGTAACGATATCACTGGGGCCAAACCGCCCATTCCCGTACCCGGATACAACGCCATTCGCCGCTGCCCATTCCGTCGCCGCAGTGTACCAGGTGCCCGCTTCTACATCCGAGAATGTTCCAACGGCAGAAATAGCCGGAGAACCTTCCAGCCGATACAGAACTGTAACTGCCATCGACCGCGTGGTCGTGTCGTTCGGCGCAAACGTGGTGTCGTTTTTGCCGAACATCAGGCCGTTATCATAAACGTACTTCACGCCCTCATAGAACCAGTCTGTGCTTTTTACATCGGTATAATGCATACCGTCCGCAGCCGCAGCTTCCATCGGGATCGTTCCAAGTACCATCACAATGCATAGTAATAAAGATAGGATACGTTTTCTGCCTGACATATCTGTCCCCCCTGTATTCACAATGACTGCCGTAATCTGATATTTCATTATACAATTTAATTCATGCTTTAACAAGAAGTGGAATTTATCTGACCGGTACCATAAAGGCACTTTCCGCAGGCTATGATCGTGATTGACGGTTCCATATTATCCGTTATGTGACTTGGAAAATGTAAGAAAACAAATTCAAAAGCAACTGATCACCTTATATACGAAATGCTTTGGGATATCGAAATTTTGATACCTTCGGAAATATATTTTTCTGTGCGTACGAACATAAAAGGGGCTGTTGCAAAATAGCTGAGAAAGCTATGGAGCAACAGCTCCATTTTTGTCTCTAAATATGGTAAAAGGCAGGCACCGAAGTGCCTGCCAGTGGTATAATTAAGTTATGACAAGTAACATAATCAACCATAAAAATTATACTCATTTTCAGGATTCTTATCAACTGGTTTTGCCATTAAATCTGGAAAAACTTATTCCAGAGGATGACTCGGTTCGACTGCTCAGCCATGTATTGGAGGGACTCGATTATACAGAATTATATGCGGCTTACTCTTCCAGAGGAAGAAAACCTGCTCTCGAACCGGTTACCATGTTTAAGATCCTGGTCTATGCCTATTCCCAGAACATCT